>Ga0157378_10000648_pt1 | contig 32733 bp, 32 predicted proteins | sample M65metaG_FD_115309 | JGI IMG/M metagenome (GOLD analysis project Ga0157378, IMG submission 115309) | Miscanthus rhizosphere microbial communities from Kellogg Biological Station, Michigan, USA - M6-5 metaG | ecosystem: Host-associated > Plants > Roots > Rhizosphere > Soil | place: USA: Michigan... | reverse complement strand
GCCGTGTTCCTGCTGGCGATCTGGTTCGCCATGCAGTTCTTCAACGGCTTCCTCTCCATCGCCGCGGCGCACCGGACGCAGGAAGTGAACGGAATCGCCTGGTGGGCGCACGTAGGCGGATTCGTTTTCGGGGCCGTAGTAGGAGCCATCGCGCGACGAACCTCGGCCCGTGTGACACCATAGGAAATCCAAGAAGGAGTGGACGTTTGAAAAAGGGAATCATTCTCGCGGGCGGCTCGGGCACACGGCTGTATCCGATGACGTCGGCGATGTCGAAGCAGCTCCTGCCGGTCTACGACAAGCCGATGATTTATTACCCGCTGACGACGCTCATGCTCGCCGGCATCACCGACTTTCTGATCATCACCACGCCGGAGGACCAGGCCAGTTTCCAGAAACTCCTCGGCAGCGGCTCGCAGTGGGGGATCCGGATCGACTACGCGGCGCAGCCGGAGCCGGGTGGGCTGGCGCAGGCTTTTCTCATCGGACGCGATTTCGTTGCCGGCGAGCCGAGCTGCCTGATTCTCGGCGACAACATCTTCTATGGTCACGGCCTGCCGAATTCGCTCAAACGCGCCGCGGATAACGAGAGCGGCGCAACGGTGTTCGTCTACCGCGTTCCCGATCCCGAGCGATACGGTGTCGCGGAATTCGATGATCATGGCCGGGCCATCAGCATCGAAGAGAAGCCGGAAAAACCGCGCTCCAACTTCGCGGTCACGGGACTCTACTTTTACGACGAGCGCGTTTGCGACTTCGCCGCGAACCTGACGCCGTCGAAACGCGGAGAGCTCGAGATCACCGACCTCAATCGTGTCTATCTCCAGATCGGCGAATTGCGTGTCGAGCAGCTCGGGCGCGGCTTCGCCTGGTTCGACACCGGCACGCAGGAGTCTCTGCTGCAGGCGGCAAACTTCGTCGAGACCGTCGAGCTGCGGCAGGGGCTGAAGATTGCGTGCCCCGAGGAGGTTGCGTACTACCTCGGGCTGATCGATGCGGGGCAGCTGCGGGAACTGGCCACGAAACTGGCGCGGAGCACCTACGGCCGCTACCTGCACGCCCTGCTCGACGAGCAGGCGCAGCGCGCGGCGCGAGCCACTTCATGAGCAAACACGTCGTCGTCACGGGCGGCGCCGGCTTCATCGGCTCCAACATCGCCGACGCCTACATCGAGCGCGGCTGGCGCGTGACCGTCATCGACAACCTTTCCGGCGGCGACCGGCGCAACGTTCATCCGAGCGCCGGGTTTCATCAGCTCGACATCCGCGACGCCGCGGCCGGCGATCTCATTCGCCAGCTGAAGCCGGACGTCATCAACCACCACGCCGCGCAGATGGATGTTCGCAAGTCGGTCGAAGACCCGGCCGCCGATGCCGACGTCAACGTCGTCGGTTCGCTGCGGATCCTGGAAGCGGCCGTCGATGCGGCCGTGAAGCGCGTCATCTTCGCCTCTACGGGCGGCGCCATCTACGGCGAGCCGGTCGCCGGACTGCAGGACGAATCGCATCCCACCCGGCCGCTCTCGCCGTACGGCTGCGCCAAGCTCGCCGTCGAGCACTACCTGCACTACTACCGTGTCGTACACGGACTGTCGTCGGTGGCACTGCGCTACGCCAACGTCTACGGCCCGCGGCAAAGCGCGCACGGCGAGGCGGGCGTGGTGGCCATCTTCGCCGGACGGTTGCTCGACGGCCAGCGGTCGACGATCAACGGCGACGGAATGCAGACGCGCGACTTCGTCTACGCCGCCGACGTCGTGGCTGCGAACATGGCTGCCTCAGAAGCCGAATGGCAGGGGGAGTACAACGTCGGAACGGGCGTGGAGACCTCAGTCAACGAGCTGTATGCATCACTGGCCTCGATCGCCGGCAGCGACTTGGCGGCGGCGCATGGCCCGGCGAAAGAAGGCGAACAGCTCCGCAGCGTTCTCGATGGCAGCCGGCTGCGCAAACTGGCCAGCCTTCCGGAACGAACACCATTGAGCCATGGATTAGCGAAGACATTCGCCTGGATGCGCGACGTCGGGAGAACGCGATGATCATCACGCGAAGCCCTCTGCGGATCAGCCTCGGCGGCGGCGGTACCGACCTGCCGTCGTACTACGAGAAGTTCGGCGGATTTCTCATCGCCGCCGCAATCGACCGCTACGTTTACGTCACCATCAACCGCCCGTTTGGCGCCGGTATCCGACTGAAGTACTCCGACATCGAAAACGTCGACACGGTCGAGGACGTGCGCCATCCCATTCTTCGGGAAGCGCTGCGGATGATGAACCTGCGCACGCCGCAGATCGAGATCACCACGCTCGCCGAGATTCCCTCGGGCACAGGACTCGGATCGTCCGGCAGTTTCACCACCGCGCTGGTCAAGGCGCTGTATGCGCATCGCCGCCGGCTGCTGCATTCGAGCGAAGTGGCGCGGCTGGCTTGCGAGATCGAGATCGAGCGGCTGCACGAGCCGGTCGGCAAGCAGGATCAATACATCGCCGCGTACGGCGGCGTGACCTGCTTCGAATTTCATCCCGACGGCTCGGTCCACGCGCAGCCGTTGTCGATCGACATGGACACGCTCTTCGAACTGGAGGACAACCTCCTGCTCTTCTTCACCGGCTTCTCGCGCAGCGCCGGAAGCCTGCTGCAGGATCAGAAAGCGCGCTCCGAAGTTGCCGATCCGGAGATGATCGAAAACCTGCACTACGTCAAAGACCTCGGGTACCGCAGCCAGCGCGCGCTCGAAGCGGGACGGTGCCACGAATTCGGCGAATTGCTGCACGAGCATTGGGAGCACAAGAAGCGGCGATCGAAAGGGATGAGCAACCCAAAGATCGACGAGTGGTACGAGCTCGGGCGGCGCAACGGAGCGATCGGCGGAAAGCTCGTCGGCGCGGGTGGCGGCGGGTTCTTGATGTTTTACGCCGAGGATCGCAAAAACCTACGGCAGGCAATGAGGGATGCCGGGCTGGAAGAGGTGCGCTTCCGGTTCGATTTCGAAGGGACCAAGGTGTTGATGTCGTGAAGTTACAATGCGCCTTTGCCCCATGAGCTATTCACAACAACATCTGGACGAAGCAGCCGCCATCATCGGCAAGCTGGACGTCGAATCGATCGAGCGGACCGCCGCGCTTCTCGCTGACCTGCGCGAACGGCATGGCCGCCTCTTCCTCCTCGGTGTCGGCGGCAGCGCCGCCAACTGCTCGCATGCGGTCAACGACTTCCGCAAAATCTGCGGCATCGAGGCGTATGCGCCGACCGACAACGTCAGCGAGCTGACCGCGCGCACGAACGACGAGGGATGGCCCTCGGTGTTCATCGAGTGGCTCAAGATCAGCCGGCTCACACCGAACGATCTGATTTTCATCTTGTCGGTCGGCGGCGGCAATCGCGAGAAAAATGTCAGTCCGAATCTCGTGGCCGCGCTCGAATACGGGAAAGAGGTCGGCGCGAAGATCTGCGGCATCGTCGGGCGCGACGGCGGCTACACGGCGACGGTCGCCGATGCCTGCGTCATCATCCCCACCGTCAATCCGCAGAACGTCACGCCGCACACGGAAGCGTTTCAGGCCGTGGTGTGGCACCTCCTGGTGTCGCATCCGATCCTGAAAGCCGCCGAGACGAAATGGGAATCGACCAGGTAATCATGCGCGCCGTCTTTCTCGACCGCGACGGCGTCATCAACCGCGCGCCGGTTCGCGACGGCAAACCGTATCCGCCGAACACGCTCGACGAGTTGGAAGTGCTCGATGGCGTTCCGGGCGCGCTGGCGAAACTGCACGAAGCCGGCTTTCGCTTGATCGTAGTCACGAATCAGCCCGACGTCGCCCGCGGCGCGCAGACGCGCGAGACGGTCGAGAGCATGCACGCGCGGCTGGCCTCGACACTGCCGGTCGACGAGATCGTCACCTGCTATCACGATGGCGATGCCTGCGATTGCCGCAAGCCGAAGCCGGGTGCGCTGCTCGACGCCGCGCGGCGGCATGACATCGAGCTGGAGCGCTCGTTCATGATCGGCGACCGCTGGCGCGACATCGAAGCGGGGCAGCGCGCAGGTTGCCGCTGCCTCTTCGTCGATCGTGGATACCGCGAGCAGCAGCCGGCCGCGCCGTTCGTGCGCGTCGATTCGCTGGCTGCCGCGGCCGAATGGATTCTCGAGAACCAATGATGAAAACTGTCGAAGAGCTCACTGTCAAAATCTTTGCCGACGGCGCCGAGAAGGCCGGAATGCTGGAGATGTACGCCAAGCCGTACATCAAAGGCTTCACCACCAACCCGACGCTGATGCACAAGGCCGGGCTCACAGACTACCGCGCCTTCGCCCGCGACATCCTCGCGGCCATCCCCGACCGGCCCATCTCCTTCGAAGTCTTCTCCGACGAGTTCGGCGACATGGAGCGGCAGGCCCGCGAGATCGCCACCTGGGGCGACAACGTCTACGTCAAGATCCCGGTGACGAACACGCGCCGCGAGCCGGCCTACGACCTGGTGCGCCGCCTGGCCGGCGAAGGGGTGAAGCTCAACATCACCGCCATCATGACCATCGACCAGGTGCGCAACGTCGTCGACGCCGTGAAAGACGGCGCGCCGTCGTGCGTCTCCGTCTTCGCCGGCCGCATCGCCGACACCGGCCGCGATCCCGTTCCGATCATGAGCGAATGCGTTTCGATCCTGAAGACCGCACCGCGGGCGGAGCTGATCTGGGCCAGCCCGCGCGAGCTGCTCAACATCATGCAGGCCGACGCCATCGGCTGCCACATCATCACCGTGACCAACGACATCCTCAAGAAGCTGGCGCTGGTCGGCAAGGACCTTGGCGACTACTCGCTCGACACGGTGAAGATGTTCTTCGACGACGGACGGAAGGCAGGTTTCACGCTTTGATTTTCGTCACCGGCGCGGCCGGCTTCATCGGCTTTCATGTCGCCAAACGTCTGCTCGAGCGCGGTGATCAGGTCGTCGGGATCGACAACCTCAACGACTACTACGACCCGGCGCTGAAACACGCCCGGCTGGAGATGCTGCGCCGGTTCGATCGATTCGAATTCGTTCTCGCCGACGTGGGCGACCGCGACGCCATCGCCGGGCTCTTCGCGCGCCACAAGCCGAAGCGCGTCGTCCATCTCGCCGCGCAGGCGGGTGTGCGCTACTCGCTCACCAATCCGCACGCGTACACCGAGAGCAACATCACCGGCTTCCTCAACATCCTCGAAGGATGCCGCCACAACGGCGTTGAGCATCTGACGTATGCCTCCTCCAGCTCGGTCTACGGCGCGAACACGAAGCAGCCGTTTTCGGAGCAGGACAACGTCGATCATCCGGTCTCGCTCTACGCGGCCACGAAGAAGGCCAACGAGCTGATGGCGCACACGTACGCGCACCTGTTCGGAGTCGCCTCCACCGGCCTGCGCTTTTTCACCGTCTATGGGCCGTGGGGCCGGCCGGACATGGCGTTGTTCCGCTTCACGCGCGGCATTCTGGCGGGCCAGCCGATTCCGGTGTTCAACGAAGGGAAGATGATCCGCGACTTCACCTACATCGACGACATCGTCGAAGGGGTCATCCGCGTTCTCGATCGCCGCGCCGAGTCCGATCCGAACTGGAGCGGCGCCGACGCGAACCCGGCTCGGAGCAGTGCGCCGTATCGCATCTTCAACATCGGCAACAACCGGCCGGTGCTCCTTCTCGACTTCATCACCGCGCTCGAGGGCGCGCTCGGCCGCAAGGCGCAACTCGATCTCCTGCCGATGCAGCCCGGCGACGTCGTCTCGACGCAGGCGGATGTCACCGCTCTGGAAGAGGCCGTCAGCTTTCGCCCGGTGACCACGATCGACAAGGGAATCGCCCGATTTGTGGCGTGGTACAAAGACTACTTTCAGATCCCGGAGACATCGTGACCGCCGCAACCACAGACGTTCAAACGCTCGACACCTTCCTGGAGGCGGTCCGCACGCGAACCGCCGTCGTCGGCGTGATCGGACTCGGATACGTCGGCCTGCCGCTCGTCCTGCTGTTCGGCGAGGAAGGCTTCCCGGTCATCGGCTTCGACGTCGACGACAAGAAAACCGCGGCGCTGAACCGCGGCGACTCGTACATCAAACATATCGGCGTGGAGCGGATTCAGCGCGCCTTCCACGGCGACCGGGTCGTGGCCACGACGAACTTCGACCGCCTTGCCGAGTGCGACGCCATCATCATCTGCGTCCCAACGCCCCTCGGCGTTCATCGCGAGCCCGATCTCAAGTACATCCGCATGACCGCGGAGGCCATCGCCGAGCGGGTTCGGCCCGGCCAGCTGATCGTGCTCGAATCGACCACCTATCCCGGCACCACCCGCGAGGAATTGCTGGAGCGTTTCGAGAAAAAGGGCGTGGCCTGCGGACGCGACTACTTCCTGGCTTTTTCGCCCGAGCGCGAGGATCCCGGCAACGAGCACTTCAACACCAGGACCATTCCCAAGATCGTCGGCGCCATCGACGAGCCCTCGCTCACTGCCGCGCAGGCGCTGTACGCCTCTGTCATCGATCGCGTGGTGACCGTCTCGTCGACCGAGGTGGCCGAGTCGGCCAAGCTGCTGGAGAACATCTTCCGCGCGGTCAACATCGCCCTGGTCAACGAAATGAAAGTGGTCTTCGACCGCATGGGGATCGACGTCTGGGAAGTGATCGACGCGGCGAAGACGAAGCCCTTCGGTTTCATGCCCTTCTATCCCGGGCCGGGACTGGGTGGTCACTGCATTCCGCTCGATCCGTTTTACCTGACCTGGAAGGCGGCGGAGTTCGGCACCTGGGCGCGATTCATCGAGCTGGCCGGCGAGATCAACACCGCCATGCCGCGCTACGTGATCGATCGCACCACCGAGGCCATCAACAAAATCGGCAGGAGCATCGTCGGCGCCAAGGTGCTGGTGCTCGGTCTTTCGTACAAGGCCGGCATCGACGACGATCGCGAGTCGCCTTCCTTCGAGCTCATCGAGCTACTCCAGGAGCGCGGCGCCGTCGTCTCGTATTGCGATCCCTACGTTCCCGTGGCCCGGCGCGGACGGAAACACGACATTAACCTCAGCTCCGTGCCGTGTACACCGGAGGAGCTGGCGAAGTACGACGCCGTGCTGATCTCGACCGCGCATTCGCAGTTCGCCGATCCGAAGCTCTACGCCTCGGCCAAGCTGGTCATCGACACGCGCAACATCGTTCCGCGCAATGCCGGCATCAACGTCGTTCGCGCCTAGGTGACGATCGTGACGGCCAGCTCACGTCGAACGGCTCTCCTCACCGGCATCACCGGGCAGGATGGCTCGTATCTGGCCGAGCTCCTGATCGAAAAGGGCTACGTGGTCCACGGCATCATCCGCCGTTCGTCGTCCTTCAACACGGCGCGCATCGAATCGATCTATCAGGATCCGCAGGAAGAGGAGCGCCGGCTGATCCTCCACTATGGCGATCTGAATGACAGCTCATCGCTCAATCGCATCCTCCGCATCGTGAATCCCGATGAGATCTACAACCTCGGCGCGCAGAGTCACGTGAAGGTGTCGTTCGATACACCCGACTACACCGGCGAGGTGACCGGTCTCGGCGCCACGCGGCTGCTGGAAGCGATCCGCGAGCTTCAGATCCGGCCGCGGATTTATCAGGCGTCGTCGTCGGAAATGTTTGGCAAGGTGACCGAGACGCCGCAGAACGAGCGCACGCCGTTTTACCCGCGCAGTCCGTACGGCGCGGCGAAGGTCTACGCGTACTGGATGACGGTGAATTATCGCGAGGCGTATGGCCTCTTCGCTGTCAACGGCATCCTGTTCAATCACGAGTCGCCGCGGCGCGGAGAGACCTTCGTCTCGCGCAAGGTGACGCGCGCCGTCGGCCGAATCAAGCACGGTCACCAGGATCGTCTCTACCTCGGCAATCTCGACGCGCGCCGCGACTGGGGCTACGCCAGGGATTATGTCGAAGCCATGTGGAGGATGCTGCAGCAGGACGAGCCGGAAGACTTCGTCATCGCCACCGGCAAGACGCACACGGTGCGCGACTTTTGCGAGCTTGCGTTCGCCCGTGCCGGCATCGATATCGAATGGCGCGGCTCGGGCTTCGACGAAAAAGGCTTCGAGCGCGGCAGCGATCGCGTGCTGGTCGAGATCGATCCGCGTTACCTGCGGCCGACCGAGGTCGACCTCCTTCTCGGCGACGCCTCGAAGGCGAAGGCAAAACTAGGTTGGGCTCCCGCCACGTCGTTTGAAGAGCTGGTCAATCTGATGGTTGACAGCGATCTCGAGCTCGCCGCGAACGAGGCGCTGCTCAGGAGGCGGTCATGAGCACCTCCTGGCAGGATCGCCGCGTCCTGCTGACCGGCGGCAACGGGTTTCTCGGAAGCGTCGTTCGCGAGCGCATCGCCAGCCGCAGTCCCGAGGCCCTCTTCACGCCGCGCCGCGACGAGCTCGATCTTCGCGATGTCGATGCCGTCCGCGCCTGGCTGCAGGAAAACCGGCCGAACCTGGTCATTCACGCGGCCGGCGTCGTCGGAGGCATCGGCGCCAATCGCAAGCATCCCGGCCTCTACTTCTACGAAAACGCGGTGATGGGAATCCACCTCATCGAAGAGGCCCGGCTGGCGGGCGTGGAGAAGTTCGTCTGCCTCGGCACGGTCTGCGCCTATCCGAAATTCGCGCCGGTGCCGTTCCGCGAAGACGATCTCTGGAACGGATACCCCGAGGAGACCAACGCGCCGTACGGCATCGCCAAGAAAGCGCTGCTCGTCCAACTGCAGGCCTATCGCGACGAGTACGGCTTCAACGGCATCTTCCTCCTGCCGGTGAATCTCTACGGACCGCGCGACAACTTCGACCTCGAGTCCAGCCACGTCATCCCGGCCATGATCCGCAAGTTTCTGGAGGCGCGCGATCGCGGCGATGCCACGGTCACGCTCTGGGGCGACGGCTCCCCAACGCGCGAGTTCCTCTACGTCGACGATGCCGCCGAGGGAATCGTCATCGCCGCCGAAAAATACGACAAGGGCGATCCCGTAAACCTCGGCAGCGGCGAAGAGATCTCCATCCGCGACCTCGCCCGCACGATCGCGGAGACGATCGGATTCCGTGGCCAGATCGAGTGGGATACCACCCGAGCCAACGGCCAGCCGCGCCGCAAGCTCGACGTCTCCCGCGCCGCCGCCGAGCTCGGTTTCCACGCCAGCACCTCGATGCGAGAAGGAATGGCGAAGACGATCGCGTGGTACGAAGCGAATCGCTAACGTAACTCTGTCATCCAGAGGCTGCCGGACGGCCGTTGAGACGACTCCTTTGCATGAAACCCCGAGTCCTCTGCATGAGACGCCGGGTACTTTCCATGAGGTTGGCCAAGGACCCCGAGCACGCGCACCTGATCCCGCTCGTGGAACAGATGCGCGAAAGCTATCGCCGCGATTACGGGAGGGACATTCCGAAGAGGTGATCAGATTTTGCCGCGCCGTGGCATGGCACAGACTCGGAGAAAAACAGACTTCTTCTCCGCGTCCTCCGCGCCTCCGCGTGAACCCGTCTCCCTCGTGGACGCATAGTCAGAAGTGCGGCAGCGGACGCCGTTCCAGAGCCGAGCGAATGAGCGTTACGGCATAGGCGTGGTCGGCGGTCGCCGGACCGGTGCGCTCTCTTCTCTTCAGAATTCGGATGTCGCGGGCTCTGAGCTTCAGCAGGAGCTACGTGGTGTGGCATGGCCGCGAGCAGAAGTAGCAACCATTGCTCTGGCGGTGTTTTTTCTTCGCCTCGATGACCGCTTCTTGACAGGTAGCGAAGTAGCCGAGATAGGTCCGATTCGCCGGGTCCGGAAGGAATGTACATGTGTCTGTGTGGACTTCGTGGTCGCCATTTGCCTGTGCGTTGTCGTTCACGTAGTAGAAGCTCATCGTCTCTCCGATCGTGAAAACCTCGATTACCCAAAACGTTCTCTGAGAGACACCGCCAGTAGAAAAGTGGGGCTATGCGGTGATTAGGAGCCTGATGATGGAGCCATACTTCATTCTTCGTTTCGGCGATGAAGGAACGAGGCGTGACACCGCCGAGGAGCTGCAGGCCGCGGTCGATTTGACCGCGCGCTGGTCAATGGTGCGCGACGAACTGAAGGCGACGCTCGACGGCGTCACCTCGGCCGTCCTCACCATGAAACACAACCTCGGCCAGTCGGTCCTGCTGACGTACACGGTCAGCAAGAAACTGGTCAAGGTGCCGCAGCACGCCAACCTGCTGCCGCACGTCGCGCTGATGCGGAAGACAAACCGCATCGGCCGCACGCGCAAAGCGCAGCCGGAAACGCCGGCTCCCGCGCCAAATCCGACCCCCGCCCCGCACGTATGAAGTAAGACCCGGCATTTGGAGGATTCAATGACGAAACAGAAGATCGACGTGGAAGCCATCCTCAACACGCTGGCCGCGGTCCGGAAACAGATCCCGCACCTCGCGGACACACCTCCTCGCGATACCACAAACGCCGTACCATTCCCCGCCGTCGGCGACGACGCCATGGAGCTCTTCGAAATGGAGACCCTCGCCGATGCCCTAGAGTCCTTTGCCGGCGAAGTGTCGGACTCGATCGAAACCGCGCGCGAAAAAGCCCTGGCCGGTGCCTTGAAGGTTTACTACGCCGCCGAGGAGTTGTCCAAGGACCCCGAGCACGCGCACCTCATCCCGCTGGTGGAACAGATGCGCGAAAGCTATCGGCGCGATTACGGGAAGGACATTCCGAAGAGGTGATCCTCCAAGTGGGAGTTCGATGGATGCGCGGCGCCGTGCAACCGCGGTTACGGCTGGCCTGACGCCACCATCGGCGACCACGCGCCGATGCGTTGCGTCAGCGCTAATCTTGCCGAGGTGGCGACTGCCCAAGATGTCATGCGGAAAGCGCCGCTGCGATCTCGGGGACACACCTTGGTTCCGCAGCGCAACTCAAAGTGACGGCTACGTTGAAATAACTATCGCGCCAAAAAGAACGCGGAACTCATATGTAAGTTGCGCGGCCGGTTCCGCGTGCCGAAGCCTGAGCGGCGCGGCAGTGCCGCGGATGACGTTCGAGAACCGAATCGCGATCTGCAACTGCCGTGACGCCACCGCGCTTGCGATGAAGCAGACAGCTCGGCTGCCGGGCCGAAGCTTGGCCGCATCAGCTTCACACCAAAGTTAGGCGGCCATTTCGATACGCTGTAGCACCTGCTTGACGGCGTCCGCAGCAAATGGCGCCGCGATGTGCTGAACCTCAGCGGCGAACGGCGACTTGACTTCGACGGGATTGACGACAGTCACGATCGCGCGAGGTGCGGTAAATCTCTGAAGCATGTCGTTGATATATTCATCCCGGAATGCGAAGCCGATGAAGATGATGTGATCCACGAGCGCTAACCGCGACGCGAAGTAGGAATGAAAGTAGTTGAACGGCGGCCTGTCTGGTACTCCCTTGAAACCGGGATAAAGAATAACGTGCCGCCGGTGATCGCCCTTGAAAAGGGGGTCGCTAATGAAGATCCGTTCTCGCGCCAGATCCCAGCTCCAATCCACGGAGCCATGCAGCTTTGTCAGCAGGCCGACCTCGCCGGTCGACCGAGTAGACGATTCGGTCCAAACTCGATCGTCAAGGTATCTCTCGACATCCTCGTCCCTGCGACCGGTGTCGACGCGCACGACCGATGAGCCACGAACGTGACGCAGTGCAACTTCGATGATGCGGTCATAGTTTGTCGTGAAGATATCGACTCGAACGTTCGAAGTGACGAGCGTGTCAAGCAGGCGAAGCCAATTCGTGAGGATCTGCTCTTCACTAGGTACACGACCGTAGAGATCGTAGACCTGCGTGTCTATGGCGTGGCGCAGACGATGCACCACCTCAAGGACACGAGGTGCATTCTCGGTAAGATTGTTGAAGTTACTCGTGAGACTGATTGGCTGTAGAAGCCGGGAATCTTGAAGAAACCAGCCGGGTACCGAGTGAGGGTTTGTGACCGCATCGAGAAACGTTTGCAGTTCCTGCAGTGCCCATAGTACTTGCTCGATGTCGATGGCAGGTGAACCGGCAACTGCTCGACGTAAATGTTTCGTCAGGAGGGCGAAGAGAGTGTCATTCTTCACTTCGGGGGGAAGACGCTCGAAGAATTCAACAGTGGTCGGGTACGCTTGAGGATCGACTGCTTTCGAGGCTCCTGCGCCTGCGAAGACAATTACATTTCGCATTTCGTGGATTTTACCGTAACCTGAATCTCGGTCCGGCTAACATCCTTGGTGTAAGCTGCGGTGGGCTTCACGTGCCAGAAACGATGCGGCCGACGGCTGCCGCGAATGACGTTCGTAGAACCGAGTCGCGAACTGCAGTTGGCGTAGCGCTGGGGAGTTCAGTAAGCAGCTCGGCTGGCGGGCCGGACACCAGCCCGCCGACAGCTTCACACCAAAGTTAGCCGGCGGCGGGCACTTACCGGCCGGCGGGCTAGCGTACGCCGCTCGTCGGCTCCTGGCAAGAGCTGGCCGGCGGCTCACGATAGTATGTGCCGGACCGAACGTGCGCAGAAGACTGCTGGTTGGTACGCCCGAATACGCCCGCGCGGCACTCATTCGTGTGTGGTGCCAACAGCCTACAGAGCCGCGGAAATTATGATTGTGATGCTGCATATGAGCGCGCTATGGTCTTCAAGGCAGCCGCATCGGCTTGTATTGCATCGACGAATTGGTAGATGGTATCCGTCGGGACGTGTCTAGTAGGATCACTCAGCAACACCGGCGCCCACGCGTTTGCAAGTGCGTCGTCTACGGCCTGTTTGGCAATTTGGCGATGCCGTAGGAGGCGGCCGAGTTCGAAGATAGTGGTATTCGCGTAGTCCTCCGGCAAGCGACCGCCAACAGCAGAAGTGAAAAATCGATAGAACATGTCGAGCCGATAGAAGAAGCCTGCCTGATGGTTCAGAAGATGCGGTTTCAACGCGGTGAGTTTCGCAACGACCGTAGCGTTACTCGAAGGATCCTCTATTCCGGCGGCGTAAGCTGTGGCGATGGCCGCCCATATCTCCGCCAGCTTCTCTGCGTCCGACGCTAACTCGTCGAGATACTTCGCAACTCGATCATGGTCGACACGACCGCGGCCCGATAGCATTTCCAGGGCCTTCACGGCGGCACCAAGAATATCCATCGTTTTGAGTATACGCTGCAAGTGTTCGGCCGTTTTTGACACCGCAGGCTGAATTCGTTTCGTGAATGTAGTGGCGGCCCTCATTCCCTTCGCGGTCGCGCCACCGCGCCGGTGCCGGAAATACCCACTGCCACCTCGGATCCGCGGAAGCGGAGGCAAACTTCCGGGCCAGGGCATCCGGCAGCCATACAGCCCCCAACCAGAGGCGAGATCGCTCAGATGAATGCTCTTTTCAACCAGCACCTGCTCGCGAAGATCACCATCGATCGCGCGAGGCATCAATGAGGCCGATCGAGAAAGGCTATTTCTTGACGACCGGCTTTGCGGCGCGCGCTGACCGGCGAGCCGAATAGCTGACTCGCTCCTTCTTTGGCGTCGATGTCTTGGTGATCGTAGCTTTTTCCATCGTTATCCTCGAATTTGCCGAAACGCAATGTACACGAACAAAGCCACTTGTCCAGCAACTCCCAAAAGGATCGAAAAACCTGAGACGGAGAGCCAGCCGGCTACTCGATTGTTCACGCCGGAGTTCTTGGCGATGGCGACGGAGTAGTCCACCACCCGATCGTCGTAGAAGTCGTCATCAGACGGCACTCCCTCTTCGTCGAATGCGTTGAGAATCTCATCCGGGTCGGAGATCCCTTCGTACTTTCGAACCTGCATCGCGAGAACGCAGAAGAGAACCGCAACGACAAACGCTGCGCCGTCGATGACGATTACCGCGGCCGGCACCTGCGCTCGACCGACGAACTTGATGACGTCATCAAACTTGAACGCGATGGCGCCGACGTAGAGCGAGGCGATCGAAAAGTAGAGTCGTGCTCGCGACTCCAGCTCTTCGAAGCGCTTTGACTCCTCGTCGTAAAGAGCCTGGAAGAATTTGTAGACTGGCTCAGAGGCCACGGATTGCTCCATTCAACCGAGCGGACTAACGGCCGAGCGAGGCTAACACGGGACACACTACCGGCTATCATTCCTCCTCATGTGCGGCATCGCGGGACTCTGGAGACGGCGCGGAAAGAACGCCGGGGAGACGGCGCAGCGGATGTCGTCGCGGCTCGTTCACCGCGGGCCGGACGACTCCGGGGTCTGGCACGATCCTCTGGCCGGGGTCGCGCTCGGCTTCCGGCGGCTTTCGATCATCGACACCAGTCCGGCCGGGCATCAGCCGATGCAGTCGGCGAGCGGGCGCTACACCATGGTCTTCAACGGTGAGACCTACAACTTCGAATCGATCCGGCGCGAGCTGAGCGAGAGCGGCAATGCGCCCGCGTGGCGCGGGCATTCGGATACCGAGGTGTTGCTGGCGGCGTTCGAAGCTTGGGGACTCGAGAGCGCGGTGCAGCGCATGGTCGGCATGTTCGCCTTCGCCTTGTGGGATGCGGTCGAACGGAAGCTGCACCTCGTGCGCGACCGTATGGGCGTCAAGCCGCTCTATTTCGCGCCGACTCCCGATGCGCTTCTTTTCGGCTCGGAGCTCAAGGCCATGACCGTGGCCGAGGAGTTTCCGCATGCCGTGAACCGCGACGCGCTTGGGCAGTACATGAAGTACGCCTACGTCCCGGCGCCCTACACCATTTACGAGAACGTCTGGAAAGTGCGGCCGGGCACGATCGTCACCATCGACGCGGATGGTGCCTATAAAGAGCGCGAGTACTGGTCGCTGCGCGACGTCATCACTCGCGCCACCGCCGGTCGGTTCGCGGGCAACGACGAGGAAGCGGTCGACGAACTGGAGCGCATCGTCAGCGAGTCGGTCAGGCTGCGGATGATCTCCGACGTGCCGCTGGGCGTGTTTCTCTCCGGCGGCGTGGACTCCTCGCTGGTCGCCTCGGTGATGCAGGCGCAGAGCAGCGCGCCGGTGAAGACGTTCACCATTGGTTTTAATGAAGCAGAATACGACGAAGCGACCTACGCCGCCGCCGTGGCCAAACACCTCGGCACCGACCACACGGAGCTCTACGTTCAGCCGTCCGACGCCATCGACGTCATCCCGCGGCTGCCCGACATCTACGACGAACCGTTCGCCGATTCCTCGCAGATTCCGACGTTTCTCGTTTCGCGCCTGGCGAGAGAGAAGGTAACCGTCAGTCTCTCCGGCGACGGCGGCGACGAATTCTTCGGCGGCTATCACCGCTACTTCCTCGGCCGCCAGCTGTGGGACAAAGTCGATCGCCTGCCGCACGTCACGCGGCCTCTCGCCAGCGCGGCGCTGCGCGCGGTGCCGATGGGCGCGTGGAACAAGCTGCTCTCGCCTCGTCATCGCTTCGTGCCGAAGGTCCTGCGCCGCGAGCGCGCCGGCGAACGTATTCACAAGCTGGCCCGGGCCATGACCTCGCAGGATCCCGACTGGCTGTACTACGAGGTGGTGGCGCAGTGGAACGACGTCGTCGAGGGGGCGCGCGATCTTCCGGTCGGCATCACCACGCCGGCGTCGTGGCCTCGGATCGACGACTACACCGAGCGGATGATGTACTTCGATCAGATCTCCTATCTGCCGGACGACATCCTGGTGAAGGTCGACCGCGCCAGCATGGCCGTGAGCCTGGAGGCGCGCGAGCCGCTGCTCGATCACCGGCTGATCGAATTCGCCTGGCGTCTGCCGCTGCGCATGAAGCTCCGCGACGGCAAGGGAAAGTGGATTCTGAAGAAGCTCCTCTCCCGCTACGTGCCGCAGCAGCTCATCGAGCGGCCGAAGATGGGCTTCGGCATCCCGATCGATCACTGGCTTCGCGGCTCGCTCCGCGACTGGGCCGAGTCGCTGCTCGATGAGCGCCGGCTTCATCAGGAAGGCTTCTTCGACGTGGCGAAGATCCGGAGGAAGTGGACCGAGCATCTGGCCGGCGCAGGCGAGTGGCAGCAGTACGTCTGGACGGTGCTGATGTTCCAGGCCTGGCTCGACGCGCGCCGCCGTGATGGCGCACTGGCCGGCAATGAGCTGCCGCCGGTCGCTGAGGCGCCGATCGCTTCGGCGGGATGAGGCTGGATTTTATGAACCGGGTCCGGCGTTCCCCGCCCAATAGTTATCTGTGAGATAGAATCCAGTCCCTTCACACATGCGTATCGTTCCAGGCCGGCGCTGACCGGTGAGGAGTCATCCATGAGGCAGACCCGAGCGTGGCTGCGTCGTATCGCGGTGACCTGCGTGCTTGCCGCGGCGTTTTGTCTGCCGCTGGCGGCGGCTACCGTGAGTAAGCTCAATGACGATGTCCTGGCCCCGTTGCGCGGCCCGGCCGTCGCCAGGAGAATCCTGCTGAACAACGTGCCGCTCTACGAGCACGGCACGGCGAAGATCGAGCTCGAGGAGTTCGAGGTCTGGGCGCCCGGCGGAAAAGTCATCGTCAACGACGGGAAGAGCGTTCAGTACCTCGATCCCCCTCCGATGCGCTTTTTCCGCGGGCAGGTCAACGGCGATCCGGAGTCCTTCGCCTACTTCTCCGTCGATGGAAAAACCGGCGGCATCTACGGCATGGTGGCCACGCGCGACGGCAAGTTTTCGGTGACCGCCGCCCGCCGGCACCTGACTCCTCGCGATCGCAATCCGGACAACGTGCGCGGCGATGAATTCGACTATTTCCTGACCGCCTCGGACGAAAGCGATGAGATGCCGATGACCGGCAAGAGCTTTGAGTGCGGCGTCGAACGGTTGCCCGCTCTGCCGCAGGTCAACAAGAGGATTCTGACCGAGGTCGATGCAAGCGGACATCCGATCGTCGCGCAGGGCATCACGGGTACGCAGTCGTTCGCGATGACGGTGGAGGTGGAAACGGACGACGAGCTGTTTGCCGCGGCAGGCAACAGCATCAGCAACGTGACGGCCCTGGTCACAAACCTGACCGGCGCGGTGTCGACGATCTACAACCGCGATCTGCACACGAACGTCGTGCAGCAAAACGTGCACGTTTATTCGGGCGGCCCCGGCACGGATCCGTGGACCGCGTCGGACATCTTCAATGGTCTGGCCGAGCTCGGAAACAACTACCACACGAATCACCTGGCGCTGAAGCGCTCGGCGGTCATCATGCTGAGCGGCAAGAACACACTGAGCGGTGTGGCCTGGGAAGGCACCATTGGCGAGGGCGATCAAGCATCCAGCGTCAACTCCATCAGCACGTTCAGCGGAGCCTATGCCTGGTGCGGCTCGATCGGCGATTTGCAGGGAGCGTTCACAACCACCGTTCCCGATCCCGACGCCACGACGAATGGGACGCAGTTCGGCATGCCCACGGGCGGCAACAACTACTGGCCGCTGGAAGAATACGCACACGAGCTCGGGCACAACATGGCCGGCCACCACACCCACTGCGTGGCAATTACTTCCGGGGAGGCCGCCGGTACGAATCATCCCAGCCAGCTCTTCATCGATATGTGCCACACGGGCGAGATCGAACAGACGCCGCCGAGCACCGCGTGTGCGACCGGCGCCGACTTCTCCTCCGCGCCGACGGAGAAGGGCACGATCATGAGCTACTGCCACAACGTCTTCTCCGGCGCGGTTCCGCAGAGCCGGTGCACGTTCGGGCAGGCCAGCGAAGTCAGGCAGCACGAGCTCGACGACTACATGCTGCGAGCGGCCGGGCCGCTGGCGCCATTCGGAGGCGGATTCAACATCGTCACCGCCGTCGGCAGCTTCACCATGTCGACCATCACCGCCTCATCGAGCGTCACGGCGAATTCGACCGGCAACACCGCCTCGGTCACCACCACGAACGGCGGTACGCCCACCTTCTCGTGGACGATCACAGGCGGCACGATCACCAGCGCCACGAATACCAACTCCATCACCTACACCGCCGGTGCGTCCGGAAACGTCGTGCTGCGGGCCACGGCCTTCAAGAACGGCACGAACGGAAGCGGATTTCCCAACGGCAGCGTCGGCATCACCGACACCAAGACGGTGACCATCGTGACCTGCGTGGCGCCGGGGATCTCCACCCAGCCGCAATCGGTGGCCGTGCCGACGGGCACCGGGGTGACGCTCTCGGTCGGCGCCACCGGCACGCCGCTGAACTTCCAGTGGTTCATCGGCGCGAGCGGCAACACCACTACCCCGATCGGCGGCGCCACCGCTGCCTCGGTCAACGTCTCGCCGTCATCGACGACGACGTATTGGGTGCGGGTGAGCAATTCCTGCGGCACGGTGGATAGCGCGGCGGCGACGGTCACGGTGCAGCCAATCGCCGCCGCTAGTTTCTTCCTCCTCTCGCCCTGCCGCGTTCTCGACACGCGCGGCGGCCCGCCGGTTCCCGCCAATGGGGTCATGAACCTCGTGGTGACCGGGAAGTGCGGTGTCGCCACCGGTGCAACCTCGGTGGCGGTCAATGTCACGGTCGTCAGCCCTGCCGTGGCCGGACTGGTGACTCTCTATCCCGGGCCGGCGAACACCATCAAACCAATCGTCAGCACGATCAACTACACCGCCGGCCGTACGCTGGCCAACAATGCGCGACTCACCATCGGCGTCGACGGATCGATCAACATCTTCAACGCCTCCGGCACGCCTCTCGACTTTCTCATCGACGTAGCGGGGTACTTCAAATGAACAAACTCACCGTCTCGAAACTCGTCCTCTTCACGATCGCCGGCCTGCTCAGCGCCGTTTCCGCGGCGGCCCAGACCGGACCGTTCCAGTTCTTCGCCGTCCCGCCGTGTCGCGTGGTCGACACGCGCAATCCGACCTCCACCAACGGCGGGCCGATCATGGGTAACAACTCGCAGCGCGATTTCGCCGTTCGCGGGAACTGCGGCGTCCCGACCTCGGCGAAGGCGGTGTCGCTCAACGTGACCATCACCGGAGCCACGACCACCAGCTTCCTCACCCTCTGGCCGTCCGGCGGAGCGCGGCCCGTGGTTTCAACGATCAACTTCACGCAGAGCGACCCGGCGCTGGCCAACGGCGCCATCGTCGGCCTCTCCACCAACGCCAGCGATCTCTCCGTCTTCAACTCGGGCGGCAACGTCCACGTGATTCTGGATGTGACCGGGTACTTCCAGTAGCCGTCCGTCAGTGAGCGGCAGCGCGTTTTCGCGGCTCGCCTTGCTTCAACGAGATCACCAGCACCTGTCCATCGGGAGCGGTGAGCATCATCGGCAGGCGTTCGTGCGTCAACTCGGTGTAGTGCGTGATGGCGCCTTCCAGTCCGTCGAACTGCCGGATCTCGTACGGGTCTGTGGCGTTCACATCGATGGCCGATCCCGAGGCGATACGGCGCAGAACCAGCCAGCGAGGATTGTCCAGTCCGACGGGGATGGCCATCACCTGCGGATCGCCTCCGGCCAGCATCAACTCCGTCGTGGCGCAGTTCCAGTCGTCGCACGTTTTCACCACCCACAGATGCGTGAGCGGAATGCAGGGGCAGTCCGCGGACAGCGGAGCGGCAACGAGCACACTGAAGAGCAGCGTACAGATGGTCGAGCGCATGAGAAAAATCTCCCCGGGACGTCGCGCTTGAAACCTTCGTGCCACGCTCTCCGCTACAGTTGAGACTCCTTCTCATTGGCTTCGATCATGAATTAGTCGAAGACCGATTGAGGAGCTCATGCATTCTGCCTCCGGTTATCGAATCGCATCCTTTCTCGTACTCGTCGTTCTCACGCCTGCTGTTTTCGCCGCGTCGTTCGTCGTTCCTTCCGACCGCGATCTGATCCGCCGTACCGGTGCGATCGTGATCGCCATGCCGCTCGCTTCCTACACACAAATCGATGATCAAGGCGGCATCGAGACCGTCACCCCGATCCGCATCGAAGAGGTGCTCAAGGGCGCCGGCATCGGCGACTCGCTCACCGTCGTCGAGCCGGGCGGCGAGTACGACGGTCGCGCTACGGTCATTCCCGGTGTGCCTCGCTTCAACACCAGCGAGCGCATGCTTCTCTTTCTCGTTCGCACGGGGAGAGATCGCTGGGCGGTGACCGAGCTCGCCCTCGGCAAGTTCACCTTTCACGGCGACGATCTGCTTCGGGACACCAGCGACATCACCGGCTGGGATCCCGATCTCACGCCGCATGTCGAGCGCGTCCGGAACGCGGCGCGGTTTCTGTCGTTCATCCGCATCGAGAGCAGCGGCGGATCTGCGAAGGAAGACTACTTCGCGCCCAACACCGCGCCGGCGAGAGAGAAGACGAAGGTGACCACGTCGCTCCAGCCGATCGCGACGGTCGCTCCGTTCACGGCCACGTCGTACACCATGTTCATCAGCGGCACGCGCGGCGGACGTTGGGCGTCCTTTCCGGTGACTTTCTTCAGCGGCACGACGCAGGAACCGGGAGCGCCCGGCGGCGGAAGCACGGCCATCAACGCGGCATTCAATTCGTGGAACAACGACTGCCTGTCGAATGTGAATTACGTCTACGGCGGCACGGACAACGGCACGCACACGCAGGGCCTGCACGCCAGCGACGGCGCCAACACCATCCTCTTCGAGCGCGATCTCAGCTCCTTCGGCGTCTCTCCATTCACCTGTTCGGCAAACGGCTACAGCGGCACGCTCGGCATCGGCGGAATCACTCTCGCCTCAGGCACGAACACCGTCGGCAGTGAGACCTTCGCCACGACGCAGGAAGGCGACGTGGAGATGAACCGAGGCATCGCCAACTGCACGCTGCTCTTCAATAACGGAGACTGGAACAGCGCGCTGACGCACGAAGTCGGACACACCCTTGGCTTCCGCCACTCCGATCAGACGCGCGACAGCAGCGCCGCCTGCACCAGCGACCCGTCGCTGGAATGCTCGCAGCAGGCCATCATGAAATCCTTCATCTCCACAGGTCTCAACGCCGCGCTGCAGGCGTACGACCAGCACGCGGTCCAGGCGGTCTATCCCGGCAACGTCTGTGCGCCCGGCCCGCCAACCTGCGTCGCGCCAGCGATTACGAGCCAGCCGCAATCGGTCTCGGCTCCGGCCGGAACCAGCGTGACGCTCTCCGTCGGCGCGACCGGGACGTCGCTGACGTATCAGTGGTTCATCGGAACGAGCGGCGTCACCAGCAATCCGATCAGCGGCGCCACCGGCCCCTCGGTCAACGTGACGCCATCGGCGACGACGACCTACTGGGTGCGCGTGAGCAATTCCTGCGGAACCGCGAACAGCGCCTCGGCCACGGTTACCGTGACGGCGATCGCCGGCGCGAGTTTCTTTCTCCTCACGCCGTGCCGCATTCTCGATACGCGCAGCGGTACGCCCGTTCCTGCCAACGGCGCGATGAATTTCGTCATGGCCGGGAAGTGCGGGATCGCGGCCGGCGCAACTTCGGCGGCCGTCAACGTCACGGCCGTCAGCCCTTCGGACGGCGGTTTCGTGACTCTCTATCCGGGGCCCGCGAACACGGCGCGGCCTGTCGTCAGCACGATCAACTACAAGGCCGGCCGCACGCTTGCCAACAACGCGCGCATCACCATCGGCAACGACGGGTCGATCAACATCTTCAACGCCGGCAGTTCACCGCTCAACTTCCTCATCGACGTATCGGGGTACTTCAAATGAACAAGCGCACTCTCTCGATGCTCATCCTTTTCACGATCGCAGGGCTGCTGCTGGCCGTTTCCGCGGCCGCGCAAAGCGGGCCGTTCCAGTTCTTCGCCGTCGCGCCGTGTCGGGTCGTCGACACGCGCAATCCCGCGTCGACCAACGGCGGACCGATTTTCGGCCCGGGCACGCAGCGCAATTTCGCCATCCGGGGAAACTGCGGCGTTCCCACCACGGCCAAGGCGGTGTCGCTCAATGTGACGGTCACCTCCGCCACCGCCGCCAGCTTTCTCACGCTCTGGCCGTCCGGCTCCGCGCGGCCCGTAGTCTCAACGATCAATTTCAGCCAGACCGACCCGGCGCTGGCCAACGGCGCCATCGTCGGCCTCTCCACGTCGGCCAGCGATCTCTCCGTCTTCAACTCGGATGGCAACGTCCATGTGATTCTCGACGTCACCGGCTACTTCCAGTAACAAAAAAGCCGCCCCGGTTAAGGGGCGGCTTCGTTGAGATCATGAATCGAATGCTACTGCAGGCCAGGCACAGCGTTGCCTGTGAACGTGCCGTTCGACGAATTGAGCGTCACCACGTTGTTCACGTACGACTCGAGCGTGCCGCCGAGGCTGTGATCCAGACCGGTCTGGTTGCCGACGACGAGCGAGTCGGAGACGCGCATGATGGCGTTGCCGCCCTGAGTCTTCAGACCCGCGCCGCCGTTATGAGACGCCTCGCTGTGCGCGACGACGATCACGGTGCCGTTTGCCAGCGCGGAGAACGAGAGGACGCCTGCTCCAGTGTTGTTCGAGACGACGCTCTCGTAGACGGTGACGTCGCTCTTGTCTTCGGCACGGATGCCCGTTCCGCAGTTGTTGATGTTCGAGTTCTCGATCGTGGCGCGCGCGGCGGTAGCGCCGGCGGCCGGTTTGATCAGAATCCCGTTCGTGAGCGTCTGCTCGATCGACGTTCTGCGCACGGTCAGGCGGCCGGTTCCGAGATCGTTCTCGAAGTCGATGCCGGTGCCTGAATACTTCGTGATGTAGCAATCCTCGACCAGAAGCGAGTCACCCGCGATGAAGCGGATGCCGTTCGTGCCGAGGGTGACGCCGCTGCCGTCGATCAGGATGTTGCGCAGAACGACGTTACGGTTGCTGCCCGAGGTGATGTTGACGATGATGCCGTTGACGCCGGACGACAGCGTGCTGGCCAGCGTGCCGTTACCTTCGAGCGTAATCGGCTTGGTGACCGTGACTGCGCCGAACCCACCCGGATCCAACGCGTCGATGATGCCGCTGCTGGCGGTCTTCGAAATTGCTCCCGCCCATGTTTTGCAGGGAGCGGTGCGGCTGCATGGGTTGACATCGTCACCCACACCCGACACCCAGGTGCGCGTTGCCTGCGCATGCGCAGCAGTCGCACCGACTGTTAAAGCCATCGCAAGAAAGAATGACTTAGACCGGAACTTAGCCATGACTATCTCCTCCTAAAGTTTTGCTGCTTGGATTCGGGGAATGTCGGCGGATTATGCCTCAAGGACCGTGATCTGGGACACAAAATTGTCTTTTTTGCGTCCGTCAGCCCATGAATCACGCCATCGAGCCATCGATTTTGGTGCCGGAATCGCCCTTCCGGCATCGCTGTTGTGCGCGTCCGTGAGTGAGGCGGCAGAATCGAGCCCCGGCCGCCGGCCCGTCAAGGTCAGGACAGTCGCTCTGGCCACCTTTCCCATCGAAGCCGCGGCAACCCGGTTTCGGGTCGCCCAGTTCATTCCGGCCCTCTCGGAAGCCAATGTCGAGGTGACTCTGCTCCCGTTCCTGACCGCCGCCGATTTTGAGGGACTCTACGACCGGGAGAGGTTTGTCGGCACCGCATTTCGGCTTCTTTTTGCGCTGTTCCGGCGGCTGGCGCAGCTTCCGGTGATCCTCGCCGCCGACGTTCTCTTCATCCAGCGCGAGGCCATGCTCTTCGGACCGCCATGGATCGAATGGCTGGCCGCGCGGGTGGCCCGCGTTCCGATCGTCCTCGATCTCGATGACCCCACCTGGATTCCGATCGCCAGTCCTGTTTACGGGCGCTACGCCACGCTGCTGAAGTTTCCGGCGAAGACGGACTGGCTCACCCGCCAGGCGCAGGCGGTCATCTGCGGCAGCGAGACCATCGCCGGGCGCGTGCGCGCCGCCGGCGTGCGCGCTGTAGTGCTGCCGACGATCGTCGATTCCTCGATTTTCACTCCGGCTGCCGAGCGGGAGTTGCGTGACCTGCCGGTGGTCGGTTGGATCGGCACGCACGGCACCTGGGCCTACCTGCGATCGATTTTTCCCGCGCTCGAACAGGTCGCCGAGTCGGTGCCGTTTCGCCTGCGCATCGTCGGCTCCGGGCAGCAGACGCAGACGCTTCGGGGCATCGAGGTGGAGATCCTGCCGTGGCGGATGGATCGCGAAGTCCACGACTTCCAGAGTCTCGACGTCGGCCTTTACCCGCTTCCCGATGAGGAGTGGGCGCAGGGCAAGTCGGGACTGAAGGCCATTCAGTACCTCGCATGCGGCGTGCCGTATGTCGCCAGCCCGATCGGCGTGGTGCGCGAGATCGGCATTCCCGGCGTGACTCATCTCGCCGCCAGCACGCAGGATGAATGGCGCGCGGCGCTCGAGCGGCTGTTGCGCGACGGCGACGAGCGGCGGCGGATGGGTGCCGCCGGCAGGCGCTACATGCTCGATCACTACGCGATCGGTGACTTCGCCCGGCGCATCGGCGAGGTGCTGCGTGATGCAGCCTCGCCGGCGCGGGCGGAGGCGTACGCGTGACGGCGCCGACGTCTCTTGCCAGCCGCCTCGGGCGCCTCACAGAGGTCGTTCCGCTCGTCGCTTTCCGAGGACTCAACGGCGGGATGCCGACGCTCATCGGCCTCTACATCGGCCATCGCTGGGGACTCGCCGCCCTCGGCGCGTACACGCTGGCCGCCTCGTTCGTCGCCGTCGGCCTCATGGTGGTCGACTGGGGTTGCACCCGCTGGCTGCCGCGCGAGCTGGCGCTGGCGCATCTGCACGAAAGCTGGGGCGGCGCGCCGACCGCAAACGCCATGCGGCTCATGCTGGCCGCGGCGTTTTTGCTGTTCACCTGGGGTTTGGCGGCCGCCGGACGAATGCCGCCGGAGTCGGCGCGCTTCGCGCTGGAGCTGGGGATTCTCTATCCGATCTCGATCTTCAGCGTGAACGGCGTGAGCGATCGCATCGTGCGGCGCGAGGTCAACGGGATCGGAGTCGCCGTCGCCGCCGGGCTGGTCGTCTTTGCGGCGATGGCGTGGGGCGGGCTACGCGCGGGCTGGGGCGCCCATGGGCTCGTCCTCGCGTTTCTGGTGGGGAAAGCGATCGAGGCGCTGATCCTCATGCGCGGTCGCCTGGAGTTGTTCCGCATCGCGCCGCGTCACGTTTTCACCACCGCCTACTCGTTGTGGCCGTTCAGCGTTCAGGGGATTCTGGCCGTCATCTACTCGCGGCTGTCGATCTTCATCGTCGAACACTTCCGGCATGCCGATCTCGGCCTCGTCGGCGCCGCCATCGCGCTGCAGAACGTTCTGCTTCTGCTGCCGGTTTCGATCTCGCTGCTGAAGTATCCGGTCTTCACCACCGCGGCGGTGAAGGGTGAATGGCATCGGATTCGTGGCGCGTTCGCCAGCGCGGTGGCGATGTCGGTGGTGGGTGTTGCGGCAGGCGTGGCGGTGCTGGTCGCCGGACGCCACATCATCGCGGGCGCTCTCCATATCGCGCCGTCGTCGATGCTGTTCGTGATCGTGTTCGTCTCGATTGCGGCGCTGACCACTGGTGCGGCGGCCTCGGGACTGCTGCTGCAGGCCCTGGGGCGGGAGCGCACGGTGGCCAGATTGTCGTTCGTCACACTGACCGCATCGCTGATCTCCCAGTTCGCGTTCATTCAGTGGCTGGGCTTGTGGGGCGTCGCCGCGGGCATCGCCACGGCGGAGCTGGTGTCGCTCACGCTGTTCGGGACGGCGGCGTTTCACGCCTATCGCCAGAGGGTCGCGCCGCAACTGGCGCACGCGATGGAGGTTCCGGCGTCGGAATCACTTCTGCACTGAACGATCCGCCCTCTTTTCTTGACCACCCCCTGTGCTGCACGTAGACTCGATCTCTCCTCCCATAATGCTTCCCTTCCTGCTGATCGTGTCCGTTCAAACGCTGCTCACCGCGGCGGCCGGCTGGCTTTTGTGGAAAGCGTGGAGCCGCCTGGCGCGCCGCGACGCCACGGTGGCCTGGATCGTCGGAGCGGGGTTTCTTCTGCGAGCGTTCGGCGCGCAGGTTCTCTTCTGGGTTTCCTATCTCGGACTGCCGGTCGCCCGCGGATTGCAGGATGGCGACGGCTTCTGGAAGTTCGCTGTCGATGCCGAGGTGTATTTCGGCTTCTCGCGGATGCTGGTGGCGAAAGGGTGGAAATCGATCGTGCTGATCGACAGGACGCTGCCCTCGCCGGCCTACCTGCAGATCTTCGCGGTGTTTCTGATGTTCTTCGGTCTGGCGTTGGCGGTCGGTGTCTTCCTCAACCTTTTCGCCTATCTGGCCTGCTGCAGTGCGGTGCTCCGCCTCGGGCGATTGGACGGTCCGCCGCGGATGCCGACGCTCGTCGCTCTTGCGGCGGTCAGTTTCTCGCCCTCACTGGTGCTCTGGTCGACGCAGCCGCTCAAGGACGCCTTTTTCGTTTCGATGGTGGCCGTGTTCGTGGGGGCCTGCGCGCGGTGGCGGAAGGGATGGCTTGCCGATCGAGTGCGCTGGCTGCCGCTGCTCGGTTCGCTGCTCCTTCTCGTGGCGACGTTGTACGCGGTCGCCGGCATGCGATGGTATTTCGGTGTCCTCCTGTGCGTGGTGTCGATCCCGTTTCTGCTCGTGACCGCGGTGACCAGCCGCCGGCGCGTCGTCGCCGCCATCGTCAACCTGCTGGCCTTCCTATTGCTGGTGCAGGTGGCCGCGTTCATTTCCGCACCCTATCTTCCGCCGCCGCTCGCGCGGCTGCTGCGCGGCTCGGCCGCGCCGCAGGCAGCGGCGCAGGATCTGGCCAATGTCGTCGCCCAGTCGCGTGAGGGATTCGACAAGACCGGCGGGAAGTCCCAGATTCAGGAAGGCGAGGCGATCGCGCGCATCGACAGGTCGGTCAAGCCTGCCGCCGTTGCGCCCACCGCCGCGCCCGCGCCCGCGCCCGCGCCCGCGGCCGGGCAGCAGCAGCCCGAGACCCTTCCGCGATCGACGATCGGGCGGGTCGCCGCGGGCATGATCGCCGTGATCGTTCCGCGCTTCATCAGCGAACGGTTCGGCATCATTCACGTCGGCGGCGGTGGTGGCTTGTGGCCCGTGATCGAAGCCGATACGCTTCTTTTCGACATGCTCCTCATGATGGTGATCTTTCACGTCGTCTCCGCGGCGGCGGCCGGCGGGCTGCGCGATCCGTCGTTCTGGCTCATCGTGCTCATCACCGGCGGCATCACCATTCTTCTGACGTACACGATCAGCAACTTCGGTACGCTCTTCCGGCATCGTTCGATGATTCTGCTGGGATTGGCGCTGCTCCTCGCCGTATCGCGCGCCTCCGAGCCCTCGGCGAAAACGCCGGAGCCGGTGACTTGATCGGCAGACGCGCCCATGTCCCTGATCGACAAACATTCACTGCTCTCGAATCTGAACAGCCGCGGCCCGGTCACAGTGGAGCTGGGGTGCGGACCGCGGAAGCGCTACCCGGGCTCGATCGGCATCGACGCCATCGACTTTGAGAACGTCGACATCGTCGCCGATGCCGCCGAGGCACTGCGCGCCTTTCCGCCGGGCTCGGTCGATCTGGTCACCTCCAGCCATTTTCTCGAGCACGTCCCCGACGTCAGCCAGTTCATCGAGGAGATGGTGCGCGTCGTGCGGCCCGGCGGCAGGATCGAGGTAGTCGTGCCGCACTTCGCGCATCCCTACTTCTCGTCCGACCCGACGCACCGCCATCGCTTCGGCCTGTACACGTTCTCGTATCTGGCCGAAGACGGCATCCTGCGGCGCGGCGTTCCCTCGTATGTGCGGCGGCACGATCTCCATCTCCGCTCCGTCGATCTGGTCTTCAAGTCGACGCGCCCGTTCTACGGCCGGCACGTGCTGAAGCGAATGGTGGGATGGATCTTCAACTCCTGCCGGTACATGCAGGAGTTGTATGAAGAGAATTTCTGCTACGTCTTCCCCTGCTACGAGATCCGGTACGTGCTCGAAAAGGCGGGCCCATGAGCCGCAACATCGACGCCGCGGTGGTGGATGGTTTCGGCGATGAGTGGAGCCGCTTCGATCAGAGCGGGCTCTCTGACTCCGAGGCGCGGCAGCTGTTCGATGAGTACTTCGACATTTTTCCCTGGCACGAGCTGCCTCCCGGAGCAGTCGGCCTGGACCTCGGCTGTGGCAGCGGGCGATGGGCGCGTCTGGTGGCGCCGCGCGTCGGCCGGCTCCTTTGTTTCGACGCCAGCAGCGCGGCGGTCGATGTAGCGAAGCGAAATCTTGCCGGCACTCCGAATGCCGAGGTCGCGGTCGCAGGCATCGACGAACTGCCGGTTCCTGATGGCAGCGCCGATTTCGCGTATTCGCTGGGCGTCCTGCATCACATTCCCGACACCGCCGCGGCGTTGCGCTCGTGCGTCCGGAAGCTGCGGCCCGGCGCGCCGTTTCTGGTCTATCTCTACTATCGATTCGACAACCGGCCGGCGTGGTATCGAATGCTCTGGAAGCTCACCGAGGGCGTTCGCTACTCCGTCTCGCGCTCGCCGAAGCCGGTTCGTTACGCGGTCAGCCAGTTCTTCGCGGCAACGGTGTACTGGCCGCTCTCGCGGCTGGCCCGCTTCGCTGAGCGGCTGGGGATGCGCGCCGAATCGTTTCCGCTGGCCTACTATCGCAACCGGTCGTACTACGTGCTTCGAACCGACGCGCTGGACCGGTTTGGCACACGGTTGGAACAGCGCTTCACGCGCACGGAGATCGAGACGATGATGCGGGATGCGGGACTGACCGATGTCGTCTTCAGTCCGCATGCTCCGTTCTGGTGCGCGGCCGGCCGCAAGAGCGCTTAATACCTGAGCCTGTTATCGTTACGGCGATCAGTGCATCCGGCTGTGTTAGTCTGTGAACCTTCATAACGAGAGCTGGAGGGGTTGAGACTGATGATCTTCGCAGTGGGGCAGATCCTTCTGTCTTCCATCGCGGGCATTGCGATTTTTCGTCTCTGGAAACGCATTGCCTCCAGTGGGTCGGCGATCTCCTGGCTCGTCACATCGGGTCTGCTCATCCGCGCGGTCGCCGGCGTCGTTGCGTTCTGGATGTCGTATCTGAGCGTGCCGGTGGCGCGATCGCTCCAGATCGGCCGCGGCCTCTGGCTCTTCGCCATCGACGCGCTGACGTACGTGCAGTTTGCGATGCACTACGCGCACAAGGGTCCGCTGGCCATCCTGACGATCGATCGATCGCTGCCGGCGCCGTTCTATATCCAGTTGTTGTCAGGAGCGATGCTCTTTTTCGGCAGCGCGATCTCCGTGGCCATCCTGCTCAACGTGGCGGCGTACCTCGGCTGCTGCGCGGTCGTGCTCTCGTTCGGTGACGCAACGCGGCGGCCGGTGGTGTTCGCGATCGCCGTTCTCAGCCTCTCGCCGTCGGCGATCCTCTGGTCGCTCCAGCCGCTGAAGGACGTCACCTTCCTCTTCTTCGTGATGGCGTTTTTCGGCGCGGCGCGGGTATGGCAGCAGCTCTGGAAGAACGAGCCGGACCGGCATCGGACCGTTCAGGGCATCCTCTGGAGCGTGGTCATGGCCGCGCTCCTCTACGGAATCTCCGGCGTCCGCTGGTATTTCGGTGCGGTGATCCTGCTGGCCGCGGTGCCGTTCGTTTTGATGACGATCATCGGCGCGCGCGGCCGTCTGGCGGCGGCCGCGGTTTCGATCTCGCTGTTGCCTCTTTTTCTGGGAGCGTTCCTCGCCTCGGCCAGTCCTTACATCCCGCCGTCGATTCAAAGCGCCTTCCGCGCGCATGACGTGAAGAAAGAGGCCGCCATGCCGAAGATGGTTCTGGCGACGATGCACGAGACGCGGCGCGGCTTCGACAGGTCGGGCGGCGCGACGATCATCGGAGCCGGAAGCGCGATCGTGAAAATCGATGCCGCGCTGGCTGCCCCCGCGCCGCCGGTGCCCGCTCGCAGCGTTTCGAAGCGCACGGAGCATCGCGTTGCCGCGGTGAGGAAAAAGCACGTCACCGAACGCCCGATCCAGGCTTCGGTGGCCGCGGCACCGGTGGTCGTGACACCGGCTGTCATCCCTGCTGCCGCGCCCGTGCCGCGCCTGGCCCGGCCTTCTCCGCCGCCGGCAAAGGTCGTGTCGAAACCGGCACCGGCGCCGGTGCTCCCGGTCTCGCCGGCCGCGCGGATCCTGACCGGGACGGCCGCGATCGTGCTGCCGCACTCGCTCGGCCAGCGGCTGGGCATCGTCGACGTTCGCGGAGGCCGCGGCCTTTGGCTGTTCGTCGAAGTGGACACGATCATCTTCGACATCGTCATCGTCTTCGTAATTTTCTCCGTGACCGTTGCCGTGCGCCGCCGGGCGATGAATGCGCCGGTGTTCTGGCTGGCGTTGCTGGTCACCGGCGGGATCGGTCTCGCACTTGTCTACACCGTGAGCAACTTTGGCACGCTGTTCCGCCACCGCGACATGCTCCTGGCCGGCCTGGTGCTCTTGCCGCTTGCATTAGCAGCGTCCCCGCAGCCGGCGAAAGACGCGCCGGCCTAGGTGTGGCCGGCGGCGACGGTGTCGCGCTCGCCGTCGTTGACCGCATCGAACGCCTCGAGGCGGCCGCGTAGACGCTGGGCCAGCATCTCGTAGACCCTGGCCGTGTCGGCGACCATCGTTTCGGTTCGCCACGCGGGATCGACGTGGCGCCGGCCGTTCGCGCCCATGCGCGCGCGAAGCGCGGGGTCGGCGAGCAGCGTGGCGATTCGATCGGCCAGCGTTTCGTAGTCGTAGGCCTTCACGAGATAGCCGGTCTCGCCATCGATGACCGCCTCGGGAGCGCCGTCGATGTCGAAGCTCACGCACGGTTTGCCCATCGCCAGCGCCTGCGGCAGGACGCGGGCCAGCCCTTCACGAAGCGAGGTGTGGACGACCACGTCCATCGCCGCCAGCATCTCCGGAATCCGCTCGCGCTGGATCAGACCGGCGAAGACGAAGTTCTCCAGGATGCCCGCTTTGGCGGCGCGCTCGCAGAGGTGTTCGTAGAGGATTCCGTCGCCGACGAGAAAGAACCGCACGTCCGGCTGGCGGCGCACGATCTCCGGCGCGGCGTCCATCAACTCGTCGTGACCTTTGAGCGGAAAGAGCCGGGCGATCTTGCCGACCACCGGCGCATGTTCGGGGATGCCGAACTCGCGGCGAACGGCGGCGCCGTCGGCCTTCGAATTGAGAAACCAGTCCAGCTCCATGCCGCTGTAGACGGTGGTGAACTTCTCCCGCTCGTCGATCCCGGCAGCGACCGCTTTGTCGATGATGATCGACGACACGGAGAGAAAGTGGTCGGTCATCGGCGCGCAGATTTTCTTCACCAGCCGCCAGGTGCGGTTGACGATCCACGGCTGGTATTCGTGAAAGACCAGGCTGTGAAGGGTGTGAACGATGATCGGCGTTCCGGCCAGCTTTGCCGCGATGCGCCCGAGGACGCCCGCTTTCGACGAGTGCGTATGCACGATGTGATAGCGGCCGCGCCGGATGATCCGATAGAGCGACCAGAGAGCCTTGATGTCGGAAAGCGGGTTGACGCTGCGCTCCATCGCCGGCACCAGGATCAGATTCACGCTCTTTTCCGCCTGTTCGAGCAGGTCGCCCTCGGGGCCGTTATCGATGCCGGTGGCCAGCGTGACTTCGTATTCCGGCATGCGGTCGAGTCCCGCCGCGGTCAGCAGTGTGTTCTCCTGCGCGCCGCCGACGATGAGGCGGGTGATGATGTGGAGAACGCGAAGGGGACGAACCTCGGCCATCACCCTTCCAGATGCGCCACGATGATGTAGTCGCGCCCGAGGTCGATCCAGTCGCAGCGGTCGAGTCCCGCGGCCTTCAGGATCGCGGTGATGCTGCTCTTCGTGTAGAGAAACAGTGGGCAGCCGGCCAGCAGGAAACGGACGCGGCGGACAGGCACGCGCCATTCGTACGCTTTCGGGAAGCTCATGATCATGGTCTTGCTCGTCTTCTCGCGCATGGCGCGCACGATGGACACCGGATCTTCGATGTAGTCGAAGAACCCCATGGCCGTCGACGCGTCGAACGGTCCGTCCGGAACCGCCTCGGGGAAGCGGCCGGCCCGAAACTCACAGACGTTCTCGACGTGCAGCTCGACGGCGTAGCGTTTGGCGATGTCGATCATCGCCTCGGCGAAATCGACGCCGACGACGCGGCTGGCGCCGTGCTGGGCGAAGGCAAAACAGAACCTGCCCGAGCCGCAGCCGACGTCGAGCACGCTCTTGCCGGCAAGCGGTTCCAGCGTCTGCACGGCGAGCTCGAGGCGCTTGCGCACGACGCCGCGCCAGACGTTGTCGATGAACCGTCTCACCGGTCCCTTTTTCTCGTCGTAGATGGCGTCGAAGCGCTGGGCGTCGAGGTGAAAGTGATGCTGAACTTTTGTATCAACTGTCGACATGGAGAATCTCCTTCATCGGCGCGAACCGAAAATCGCGCAGGAGGCGGGAGAGCCGTCCCGCCGTCGCTTTGAGGTTGAAATAGTGCGTGGCGGCGATGCGCCGCGGCAACGGAATCCGTGGCTGATGCGGGTCGATCTCCCACGGATGAAGATAGAAAACGCCCGGACGCCCGAGCCGGTTGATGCTGCGGAAGCCGGCGCGCGTGACGGCGTATGGAAAAATGCGGAAGTACGCGCCGCCGGCGATGGGGATGTTCTTGCCGAGCAGGCGCCAGGTGGAAATGGGGAACTCTTTCAGCCGCGTGTCGCCGGACTCGATGTCGTACGGCCAGCGGGGCGCGTCCTCGATGCCGTAGCGGTAGTTCATCACCGGAAAGATGCTGGTGTCGTACCGGACGCCCAGCTCCGCCAGGATGTCCAGCGCCCACAGCGACTTTTT
>Ga0157378_10000647_pt1 | contig 32754 bp, 25 predicted proteins | sample M65metaG_FD_115309 | JGI IMG/M metagenome (GOLD analysis project Ga0157378, IMG submission 115309) | Miscanthus rhizosphere microbial communities from Kellogg Biological Station, Michigan, USA - M6-5 metaG | ecosystem: Host-associated > Plants > Roots > Rhizosphere > Soil | place: USA: Michigan... | reverse complement strand
GGCGGGCCCGGGCGAAGTGCCCTCCGTAGAAGGGCGACCGATTGCGGATTCGGCTGATGAAAATCAGCGGCAATGGCCCGCGAACCACTTGGTCTGAGCAAGCCCGCTTCCTCAAGAAGGTAGATAGGCCGTCTGGTTTGGCGGATAAACTGCTTTTCTTGAGCCGTTTATAGAATGGCGTACTTCGCGGCGAAATACTGAGCAGTATGGCTCACTCCCGGGCCCTCCCGCTCAGGCTCACTACGCGGTCGCCTATGCCAAATGGCGGCGACTTGCCACTCTTGGACTAAAATATGATCAATGAGTCCGGCTTCCGCAAAAAATAAGAAGGATCGCGCGTTCGATCCCAACACTTTCCTTGCCACTATTGGCGAAGGGAGGAGGATGGTGGCGGTCCCGAAAAAGCAAACCATCTTTGCACAAGGCGACGAGACGGATGCCGTCTTCTATGTTCAGAAAGGTAAGGTGCGACTCACGGTGGTCTCCAAGACCGGCAAGGAGGCAACGATCGGCATAGTGAGCGAGGGCAATTTTTTTGGCGAAGCCGCGTTGGCGGGTCAGGTCCGCCGCATGGGATCCGCTGCCGCTATGACCGATTGCGATCTTATGCGGATCGACAAAAAGGCGATGATGTCGGCACTACACGGCGAACGTGCATTTTCCGATTTGTTTGTCGGCTATTTGCTGGCGCGGAACATCCGTTATGAAGAAGACTTAGTCGACCAACTGTTTAATTCCAGCGAAAAAAGACTGGCCCGCGTCCTCTTGTTGCTCGCTCGTTTCGGCAAGGAAGGCGCGCCCGAAGCCGTGGTGCCAAAAATCAACCAGGAGACGCTGGCCGAAATGGTCGGTACGACTCGTTCGCGAGTCAGCTTCTTCATGAATCGGTTCAGGAAATTGGGTTTCATTCACTACAACGGTGGGCTACAAGTCCACAGCTCGCTGCTTAATGTAGTTCTGCACGATTGAGTTCCTGCAATTGAAAACGGCGGAAACGCATCGCAGCAATATCATGATCACGCTCAGGCTTCATTCCACCGTCGAGCTGGTGTTGTATGCGGTGCGGAATGAAATCGTCCATGTGCAACTACCCTCGTTTGTTTTTGCGAGATTATCCCCATTCCGGATGCTCAGCGAATTGTCAGTAGCACAGAGGATCTCGCACTGGGGTAACTTACTCCGGGACAGCCTGGCAATCCGCGATCAGATCACGGGCGATCTAACGAAGGGATACGCCGCGGTCCCTTCAGAAATACGGCCACTTTTGTCCAAGCTCCGGACTGCGAAGCATTCAGGACGACCAAGCCGGAACAACGTGGCAATGATCTTAGCGTCGTCAGCTGTTGGTCACGGTGCCGGAATAGAAAACGGGATTGTCGTCGAAACGCGTGCACCCCGGCTAGTCACTAAACAAGACGCGCAGGCGGGAAAACCCGCTTCGTGATTTACAGCAACTAGACCAAGGGTTTAACCCCAGCTCGCAGCAGCCACTTGGGTAAACCTGGGCCTCGTCATGGCGGAGGTGACGTCAAGCTGCTTGTGTAAATAGCTTGAGGGTGCGGGATTTCCACTCCAGGTTGAATCGCTGGAAGATGGAGTAGATGATGCGGTCCACGCTTTCCACATTCACAAAGCACACCATGGGCCGAGTGCGGCGGCGTACCTCGACGAAGCAGCGCTCGATCACGTGGTGGTGCGCAATTTGCGCCACAGGTGACGAAGGGGAAAGCAAAGAACGACAGCAGCTCAGCTAAGTCTCGTGCCAGCCGTTTCACCATGCCGGGATAGGTGCGTTGCCAGCGGGCGCGGAATCTGCGGAACGCACTTTCAGCCTGAGATCGACTTTCGGCTCGGTAGATGGCCTGGGCTCCGGCCTTAATCTCGTCGTAGTCGCATTTCCGTGCCTTCTCCAGAATGTTACGCATCTTGTGCACCCAGCAGCGCTGATGCCGTACCCGCGGATAGACAGTGCGAATCGCCGTTGCCAAACCAGCACAACCGTCGGTGAGGATTAACCGCAGCGCTCGGCCTTCTAGCCCGCGCCGATACAGATCCCCCAGCAGTGCTTCCCAATCCGCTTACCCCTCGCCCTGGCTGCGCAGAAAGGCCAGCAAGTGCCGGCTGGCCGTCTTGCCGGATGCCATACGCCACCAGCATTTGCACTGGCTTGCGTCCCGTCGGCCGCCGTACCCGTAGGCTCACCCCGTCCAGAAACAAATACACGTAGTCGTCACTCAACCCCGCCTGGTGAAACTGACGCACCGCCTCGTCCAGATCCCGTGTCAACTTCGACCCCGTCTGCGCACTCACCGTTTCTCCGGTGATCGTGGCCACCACCCGTCCCCCATGCCGGGTGGAAATCCCCCGCAAAAACGCTTCCCGATCAACAAGGAAACTTCTTCCGCCCGGCGCTGAAAGCGTCTCAGCCCCACCGGTAGAAAACTCTTTTTCCAGGTGCGCGCAATGCGCAACCGAATCGTCCCGAAGCGAGTCACAAAATCTCGTTCGTAGTAGCCGTTGCGGTACTGCTTCCGCTTCCCCCGTCGCCGCTCATATGGTGCCCAGCCGGAGAACCGGTCGCGTTGCCGCTCCGATTCCAGCTCGAAAAACTTCTGCCACGCCTGACGCGTCTGCCCGTACAGATCTCCCCAGAAACTCTCCTTCAGTTCGCTCAGAAAATGTTGGAAATGCTCGTCAATCGGGATTATCTTCGCCATTGGGTGTAGGTCTCCTTTTTAGGAATGGCTTTTGCTTGCCAGGCAAAGCCAACTTACGCCCTTGTATCTTCCTTGCATCTCCCCGATTCATTGAGTCCGTGCTACCTGGGAAGCAGATCGGGTTTTCGGCGGGAGGCCGATTACACCCTGAGGCGCTGTTGTTGCAGCCTGGGCAAGAGATAGGCCCCCCGCCCTTCTTTCTGACGCCGTGGAGAATCCTAGGCCAATATGAGCCTGCATTCACAAGGTCGGCGAGAGAGGTTGCTCAGGGTCGGGGAGCCGAGCCCCAGTCTAATCCAAGTCTCGAGGAGTCAGATGAAAAAGCATGCTAAGCCTGATGTGGGTGTTTTCGCTGGCATCGACGTAAGCGCGCGCCAGATCAGCGTTGCCCGCCTTCAACGTGGAGAAGAGAACCCGGCGTTCACCACTTTTGCCAATAGTGCCTCTGGACATACGGCGCTTGTCGCCTTCTTGTTGCATGCAGGCGATGGTTTGCGCGTTTGCTTAGAAGCGAGCGGCAACTACAGCCTCGACGTGGCCCTAATGTTGCATGCTCATCGGCAAGTAGAGGTCAGCGTCATCAATCCGCGTCGTGCTCGCCGCTTTGCGGAATCTCTAGGTGAGCGCAGCAAGACCGATCCCGTCGATGCCTACGTGCTTTGCCAATATGCCGCGCGCATGCCTTGGGAGTCTTGGCAGCCCCCCAGTTCGACCGCCTTGCGGTTGCGCGCCATCACGCGTGCCATTGAAAGCCTAGGCGTGATGCACACGCAAGAGAACAATCGGGCCCATGCTTTGAGCAGCAGCCAGGCTCTTCCGGCATTGGTGCTGCGGGAGAGGCAACGTCATCAACACTATCTTGAGCATCGCATAAAGCAGCTGCGCCGCGAAGCTTGCCGTCTCATTGCACGCGATCCCGAACTGGACCGCTATTACCGACTGATGTTGACGGTTCCCGGTATTGCCCAAACCAGTGCCTTGCAGATTTTGGGGGAGTTGGCCGTGCTCTCGGAAACCTCGGATGCTCGTCAGTGGGTAGCTTTCAGCGGACTCGACCCTTGTCATTTCAGTTCTGGTACTTCAGTGGAAAAACGTCCGCGGATCAGCCGAGGCGGCAGCCGTTATTTGCGCCATGCGCTGTACATGTTGTCCGGTGTGATTCGTCCGTTCGCTGAGAGAACTACCGGGCAGTACCGAATGCCGGCATCAGTACGGACTCGCTTGGTGACGTTGCATTGCCGATTCATTGGTGATCCTTCCTGATTCTAGTATCAGTGTAGGTATCACCGGCACGTAAGTGCTAGATAACAAAGGTAATGGCGGAGAGGGAGGGATTCGAACCCCCGATACCCGTTAAGGTATGTCCGCTTTCGAGGCGGATCGTTTCAACCACTCACGCACCTCTCCGGAAACGGCACCTTGCGTTTGGTACGCAACCCCTCCCGAGAAATCAGTTCGGCTAAGGGTTGGAAGTTGGCGTGACTCGCTTAGCGCTTACTTCTAAAGAAGTCCTGCAAGACCTCCGCGCAATGCCCCGCCAGAACACCTCCAAGAACCTCGATTTTATGGTTCATCGCTGGGTGGTTCAGCCCGTGCATGACCGAGTGAACCGCTCCGGCTTTGGGGTCGTCCGCGCCGTAAACCAGCCGTCGAACTCGCGCGTGAACCAAGGCTCCCGCGCACATAGCGCACGGTTCAATTGTAACAAACAGGTCACAATCCACCAGGCGGTGATTGCCAAGGGCTGCCCCAGCTTCACGGAGTGCCAAAACTTCCGCGTGCGCAGTTGGATCCTGATCGCATATATTGCGATTCCAGCCGCGGCCAACGATTGCCCCCCTTGATACGACGATTGCACCTACGGGAACTTCGCCCATCTCGAGGGCCCGCTGTGCACAGCGAAGGGCCTCTGCCATCCAGAGTTCATCGTTATGGTTGTCAACGGGATCTCCCACCGGCGATATTGTAATTGAGCAGCACGTTGGCTCTTATCCCCGAGGTGAGCTGGTGTCAGTTTCGCTCGGCAAGCAACTCTTCTAACTCCTCAAGGGATTGCACACGCGGAAGGCCCTTCAGGGCATAAGATCCCGAAACATCGAACAACACACACTGCATGCCAACCGCGGTTGCCCCTAGATAATCAATACAGTAGACATCGCCCGTGTAGAGACCTTGCTCCGGCTTTACACCCAAGCTTTCAAGCGCTGCCTCGAAAATCGCAGGATGCGGTTTTTCTTGGCCCACGATCCCTGAGTCGGTGATGGTTTCAAAGCAGTTAGCGATTCCGCAGTGCGCCAGGATCTCGGCGATCTTGCCATCAGCGTTGGAGATCACGGCAAGCCGATACCGCGCACGCAGTCGGAGTAGTGCTTCGCGCGTACCGGGCCGAATATCACACCAATTGGAGGACATTTGGGTTCGCGCCACCAGATCTTCGCACGTGCTTTTGTCGGGAATGCCGAGCTCCCGTAACAGACGCGTATAGAACATCCACCAGAAGCCGTGGTCAACCGCAGAATGGCTCTCAACCAAAGCGTCAAACTCCTGCTTTGTCTCCCGCTCAATCTTTTGCAGCAACTGTTCGGAAGGGAAGACCTGACGCGAGTGTAAGGAATGCAACATCTTGTTGCGATTGGGGAAAAGCAACGTGTTGCCCACATCAAAAAAGATTGCTTCGATGGACATGAGAAGAGTGTACCTGTCGACCAGGCGTCATGAGCGTGGAGTCCTTGAACCAGTGGATCACCGAACACCCCAAAACCGGGTTGTTCATTCAATGACGCAACCGCCGGATTCGATTCCCGTTCGCCTGTCCCACAAACCCGAACTTGATTTATGATTTGTCCGTGACCAAGAAAAACACTTTCGATCTGACTTGCCCATGCTGCGGCGCAGTGTTGAAGGTCGATTCGGAGACCGAGTCGGTGATTTCGCACGTCGCTCCGGTAAGGCCGAAAATGTTCAACGACCTCGACGAAGCCGCGAAGGCCATGAAGGAGCAGGACAGCCGCCGAGACTCAATTTTCCGGCAATCGATTGAAGCGCAGAAGCATGCTTCCGACGTACTGGAGAAGAAGTTCCAGGAAGCCCTGCGTAAGGCCAAGGAATCCCCCGATACGGGGAAGCCCATTCGCGATTTCGATTTAGACTAATACTGACGGAGGGTTGTGATGGCCGAACCAACTTATGATGAGCTCAAAGCACGTCTCGCCGAACTGGAAAAGCAGCAGGGAACTCGGCGCACTGGGAGTCTTGAATTCCGGGTCGGCGAAAAAGGGGGCGTAAGCGTCTATGGGCTCGGCCGGTTTCCCGTCACTCTTTATTATGAGCAGTGGACCCGACTGCTTGACGCTGGAGACAAGCTCCGCGAGTTCCTGGAAGAGAATAAGTCTAAGCTGAAGTTGAAGGACCAGTCCTAGGCACTGATCAACACACCCTTACGCAGTCGACACCGAGCAACGACGCAACCTTTCTCAGTCGGCTGCTGATGTGGCCAACCCCCACAGCACAATGATGTGCTGGTCCATGCGCGTTCCAGTGCGAAATGAAGTCTCTTGCACCAATGGGAAAACGGTAGCGGCTATTCGTATTCCCGATCTCAAGAATTGGCCCAGGCAGGGACTCGCCTTCTGCCGTGAGGAAGGCGATGTTCCCATCGCCTTTTTCTACGATAGAAAGTAGGGTTACCGGGCCGTGTCTCACCGACATTTCTACCGAAAGCCCGTGTCCAACCTTGCCGTGATAAACCTGCAACGGTCTCACTTTGGTCTTTCCCTCAGCGATGGCGATGTGGCCCGGGCCATCGTGTCCCATGAGAACTACATCGTCCTTGTAGTCGACGGCGTAGTATTCGGTGAACGAACCCCCCGCACCGAGTGAATCGAGAATCTTCATCGCCTGCACATTTTTGACCTCGTACTCGCCAGCCACCGGAATGCCACGGGCGGTGAGCAGACTGTTGCCCAAAATTATCGAGTTGACTGCGTCCTCGTTTTCGGCGTTTCCCGTGCCCTGATAGTAGTAGGCAAGCGATCCAAGGTTGTGCAGCTCAACCAATCGATCGAGGGCGACGGATGTTTTCGCAGCGCGAGCAAGTTCTTGTTCTGAACAGTCGGGCTGCACATCCATGGTCGCGCGAATCTCGGCAACTCGCGCCTCAATCTCCACGTTGGAGACTTGGCGGCGCAGGTTGGCAAGTTCTTCCACTTCCAGAATCTCGATATGTCCACCAAAAGTCGAGCACTGTAAGGTGAGATCGGAATAAATATCCAGCATGCCTCCGTAGTAATGCCCCATCAATCCCAGCCGGTTGTGTTCCATGATGTGGACCACGCGGGCCGCATCGATCCAATCGTCAATCTCATTAAAGGCTCCCGGGTCATCGGCAAGAGTGCCAGTGACTTGAAAAAAGGGAATGCGGCAGCGTCGAAAAACGTTGGCGATCTCAGGTATCGAACAGGCCTGACAATTCGCCAACCACTCAGCAGTCATTCGCGTGCGATCCCCCGTGCGATTGAAGGAGGCATAGTCGATTGCTGCCGATGGCGACAGATTCAGAACGATGACTGGTACCCGCGCGCGCCTTACAACCGGCAGCACCGTGGCCGAGAGGGCATAGGTGGTCACATAAAGAAAGATGATGTCGATGTCCTCGCGCCGGAACTGATGGCCGGCTGCAATTGCCTTCTCCGGACTGTCGATCAAGCCCAGATTGACGACCTGAACTCCCGGACGTTCCAGGCGCCTGGCAAGCTGCTCGATATAACCAGTGAGTCTTTCGTGCAGCCCTTCGAACTGGGGCCAGTAAGCCTCCAGTCCGATGCCGAAAAGACCAATTCGGAGACTATGGTTCTGGTGAAGTTCTGGCATGGGTCGCGTCGTGGCGGATGATCCCACTCGGCTGGCGCTCGAGTCAAGCGCCTACCGTCGCCATATCGCACGCGCCGCCGCTCACGACGTTGCTGGGTTTCGCATTGTGCAACAGTGCACTAAAGCAGGGCCTTTGTATTGCGACCTAAGTGTCCCGAATTTATGCTTTTGCGTTCGGTGGGAGGCGCGACTTATGCATACTCGTCGGTCCCTTTTTGCGTTTTCAGTTTTGCTCTTCGTTGGTCTGGTTACGGCGACCGCGCAGGTGAAGATTCAGCCTGACTGGACGAAAGTGCAGCGAACCTCCCAGACCTCCACCACCCTGCAGGTGGTCGTAAATCCTCCCCTCCGCCGCGGCACTCCGGTTCACGACAATGCATACAGGGCGGTGCGCGAGTTAGGGGCGGACTACGTTCGCTACGTTCCCTGGTTGCCCTATCCCAAGCTCGCTGTTGCGGAACTTGAACCGCCCAAAGATGGCAAGACATCATGGGATTTCTCGCTCATCGACCCCATGACAATTGACCTTCTTGAAGCGACGAAGGGGCATTCCGCCATTCTGAACTTCAGCACCATCCCACAGTGGATGTGGAAGACCGAAAAGCCGGTACCGTATCCCGCCGATCCCAACCAGGTCACGTGGGAATACACGCAAGGCACGGAACCGCGCGATCCCTCGTTCCAGGAAGTCGCCGACTACTATGCGCGCCTGCTGTCCTGGTACACCAAAGGTGGTTTTACGGATGAGTTCGGCAAAAGGCATGAATCCGGCTATCACTACTCGATTCCGTACTGGGAGGTGTTGAACGAGGTTGAGTTTGAACACCACATGTCGCCGGAAACATACACACACTTGTACGATGCAGTCGTTACCGCGATGCGAAAAGTTGACCCGAACCTTAAGTTCGTTGGCATGGCGCTGGCCATGCCTTCCCAACGCCCAGACTTCTTCGAGTATTTTCTCGATCCCAAGAATCATCAGCCGGGAATCCCGCTGGACTTCATTTCCTATCACTTTTATGCAGTACCCACGCCTGACCAGACTCCAGAAATTCAGGGATACACGTTTTTCGCCCAGGCTGAGGGCTTCCTGAATACCGTGCGTTACGTGGAGACAATTCGCAAGCGCCTCTCCCCCGCTACCCGTACCACCATCGATGAGATCGGCGCGATCTCTGCCGAGGACCTCGTGCAGGGCGAGCCCGGGCATCAAACCAAGCCGATCCCAAATTCCTACTGGAACCTGACCGGTGCTATGTACGCCTATCTTCTCGGAGAACTAACCCGCCTCGGGATCGATGTTGCCGGTGAGTCGCAACTGGTGGGATATCCCACGCAGTTCCCCTCGGTTTCGATGGTGGATTGGAACGATGGCAATCCGAACCCACGCTTTCGCGTGCTGGAGTTGTTGCATTCCAACTTCGGACCGGGAGACAAAATTATGGAAGCAAGCAGCGCGTCCTCGCCAAATCCCTTTGTCTATGCCATGCCGGTCGTCACCCGAGACGGCAAGAAGCGAATTCTGTTGGTGAACAAAAGCCAACGCCAAATGGAGGTCCAAGTTTCAGGCGCCAGCGGCGGGGTACTGGAATACGTAGACCAGACGACAGGGTTCGGTGCGGCCAAAAAAGTTACGCTGAACTCGGAAACGGTAAATCTCGGTGGCTTCAGCGTCGCCGCGCTCACCATTCCATAGGGTGGACACCAAAAATTCCTTCCTTTACTCCCTTCGGAGCAGTTCCTTTGTGCGATTTCCCTTGTTAACATTGAATATTCATGATTCTGGCCGGGGACATCGGGGGTACCAAATGCACGCTGGCTGTTTTTGAGGATTGCGGAGGGGAATTGCGTCAGCTGTTCCGCTCCTCGGTGCCAACGCGCAATAGTGATAGCTTAGGGGCAATCCTCGAACAATTCGTCCAGGATGCGGGCGGAGCGGGCGTTCCTGTTGACGACGGCGTCAGGTGCGCGGGCTTCGGGGTTGCAGGCACCCTGGTGGGCGATAGGGTTGTCAGCAGCAATTTGCCCTGGCCAGTGGAGCGGCACGCAATTGCCGAAGCGCTAAGATTGCATGACTCGAAGGTCACACTGGTAAACGACCTGGTTGCTTCGGCGAGCAGTCTCACCCACCTGGAGAGTAATGATCTTTTGCAGCTCAACGAAGGCCAGCGGCAGCCCCTGGCGCCGATGGCATTTATTGCCGCCGGAACCGGGTTGGGTGAAGCCATTCTCTTCTGGGACGGTGAGCGCTACAAAGTTTCCCCGAGCGAAGCCGGACTCACCGACTTTGCTCCACGCAACGACCGCGAATTTCTGCTGCTGCAGTCGATGCGACACCGCATGCCCCGAGTCTGCACGGAAGAGATTATTTCAGGCCGTGGATTCCGCCTGATTCATCAGATCATCTTCCCCGGAGTGCAACACGCCTTTTTCGATGAAGCCGAGGTTGACCCAGCAGCGAAGATCACGCAAAACGCCCTGGTAGGTTCGTGCGACGCCTGCGTGGCGACGGTTCAGATGTGGATCGAAACCTACGGCGCGGAGGCAGGGAATATGGCGCTGCGGGTACTGCCCTTCGGAGGCGTCTACATCGCCGGCGGAATTGCGCTCAAGATCCTTCCAAAGTTGAAAGACGGGAGCTTTGTGCGCGCGTTCAGCGACAAGATTCAGCTGAGCAGCCAGTTGGCCAAGATTCCCATCTATCTCGTCCTGAACGAAGACGCGCCTGTGCTAGGAGCGGCCTATGAGGCTATGGCTCGCACCAAAGCAACAACCTTGGCAACCGACTCGTAGGGAATTCCGAAAGCGCCTATTGCTGGCGGGGAGAGTTTGCTGCCGGACGCATCTCATTTTCGCCTTCATGCACGACGTAGAAATGATCCACCGGTAGGTCACGAAACCTTTGGCTCTGCCCGCTCGGCCAGGTAATTTCGATGCTCTCCACGCTCTGCTCCCGCCCCACACCGAAGTTGGCGCGCAGATCACTTTGCGACAGATAACTTCCACCGCCCGCAATCTCTCGGATTTGAGTGGTTCCTCCGCTCCTGATACGGATGCGCGCGCCCATGGCGTCGCGATTACTCTTGGTTCCAACCAGCTTGAAATTTACGAAATGATTGCCATTGCCGCCGTTCCGCAATAGAAGCGGCGGGTCGCCATTGTTGGCAACCAGGACGTCCACGAATCCATCATTGTCAAAATCGGCGAAGGCAACGCCTCTACCCACGCGGGGCGGCAGCTCGGCGATGCCCGCGAGGGTTCCGGTTTCAAGAAACCTTCGGCCACCCTCGTTGTGGAACAGGGAATTTACCTGCTTGTAGTGCGTTCCGGGAGACGCTTGTTCGATTTCCGGATAAACATGGCCGTTGGCGATGAACAGATCAAGCCAGCCGTCGTTGTCATAGTCGAAGAACCCGCCGCCGAAACTAAGCACATTGTGCGTTGGTCCGGTAATCCCTAGCGCGTCGCTGGCCTCGTCAAAATTGCCTTGTTGGTCATTGTGCCAGGCGTGGTCAGACGATCCCTGAAAATCCGAAACATACAGGTCCAGCCAGCCGTCGTTGTCGTAATCACCAAGCGATATGCACATGGCAGCCATCAGGCGGCCGCCGGAGGAATACGCCATTCCGCTCGGGACGCCAATCTCTTCGAACTTCTTGCCCTGCTGGTTATGGTAAAGGTATGCCTCGACTCCGTCGTTGGCGACGAAGAGATCCGGCCAGCCGTCGTTGTCGTAGTCAGCCGCTCCCACGGAAAGATTCTTACCGCGCGGCTGAGCGATGTTCATGGCGCGGGTGACGTTGGTGAAGGTGCCATCGCCGTTGTTGTGATAGAGCGCATCAAGACTGCCCTTGTAGGCGCTAGGAGGACAACTGCTTCGAATAGTCCCAATATTGCAATATCGCGGACCGTCGGGTTCGAGCGCGACATAACTGCCAACGTAGAGGTCGAGAAACCCATCGCGGTCATAGTCGAAGAAGGTTGCCCCGCTGTGAAAGGTCCCCGACTCGAGACCCGCAACCCCGGCTTTCTCTGTAACGTCGGTAAATGTGCCGTTCCTATTGTTGTGATAAAGCACATTACGGCCATACTGCGTGACAAATAGGTCGGGGAACCCATCATTGTCGTAGTCGCCCCAGACACAACCAAGGCCGTAGCCGGTCCCGGGAACACCGGCCTTATCGGTGACATCGGTAAACGTGCCATCGCGGTTATTGCGGTATAACCCATTCCGAACGGAAATTCCGCGATCGTAAAGGTCGCGTCCATTCACGAAGTAAATGTCCTGCCACCCGTCGCCGTCAAAGTCGCCAACACACACTCCAGGACCAAACTCTTCGCGGTTGATCGAAATGCCGTTATTACCCTTGAAATGAACAAATTTGATCCCTGCGCGCTCAGTTGTATCGATGAACCGTACCGAGCTGCTGCCTGGGGAACTTTGACCGGGTGCTACCGGGAGGAGCCTATGGCCCAAGCCCATGAGCACTGCGGCAGTGGAAAGCAATGCGATGGCGAGCTTAGGACGGCTCACTTCCATTTCCCTTGTCCTTCGACAATGGTGATGTACCGGTCCAGAGGCAGGTCCATCAAGCGTTCGGTCTTGCCGCTCGGCTGGGGCCACTTCACCTCCAGCCAATCGATCTTTGTCCGCCCGCCGATGCCAAGCACCATGCGCGGGTCATGATCGGAGAGATAGCTGCCCCCGCCAACTCTCACGCGCGTCAGCTTGAGGTCTTGTGCTTGACAGGCAACGCTCGCGCCGACCGCATCTGGGTTCGACTTCGTCCCGATCAGCCTGACCCCAAGCCAATGGTTCCTGGGTTCGGAGTTATTGCGCAAGAGAATGGGCGCCCCGTCGTTCACGGAAATCAGAGCGTCGATGCTCCCATCGTTATTAAAGTCGCCGACCGCGAGCCCGCGAGCAGAAAGCCTTTGCCCGAAAACCGGCCCCGCTTGCTGACTGACGTTCTCGAAGCCTTTGCCGGTATTGCGAAACAGTAGGGGCGGCTCTTCGTAGGTCACTTGAGGCTGAAGTCGCTCGATGAGGTCATCGGGATTGCCGTTGGCCAGAAACAAGTCGAGTTTGCCATCGTTATCGAAGTCAAAGAACTTCAATCCCCAGCCGCTCATCAGCCTTGTGGCTTTTGCGATTCCCGTCCGGCCGGCCTGGTCGTCGAAGGTTTCATCGTGGTTGTTGCGATAAAGCGAATACATTTCGTGGTCAATATTGGCGACAAACAGGTCTATCCACCCGTCTTGATCAAAGTCGGCGGCGTCTACTCCCATTCCTGACCGGGGCCGGCCTTCGGCACTGTAGGCGACTCCCGAAACCTCGCCAATCTCATCGAACTTCCCATTTCCTCGGTTTGCGAAAAGAAAGTTGGCCACCGTGTCATTTGCGACAAAGAGATCAACCAGGCCATCATTATTAATGTCGGCCGCGACTACGCCCCAGGCTTTTCCCAAATGGCCGCCGATTCCGGATGACTTGCTTACGTCGGTGAACGTACCGTCGCCCTGGTTATGAAACAGCCAGCTGGCGGTCGGTCGGTATACGTGCGGGATACAGTAACCCCGCTTTGCATCATCTCCCACGCGGCAGTCTTTGTTTTTTTCCTTTGAGAACTCTACGAAACGGCAGACGAACAGATCGAGTTTGCCGTCGTTGTCGTAATCGAACCAGACGGCGCTCGAAGACCAGCCTGGCGCAGCGACTCCCGCCTTCTCCGTTACGTCAGTAAACGTGCCGTCGCGGTTGTTGTGATAGAGGATATTGCGTCCGTATTGCGTCACGTACAGATCAGGGAAGCCATCACCGTCGTAGTCCCCCACGGCAACTCCCTGGCCGTAGCCACCCCCGGGCACGCCGGCCCTTAAGGTGACGTCGGTAAATGTCCCATCGCGATTGTTATGGTAGAGAGCATTTCGCAGGGGTGGATTGGGGTCGAAGAAATCACACTTGCCGCTGTTCACCAAGTAAACGTCCATCCACCCGTCGTTGTCGTAGTCAAAGAAGGCGCAACCGGCTCCGGTAGTCTCAGGAAGGTAGTGCTCAGGGGACTTACCGCTGGAATGCTTCCAAGTAATCCCGCTAACCTCGGGAGGAACAATCTCGAAGGTGCTAGCTGCGGTGGGCAAGGCGTAGGTGAGGCGGGGCAGGCCAGCTATCGAGAATGCGCCAGCCAGCGAATAGAGGAATTCGCGACGGGAAGGGAGGCGATTTCTACGCAAAGTCTCTAGTCTCACCGGGCGCACAAGAACGTCGCATCATTGCGGGGGGCTCGGAGCCCCGCCTTGCTGGGCTTCCGGAGGCTGTTTCGCCTGCACCATCTCGCGATGCACGGCAAATTCCCGGTCACCCTCCTGCTTACGTCCGCTGCGGGTATAGGCGATCGCCAGATTGTAATGCGTCGCCGGATTCTGCGGCTCAAGTTTCACGGCTGCCTCGAGCGGGGGAACTGCCTCCGGAAACTTCTTCGTGGCGATCAGGGCCGAACCCCAACCTAGAAAGGCATCGCCAAAGCCGGAATCTAGTTTGGCGGCCCGGCTGAAATGTGCAATCGCGTCATCCCATTGCTGGCTCTGGCGCGCGAGTTCCCCTAGCACGTACTCGGCACCGGCATTGCTGGGATCGATCTTCAGTTCTTCCTCAAATTCCTTCTTGGCCTGCTCAGCGGCATCAGGGGGAGGATCAGGCTTAGAGAGCAGCAATCGGCCGATCTTAAAGTGAATGCCAGGCTTTTGCGGATCGGTTTGCAGAATCTGCTGATACTCCTTTGCGGCCTGGTCCCATTTGCCCTGTACCTCGAGTGACTCGGCTTTCAATTCACGAGCCTGCGCCGAGTTCGGAGCACGTAGAGCCAAGAATTGCGAGGCTCGCGAGGCAAGGTCGGAATAGGTGTGAACGGCCGTGTACAGCACTTCGGGATCATCGGGGAATTGCCGGGTGAGCTGGCGCAGAAACTCGTCCGCCGCATCGAACTGGTTTTTTATCATCGCGCAACGCACGCCGGCAAGGCCCGCTAAGCGACGGAAATCCCTGTCGGTGCTTTGAGGGATGGCTTTCTTAAGGAGTGGAATAGCCTGCTGACACTGGCCAGACTTCGCCAGTTCGAGCGCATGGGACGGGACTGATGATGGCGCCGGCTTCGAGCCTTGGGGGAAGCTCGGTTGAGACAATAATCCTAGACCCACAAACAAGAACAGTCGGGAATTCTTGAGCATAAAAAAAGAAGGCAGGCGCGAACGCCTGCCTTAATCATAGTCGGAAAGTGGTCAATAGTAGAGCTTAAGAGCGAACTGTATGTTGCGCGGAGACGACGAGGTATTCACAATTCCCATCCCCGCACCCACAGCAGTCGCTGGACCGTTCAGATTGACTCTATTGAATGCGTTGAGGAAGTCGGCCCGGAACTGAAGGCGAACACTCTCACGGATTGGAAAGTTCTTCTGCAGTCCGAGATCAGTATCAAAGTACCCGGGTCCGCGCGGGGGGCCTTGTGCCGGACAATTGCCGAAGCCCTCCTGTACGGTTGGCAAGGAGAACCCGGAGGGATCAAACCACTGATAGCCGATATAAGCGCCGCTGCTATCAAAAGCATTTTGCCGACCAAAGACATGACCCGCACCTGGAGCGCAGTCCGGACGTGCCCCGCGCGATCCAGTTCCCGAAGGATCGTTCGTGAAGTTGTAGAGCGCGAGCGGGAAGCCGGTGTGGAGCGAGATGATGGGCGACACCTGCCAACCGCCTACGATCGCGTTCGCAACCGCGTTCATGTCGTGACCAATTCGCTTGCCACGACCGATCGGCAGTTCATAAACCGCGTAGCTGCTAAGAATATGCGTCGCATCGAAAAAGCACGGCGCATAGTCGGCCCGCGGATTGTAGAGGTTCTGATAGTAAGGATTGGCGGGCGTGGTCTGCGTGTCCCCCCAAGTGCCGTAATACCCACTATTGTCGGTCATGCACTTCGAGTAGGTGTAGGCCACTTGGAATTCCAATCCGGCCGAGTACCGCTTCTGGAAAACTGCCTGCAGCGCGTTGTATTTCATCGACCCGACTGATGCCGTACCGGAAATCTGAGAAATGTCGCTCTGAAAGGTTGGATTACCCGAGAAGTTGACACTCGGCGCCGTCAACGGCACGCATGGATTTACAGAACAATCGGCCCCGAGGAATTGCTTTTGCAGATAGGGCATCGGAACCATCAGGTGCGTTCCGTGCTGACCTACGTAACCGATCTGGAGGGTTCCCTGGTTGAACAGCTGTTGTTGAATCGTAAGGTTCCACTGTTGCGTCAGGGCAGGCTGGACGTTCGGGTCCCAAACTCGAACCAACGAACCCGCGAATGGGTCGCTGGCGGCGCCGACTGGAACTAGTCCTTGACTGGTTGTCGTAGTCGGGAACGACAAACTGTTGTAGTTCACGAACGTCTCGGCTGGTGTGAATGGCGGGTTGATAGGAAGCCTGAGGTTTGTGCCCGTTCCTTCCATGTAAGAGGAGATGGTGAACGCGCCTCGAACCACGGTTTTGCCATTCAGACCCGGGGGCGTCCAGGCAAATCCAATGCGCGGCTGGAAGTCCTTTCCCCCATAGGTGCCGTTGTAAAGGCCTCGGCCACTCTGCTTGCAAGTCACTGGAGCAGTGCCCAAAAGAGGGTTGACCTTAGAGCAGTTTGGCGCGAGGAGTTGTCCACTGATTAGATCAAAGTTGACTTGCCGGTCGTGTATTTCAACCCAGGGGGTATGCGCTTCGTAGCGAAGCCCTAGGTTCAGGGTCAAGTGGTCGGTCACTCGATAGTCGTCCTGCAGAAAGGCACCAAAAACGCTTTGGCGTTGTCCCCACTCTCCGCCGCTGATGCCTCGGCCGTAGTTGGTGGGAAGACCGAGATAGAAGTCGGCACCACCGTAGCCTCCAGTGCCGTTGGGAGGGGAATTCTGTGTGTAGATGCCGGTAAAGTTAATACTTCCCAGTGCACCATTGTTGCCCGTGTAAAAGGTGTTGATGCGGTTTCGCCAGAACTCAAATCCGGTATGGAAAACATGACGGTTGTGAGTAATGATGACCGTATCGGAAGCTTGAATAACGGCATCCTGAAACTTCTGCTGAACGCCGCTGCTCCCAACTGAGGTCAAAATTCCGCCGAAGCCAAGGGAAAGCAAACCGTTAACACCCGTGGGGTTACCATTCCCGATACCAAGCTGATTTCCCAAATCCCCGACAGCACCTGTAAAGTCCGTGCCATTGTGAAGTTTGATGTGATTCACACCTACTCGGAGATCATTCAGCAAGGCGGCGCTGAAACTGTGGGTCCAGTCGACGACGGTGTTTTCCATCGGCGCATCCGAAAAACCTTCGCCCAACAGCGCAAACGAATTGATCGTGGGATTGTGCTGCTTTGCATGGGAGTAACGACCGAAGATGTGGTCTTTTTGAGTCGGACTGTAGTCGATCTTTATATCGTATTGGTTGTTGTTCAAGAGCGACGTAGTGGTATAGCTTGCATTGTCTTGCAGGTTGCCATTGGCCGGCTGCAGGTATAGCGAAGAGGCAAACAGGTTAGCCGCCACTGGATCGATCGGCTCGGTAATCACGTTGTTCGCGAAGGGCGCGTTTCCGTTGAAGGGATCATAGAGCTGTTGGTTTGGATCGTTGCAAAGCCCACCGCTGAACCCTGTCGTGCAGATGGCCCCAAAATCGCCGTTTCTTTCAGCCGCCGTGAACACCGTTACATTGTTCGTGCTCTGCGGATGGTGGAATCTCTGCCCCTGGTAGTCGGCGAAAAAGAATAACTTGTCTTTAACGATGGGACCGCCAATCGTGGCTCCAAACATGTTCCAGCGAAGCGGATCGCGAGGCGCATCCTGCCATCGGTGCTCCCAGCTGTTCGCATTCAGCTTATCGTTACGGAGATATTCCCAGACGTCACCGTGAAAACTATTGGTACCGGACTTAATCGTGGTGCTCACGATGCCACCCTGGAAGTTCCCGAAGTCGGCAGACGCGTTGTTTGTGATCAGATTGAACTCCTGGATGGCGTCGGGCGCCGGCGTATAGCCGAGCAGGTTGTCGGAAACCTGATTGTTATCCATGCCGTCCAAGATGAAGTTGTTTGCCTGCTCTCGATTTCCGTTGATATACGGACGTGAACCACTCGCGGTGTTATCGCCGTTGTTGAAACCATCGGGGCTAGGCGACACCGCACCGGGGGCCAATAAGGTCAATTGGACATAATTGCGCGTGGCGAGCGGCAATTCATCGTTCGTCCTGGAATCGATGATGGTGCTGACCTGGGTGGTGTCGGTCTGCAGAACAGGGGCTGCACCGGTGACCTCGACCGTCTCGTTCACCTGGCCGACCTTCATCTGAACGTCAACACGAGCAGTCTGATTGAGCACCAGCGTGAATGTGGGATATGCGGCCGTCTGGAATCCTGACGCGGAAACTTTTACTGAATAAGTCCCGACAGGCAGGCGGGTGAGGTTGTAGGCGCCGGTGTCGTTGGTCTCGGCGCTCCAAACTGTACCGCGCTCGGTGTCGGTCGCGCTCACCGCTGCTTTCTTGATAGGCGCGCCGCTCTGGTCGGTGATGGTTCCGACGATCGTAGCAGTCACCTCTTGTCCAAACGCGAGTTGGGTTACGGGAAAGAAGGTCGCCAGCACAAAAGCCGAAACGACCAGTGAGAGCAATCTACGTCTGCTCATCTCAAACCTCCGGAAGAACTTGTTTTTTACCTTTACAGAAGCGATTTGAAATGCTATATAGCAGATGAATGACCTTGGTCAAGCAAAAAATTTATGGAATTGCAAAATATTTGTTCAGCCACCGTCAGGCGCTCTATAAGAGCAGCAACCAGGGCCATCACTCGTTGAGAGGTTGAGAGACTCGTATTGCAGACCAGCTTATGTTGTGCCTGCTCTGGGTGAGCCAGGCATTGCACCTGAGTGGAATAGCAAAACGATTTTGCGCGTTAACTCGGTCACTGCTATATAAAAAGGCAATTGCCCACGGATTAGGGATCTCAGGGCCGCGGAAGGTATTCACAAATCTTTCGCTATATAGCGGAGTAAACGTGAACTGGAGACTCAAAGAGAGCAACCCGTCGGATTATCCAAAGCCTATGTTCGCTAGGAAGTCACTGTGAGCCAGACACTTAACACGAGAGCAGAAAGCATGGGATCGAATGGGCATAAGGGAACGCCGGCGTACCAGCGCATTCAGGGCGCAATCCGGCAGCAAATCGAAGCCGGCGATCTGAAGCCCGGCGACGCGGTGGCTTCCGAGAGGGAACTTGCCCGAGTGCATGGTGTGAGCCTGATGACGGCACGCCATGCGCTTGCTGGCCTGGAGCATGAAGGGATGGTCGAGCGCCGCCGTGGCGCAGGCACCTTCGTTGCTCCTCCGCGGATCCACTTCAATAAGCTCATGAGTTACACCGAGCAGATGGCAAGCCGCGGGATGGCAGGCGTTTCGAGGTTGCTCACCGCGAAGATTATCGATGGGGAAGAAGAGATTGCGGCGAGGCTGGTTTTGCCAGCCTCGAGCAAGATCGTCAAGATTGAGCGCGTACGACACGCATCGGAAGAGCCCTTTGCGCTTGAAACCTGCTATTTGCCGGCTGAGCGATTTCCAGGGTTAGTGCGCGAACCCCTCGGCAGGGGATCTCTGTTTGCAACTCTGGAGCACGACTACGACGTTCGACTGACCTATGCAGACGAAGAAGTCGATGCCACCGCTGCCGATGCCCGGGTGGCGCACGCGCTGCATGTGGTTCGGGGTGCGCCGGTTATGCGTATCCGGCAGGTCATCTATTCTTCGAACGCCAAGCCGGTGATCTATGTAGTTGGTTTCTACCGGGCCGAGCGACACTCGCTCTTCATTCGCCGCTTCCGGTAAGAAGGTTTTTCGACAAAAAATCTCACCGCCTCTAGGGGGAGGACAGATGCCGTTAACGTCGATGGATTGGGCCGTGATCATCGGTTACCTGCTCGTCAATCTTCTAATTGGCATCTACTATCGCCGACGCGCGAGCGGCAACACCGAAGAGTTCTTCGTCTCCGGTCGCGACGTGTCCTGGTGGCTGGCGGGAACGTCGATGGTTGCAACCACGTTCGCGGCTGATACTCCTCTGTTTGTATGCGGTGTGGTCGCAAAGCAGGGAATTGCCGGTAACTGGATCTGGTGGGCCTTTTGCGTCGGCGGCATGATGACCGTCTTCTTCTTTGCCCGCTACTGGCGGCGGGCAGAAATCCTTACCGACGTTCAATTCGTGGAGATTCGCTACGGCGGCAAGCCGGCCGCCTTCTTGCGTGGGTTCAAAGCAATCTATCTCGGCTTGTTCATGAACTGCGTCATCCTCGGATGGGTGACCAAGGCCATGGTGAGCATCATCGCGGTTCTACTTGGGCCAGTGATCGCCCAGGGTCGAATCCTGCAGTTCGAGATCTTTGGCCACACCTACCAACACGTGCTTGGCGATCCTCAAACCACCGCCCTGGCAATTTGCATTTTCGTGCTGATCCCGTTCACCGGACTCTATACATTTATCGGCGGACTGTGGGGAGTGCTGGTCACCGACCTGTTCCAGTTTGTGCTGAAAATGACCATGATTATCGTGCTCGCCTGGGTGGCGGTCGCGAAGATCGGAGGGATGGACTCTCTTCAAGCACACCTGCGGGTGATCGAAAGCAACGCGCGGGCGTCGGGCGCGGTGACTTCGGATCCAACCGCGTTTCTTCCCGATTTTCGCCTGGGCCTGACCAGCGATGCCTTGTGGACGCTTCCGGTGCTTACCTTCATCGTGTATCTGGGGATGCAGTGGTGGCTGGCGTGGTATCCCGGGGCCGAACCGGGCGGTGGCGGCTACGTGGCCCAGCGCATGTTCAGCGCCAAGGATGAGAAGAATTCTCTCGGCGCAACCTTGTGGTTCAACATTGCGCACTACGCATTGCGCCCTTGGCCGTGGATCGTGACTGCTCTGGTCGCGATGGTCGTGTACTCGCCGAACGGTGGAATAAATCCAAGCGCCGCCTTCGCGCAAAACCCCGAGCAGGGTTATGTCATGGTTCTTCGGGATTACCTCCCTCCGGCGCTGCGCGGCCTGATGGTTGCCGCATTTCTTGCGGCATTCATGTCCACCGTAGGCACGCAACTCAACTGGGGATGCTCCTACCTGGTAAACGATCTTTATAAGCGTTTCATCGTTCGCAACTCGACCGAACGCCACTACGTGCTGGTGAGTCGTTGGATCACGGTCCTGCTGGTGCTGGCCAGCGGCTACACGGCATCTCAGCTTTCGTCGATTAGTGCCGGATGGAGCGTGGTTCTTGAGATCGGCTTCGGAACAGGCGCGGTCTACATTCTGCGGTGGTACTGGTCCCGAATCAATGCATGGAGTGAGATCTCGGCCATGATCGCCGCAGCGGCGGTCACTGTGGGCCTTCATCGCGTTCAATTTGGCGGGAGCGACGTCGTGGTCTACGCAAAGAGCAGTCTGATCACCGGTGCGGTTGCGACCATCGTGTGGTTGGTTGTCACGTTCCTTACTCCTCCGGAGTCAGACGCCACGCTTAGTGATTTCTATCGGCGCGTTCATCCCACGGTGTACGGATGGCAGCGTATCGCCAAACTTGTTCCCGAATTACCCGAAGTTCGGGATCTCGCGAGCAATGCGTTCAGTTGGATCCTGGGAATTATTCTGGTTTACGGCTGCCTTTTCGGTATCGGCAAACTCGTCTTTGGACAGTGGTTCTGGGGATTGCTGCTTCTCGTGCTTGCAGCCGTTTCCGGTTACCTGATCTTCTGGGACCTCTCGCGCCGGGGATGGGAGACCTTGTCGGGGAAGGAATCTGTGGCGGAGAGGACCGTGGCGAGAGTTTAGTTCAGATCAAGAATTCAGCCTTTCGCATCTTCGGGCTCTCTCCTGTGGAACTCAGTCTCCGCCGGGCGAAGAGACTTCGCTGCTGGCGTGCTACCTATTGCATCACGCTCTTTACCAGGTTCCGCGGCTTGTCCACATCGAGCCCTCTCATCACCGCCACGTGGTAAGCAAACAGCTGCAGGGGGATGATCTCCAAGATTGGCACCAGCAGTTCCGGAGCCTGGGGGATGAAGATGGTGTGGTCCGCCAATTTTTCCACCTGCTTGTCGTCCGCCGAGGCCAGCGCAATCACTCGCCCATGCTGCTTTTTGTAGTCGCGCAGAGCCGAGAGATTTTTCTCATAGCGCAGAACCGACCCTGAATCACTCGGATCGCGCGTGGCAATCATGACAACCGGAAGATTTTCGTCAATCAGTGCGATCGGCCCATGCTTGGTCTCACCCGTGGGATATCCTTCAGCGTGAACGTAAGAAACTTCCTTAAGCTTGAGAGCCCCATCCATAGCGATCGGATAGTGGATTGCCCTTCCCACGAATAGAAAATCATCGGAGTGCTGAAAGCGTTCAGCCAGCTCTTTACACTTTGCAGCCGATTCCAATACCGTCTCGGCCTTTTTGGGGAGCAGCAGCAGTTCTTCAATCCAGCGTTTGGCCACTGGTTTCGAGAGCTGACCACGCACTTGGCCCAGATATCCGGCTAACAGAAACAATACCGCCATTTGTGCGGTGAAGGCCTTCGTCGAGGCGATGCTAACTTCGCGCCCGGCATAGGTGTAGAGGACCCCGTCACCCTCACGCGCGATGGTTGAACCTTCGACGTTGGAGATGGCGATGGTGCGCGAACCTTTTTGTTTCGCAATCCGTTGGGCGGCCATGGTGTCGGCGGTTTCCCCGGATTGGGTGATCACGATCGTGACTTCGTGCGTACCAATGGCCGGATTGCGGTATTCGAACTCACTAGCATAGTCGACCTCGACCGGAATGCCGGCCAGTTCCTGCATCATGTATTGCCCAACCATGCCTGCATGCCGGCTGGTTCCCGAGGCAACGATGTTGATCCGGGTCACCTGGCGTAGCTCATCCTCGGAGATCCCCACCTCCTGCGCCAGGTTGATCTCGGACTCGGCAAGAGAAACGCGCGGGGCTACGGTCTTCTCGATCGCCTGCGGCTGCTCGAAGATCTCTCGCAACATGAAGTGAGGAAATTCGGTCGTCGGGTTCAAAACGCCTTCCTTTTGCGCAATTTATGCGCTATATAGCCGTGGACGATATCGGCCCTGGGTTCGGGTTCAGCTCGCCCATTCGCCTTCCCTGAGGAAGTGGTTGGACGAAAATCTATTTCCCCGGTTGACGACTCACGCTGAATGCTATATAGCACAATAAGACGCTCGACGCAACGAAAACGCGGACCTGGCGTCGGGTCTTGCCTAGGGACGGATAATAAGGTTTGCTTTTGCACTAGAAATCCGGTCCTGCGCATCGCAAGCTTTGCAAAACGTAAAAAAATAGGCTATTGAAACGTGTTAATAAGGCATGATACACATAGTTCGCCACCAGGTGCTACGTCGAGATGCAAATAACAAACGCGACTCATCCATCCCGAAATCTGTTTCTATTCTGTTTCCTTTTCCTTTCCTTTGCTAGTTCAACCCGCGCGGCAGCTCCGCCAGCAGGCGAGGGCACGTCCATCAAACTGCGCGATGGCTGGCGAATGCAATCTTTGTGGAAAGTACCGCAAAGTGGCGCGGCAATATCCAGTCCCGGATTCGCGGATGTTTCCTGGTATCCGGTGAGCGCGCCCACCACCGTGGTCTCCGCGCTCGTGAAACTCAAGCACTATCCTGATCCAGATTTTGGGATGAACCTCCGTCAGCTTCCGGGAGTCACCTACCCCGTGGGCGAGAATTTCTCGAATGTCCCCATGCGCCAGGACAGTCCCTTCATGGCGCCCTGGTGGTTCCGCAAGTCTTTCACCCTTCCGGCAAGCTACAAAGCGAAGACCGTTTGGCTCTACTTCGGGGGAATTAACTACCGCGCCAACATATTCCTGAACGGGAAACAGGTCGGCACCTACGACGATGTGGCCGGCGCCTGGCGGACCTACGAATTCGACATTACGGCTGAGGCTCGTCCCGGGGCGCAAAACGTGCTAGCGGTACAGGTTTTCTCTCCCACCGAGAAGGACCTGGCCATTACCTTCGTCGATTGGAATCCATCGCCACCCGACAAGAATATGGGCCTGTTTCGCGAGGTTGAGATCCGCACCAGTGGGCCCGTCGCAATCCGCTATCCGGCGGTCATGACCAAACTCGATTCCGATCAGGCGGCCCATCTGACGGTCACGGCACTGCTAAAGAATGCTTCCCAGCAGGACGTCGCCGGCCAGCTTAAGGGGAAGATCGGTGAGGTCGAATTCTCAGAGGATGTGCAGCTTAAGGCAGGAGAACAGAAGGACGTAGTTTTCGACCCTGAGCAGGTTGCGCAGCTGAACTTCGATCATCCCCGGCTGTGGTGGCCCGAGCAGATGGGAAGCCCGGAACTCTACAAACTCCAATTGCATTTCGAAATCAAAGGTCAAATCTCCGACACCGCGGAAACCAACTTCGGCATCCGCGAAGTCACTTCCGAGCTGAACTCCGCGGGCAAGCGGGTGTTTTCAGTCAATCGAAAGAAGATTCTGATTCGCGGTGGTGGATGGACGCCCGACATGATGCTTCGGCAAGATCCGCAGCGCCTGCGCGATGAATTTGCTTACGTACGCGACATGGGGCTCAATACCATCCGTCTGGAAGGCAAGCTCGAAACCGAAGACTTTTTCAATCTCGCCGACCAGCAAGGAATTCTGGTCATGGCCGGCTGGTGCTGTTGCGACGCGTGGGAGCACTGGAAGGATTGGAGCGAGGAAGAACTGCCGATTGCCAAAGCCTCCCTTCGCGATCAGATCTATCGCTTGCGGAGTCACCCGAGCTTGTTGGTTTGGTTGAACGGCAGCGACAATCCTCCACCCCCCAATGTCGAGCAAGCCTACCTACAAATCGAAAAGGATCTGCTGTGGCCGAATCCGGTGATCTCTTCCGCCACCGCGGTGCCCACAACCGTGAGCGGCCAGAGTGGCGTCAAGATGACCGGTCCTTACGAGTACGTGGCACCGAACTACTGGATGGAAGACTCGCTCGCCTCAACTCATCCGCAAACTTGCAATCCGGGCGGCTGTGGCGGCGGCTACGGATTTAACACCGAGACCAGTCCCGGGCCGGCGATACCGCCGATCGAGAGCATCCACGCCATGCTTCCGAAAGAGCACTGGTGGCCGATGGACGATTGGTGGAAGTTTCATGCCGGCGGGCAGAATTTTAGAGACCTTCGTGTGTTCACCGAAGCCCTCAACGCACGCTATGGTGCCGCGAACTCGCTCGAAGATTACTCCTTCAAATCCCAGGTGCAAGCCTATGAGGGCATTCGCGCCATGTTCGAGGCGTACAGCCGAAATAAGTACACTTCGGGTGGCGTAATTCAGTGGATGCTGAATAATGCCTGGCCCTCCTTCATTTGGCACCTCTACGATTTCTATCTTCGTCCAGGCGGCGGATACTTTGCCGCGAAAACGGCACTCCAGCCCCTGAACCCCCTCTATGGCTACGATGACCGCTCCATCTACCTTGTGAACAGCCGTTATACCGATGCCAGCACGGTGCAGGTGTCCACCAAGGTTTTGAATCTTGATATGACTGAGAAGTTTGGGAACCAGAGCACGGTGGACGTGCCGGCCGATGGAGTGGTGAAGGTAGTCTCTCTGCCGGAGATCTCCGATCTTTCGCCAACCTATTTCGTTGTACTCAAGGTCTCTGACTCAACCGGCAGGCTTCTGGGTTCGAACTTCTACTGGCTTTCCACCAAGCCAGAGACGATCGACTGGGCGAAATCCACCTGGTTCAACACGCCCACTCAGTCCTACGCCGATTTCACAGCACTCTCAGAGTTGCCGAAAGTGAAATTGAAAGTTACTGATCAGAGTAAACGCGACGGCGATCAGGAAATCACCCATGTCACGCTAGAAAACCCGTCAAAGAGCCTAGCCTTCTTCATTCGTCTGAAGCTCAAAAAGGGTGCCGCCGGTCCGGAAATTTTGCCGGTCCTCTGGCAGGATAACTACGTTTCCTTGCTTCCCGGCGAGAAGCGGGAACTGACAGCTATATATCGCGCCAGCGAACTGGGAGCGGAGAGGCCGGCGATCGAAGTCAAGGGCTGGAATACAGAATGAAACTCCATATTCGGGGATGTTTGTTTTAGCTTTGAAGCGGAGGAAATATCCCGGAAACCAGCACAAAGCGGCACCAGCGTGCGGCAGTCACCATTCGCGAGGTGGCCAAAGAGAGCGGTTTCGCGTCGGCCACGGTGTCGATTGTGCTCAACAATGCTCCGCTTTCCCGCTACATCCCGGAAACCACAAAGAAGCGAATCGAACGGGCGGCGAAGAAACTCGGCTATCGTCCCAATGTTTTCGCCCGCACCTTGCGCAATCAGCGCACCCACACCATCGGCGTCATGGTCTTTGACATGACCGATCCCTACTGTATGCCGATTCTGCGGGGAATCGAAACCACCCTGTACGAGGCATCGTTCCTACCAATTCTCACCGATGTGCACAACGAGCGCAGCCGCTTCGAGCGCTACCTCGAGATGTTGCTGGACCGGCGGGTGGAGGCCCTGATCGTCGTCGCCAACTGGCTTTTTGTGGATGTGGATGTACTCGGGGATCTTGAAAAAAGCAATGTCCCGACGGCGATGATCGGTAGGGAATTGAAGGCGGGATTGGTGAGCTCAGTCACGGTGGATAATGAGTGTGGTGCGCATGTCGCCATCGAGCATCTTTATTCGCTCGGTCACCGGGAGATTGCTGTCATTCGCGGGCCAAGACATATCACAGACACCGCTCCCCGTTGGAAAGGCGTGCGTTCGTTCGCGGTCTCCAACAAACTCGAGTTGAATCCCGAGTTGGTGATGGACTTACCGGAATCGAGCGATCCGCTTTCTAGCTTCGACGCCGGATACTCTCTGACCAAGGAACTGCTGCAAAAAAAACTCAGCTTTACTGCGCTGATGGCGTTTGACGATATGACCGCGTTTGGTGCGATTCGCGCGCTCTACACGGCAGGAATCAGAGTACCGGAGCAGTGCTCGGTGATTGGTTTCGACAACATTGCGCATTCCACCGTGCTGACCCCTGCGCTCACCACGATTGCTCAGCCGTTGGCAGAAATGGGCAAGATGGCGGTCAACATCGTGGCCGACCGCCTGAAACCGGAGCAACCCGGCAACGCGTCTGCGGTTCATCGCAAGCTAGTGCCGCGTCTGGTGGTTCGAAATTCCACCAGCAAAATCATCCGGTAATAACTCCGGAGTGGGAAATAACAGCTCCGGAACTACCCAACCCTTCGATGCTTTCCGAGGGTGGGTGTTTTATTGAAGATCTAGTGGAGCAGCTATCCTTCTTCCGGCAGGTCGAAGTTGATCAGTGTGCCACGGAAACCGCGCGTCTTCCAGGCGCCGAATCCGATTCCCGCCCCCATCCAGATGACGCCCACAATTTTCGCCGGCGTGCTGAGTCCGAGCCAGAGCACCAGGCAAATGAAAAAACCGGCCAGGGGAGCCACGAGGCTGAGAAACGTCCGCTGGTGCTGACGCAGAAAGTAATGCACGAACGCGGCCAGATTGACGCCCATGAATGCAATGAGGGCCCCGAAATTCAACATTTCAGCGCCCAGACCGTAGCAAAACAGGGTGCTTACACCTTCGCCGACTCTGCACACGGTCGTCCGATGAATCGGAATTTGTACGAGCAGCGCTCCTAACAAGGCCAGAGCTCCTACGAAGAGGACGTTATTGCGTGGCACATGCCGCTTGGAATCGAGGGCGCCAAAAAAAGATTCGGGCAACGCCTTGCTCCGGCCCATCCCATAGAGCAATCGGGCGGCGCCGATTTGGGCTCCCATGCCGGAACCGAAATTTGCCACCAGCAAGGTGAATCCAACCACCGCGAACAGGGGAGCCCAGGCGCGTCCGGCAACAAAGGTGAACGCCGTGTCCGAGTTCGGAAAAGGCTCTGAAGCCGGCCAGATGAGTTGGGCGACGTAGACTTCCAAGGCGGAGAGGATGCCAATCGTAAAGCAGGTGAGAACGGTCGCCAACAGGATATTCCGCCGCGGATTCTCGGCCTCCTCGGAAAGTGTCGAAATGCCGTCGAACCCGATGTAGCTGAGCACGGCAATGGACGTCGCTCCGAACACGGCGCGAATGTCCCACATTTTTGGATCGTAGAACGGACGGGTAAAGAATGCGGCACCGTCATGAGCATTTCCAAAAATGTAGCGAGCCCCTGCCACGAAAAAGACGGCGATGACGGCACCCATGCCAGCCGCCAGTAGTGTGTTCACGCGCGCTGAGGTCTTAATCCCTTGAACGTTCAGCGCCGTGAAGACTCCCGCAAAAAAGACTGCCCAGACGGCGTACGGCACCTGCGGCGCGAAGACGTGAGCCTGTTGGCTGCACCAAATAATGCAGATCATTGGATTGAGCATGTAGTCCATGACCATGCTCCATCCCGTGATGTATCCGAGTACAGGGTTGATCTCCTGGCCGACATAAGTAAATGCCGATCCAGCACTCGGGTAGACACGCGCCATACGTCCGTAACTGAAGGCCGTGAACAGCATGCCGACCATCGCGATTAGGATGGTTGTCACCACATGACCGCGTCCGCGGTCGCTGAGCACGCCGAAGACCGACATGGGCGCGACGGGTTGAATGACGATGACGCCGTAGAGGATCAGGTCCCAGAGGGTGAGGGAACGTTTCAGGCGAGGGGTAGAGACAACGGTCGCGGAGTCCATGATCTCAGCAATTGAAACGATTTATCAGGACGGTGTCAATGGTAGATTTTTTGGCCAGACTAATCCGAGTGCTTGGGGGGAAGATACTCACCGCAAGGCGGTATATTGCTCAAGAATCGGCGCCCACTCTTTTTCTATGCGCTCACGCCACTCGGTGCTTGGCAAGCTAGCCTTGGCCCGGTAGTCGCGTCGGCGCTCGACTTCGTCCATGAGCGCTTTGCGAACCGTCTCGAACTCAAGAAGTTCCAACTGCCCATACAGTTGCTCGATCACTCCGAGAGGATTCTCAACCAACGATTCGTAACGTATGGTGAGGAACCTGTTCCGCGGTAAATCGTGAGTGCTGGATTGAAGCTTGGCTTCAAACCGGGGACGGTCGGCAAGAACTGCTTCGCGAATCTCGTCATCGCTTGGAATTGGGCCCAGAGCATAGCTCTCGAACATCTTGCGCCACATGCGCACGACGGATTCGAAACTGGTCAAGGGATTGCGCACAATAAGGACATAGCGGGCGTCGGGAAGCAGCTCGCGCAACGTGGTGACCCGGAACCCATGCGTCGGTGACTTAAGAATCATGGGGCGACCGTTGCCGCGCATCGACACACCCGCCAGGAAACTCAGGAAGATGTCGCGCCAGCGCTGGTTTTCTTGCGGAGCAAGGTCTTTCGGATCTGAAAGCTTGAGCGCCTCGTGCAGGATCTTCGGCATGACGAGAGCTTCATAGGGCGAACGCGCACCCAGACAAAAGAGCGCGAATTCATCTTCCTGGGGTGATGCCGAACGCACTTCCATCTCATCCATCGGTCGGGTCGTGATGGGCCCCCCGCGAGCCAGTACCGATGCTTCGGTTAACAGGAAGTGGTGGGGGTTCATGCAGGCATGCGTCGTTGGATAGGTGTATTGACTGTCGAGGCATAGCAATTCATGAAGAAGCGTAGTTCCCGAGCGCCAGTAACCGAGAATCATGACCGCATCACGGAAGTTCGGCTTGGCCAATTGTGTCGCATGAACCGCCTGTTGCAGTCCGGACATCATGGAAAATAGGGACCCGGGAACTATCGTCTGCCAGAGCAACATCGGGGTGGGGGAAAGATCCCAATTTCGCCGCAGTTGTCGCCATGCCGCCGAGTTGAGATTGAGATATTGCCGGCTCACAGTTATTTCTTCACCAAATCAGGGAATCGCCCATGAATCGCCGCGCGCAATTCCTCAGCCCGCTCAGGATTTTCTGAGGTCTTGTCCAGGTTCCAGAAATGGGCTTCGTTCAGCGGACGCAGCGCTCCTTTTTGCGTGGCCAGATCGATTACGTATTGGTATTTGCCATCCACGACCCCAACCATTCCTTGCTCGAGCGGCCGGAAGGCGCTGTTTCGTTCCAGGTATTCGCTGAATGCAAGTCCCTTGCCATCTTCCGCGTTGCCTTCTTTCAACCACTTCACGAGCGACTCGCCGCGCATACTCTCGTGCTTCGATTGGCCGGCAAGCTCGAGGATGGTCGGCGCAAGTGCCGTTTGGTCTGCGGGTGTTGTGACATTGTGTCCTTGGCGCTGATCAGGCAACTTGATGATCAGGGGAACGTGAATGACGGGTCGGGTGAGGTAGGGGCTGCTGTGCTGATAAACGCCACCCTCAAAGCTTTCCCCATGGTCGGCGGAGACGATCACGACCGTGTTCTGTGACTTTGTGCTCCTGGCGAAATCCGCCATAAAGGCCCCGAAGGCTCGATCAGCGGTAGCAATGAACTCGTCGTACCGAAGTCGCCGCTCATCCACCAAACTTTGCTGGTCGGGTGGATAGTTTGGTTTCCACCTTCCCCCAGCCAAGTCTTCATAGGTGTGAACTTTGTCGGGAGGGAGGAATCGTCCTCTATCGGCGGGATCGGGAAGGTATGGATTGTGCGGCGTGATCACGTGCACCCAGAGGAAGTATCCATCCGGCAACTGGTTCAGGAGCTGCTGGGCATGCCCAAACGTTGCGTCCGGCCGGAACTGCATGGAGAGATTGCCTGGCAGCCGGAACATGGAATTCCACACCGATTCAAGATCTATGTATTCATCGACGCGGCAACCAAACCCGGAATCCTGGTGCAGCAGCCGGGATGCATGCCAAACTCGTTCGAGACCGCCGTTCTGAAAGACGGGCTCAGGAAACAACTCAAAACCGCCCGCGCTCTTCCCCAGATAATACGCAAACGGATTCGATAAAAATGCAGCGTTCGAGTAGCCGGCTGCCTTGAGGAGCTGGGGCAAGGATCTATCGCGAAACTCCGGATCGAGGTCACCTTGGAGATGTTGGACATGACTCTCGGAAGGGTACAACCCGGTCATCATCGTGGCCACACTCGGCGTGGTGAATGTCGAACCGGAATAAAAATTCGTGAAAACGGTTGCTTGACTGGCAAACCTGTCGATGTTCGGCGTCGTTGGAATCTCTCGCCCATAGACCGACATGTCTTCGGCATTCAGCGCGTCAAAGGTGATCAGCAGGAAATTAGTCTTAGGATGCTCTTGCACCTCTTGGGCATTTACGGTATTGCTGCCATTGCGGATCGCCAGCTGAAATCCAATTAGCAAGACCAGACCGGCCACCGTTGCGAGGACCATCCCTCGCGTAATTTTTTTTCCAAGGAAACCGTCGAGGCTGGTCATGACTTCTTTTCGGGTCGACCGAATGCACAGTAAGATCGCAAACGCGACAATGTGTGCTATGAGTAGGGCAGGGATAAATCGGAGCCCGCGGTTCACCCACTTCACCAGCACTGGCAGGGCAAACCTGGAATCCAAGAACACAACGAGAACCACTGCCGCGCGGGTCACGAAGACGACAACTCGCTCGCGCGACTCCCTGAAGTACCAGAGAAATGGAGAGGCAAGCGCAGTGACAATCGTGCCCAGGCCGATGCCGATCAGGGCGGTGACGATCAGGCGCACAGCAATTTCGTAGACCACCTCGAAGGTAGTTAGGTAGAACGACCAGCCCTGAATTTTCCCAGCGGCTAAGGTCAAGCCTTCAACAAAGGTCAGGCCAACGATAGCCAAGCTCAGAAGCTGGAACCAAAGATCCTTGAGTTTTACCCGGAAGTTATCCGTGGGATACATCTGCCTTGCCACGCAAACGCTGGACGAATCCCGACAGTGCAGTTGCAATGCGTTTTCTAAGAAATGTCAGGGTAGCACCCGCGGTTATCACGAGAGGAGTAAGGATCTGGGAAATCAACCCGACAGTGTTTGGGTCTGTGTAGCCGTAGGCCGGTATCGTTATCAAAATAAACGACATGGCACAGACAGCGAACCAAAGAAGCTTTCGTGAATTCGACATCTAAATCCCCCGAGCTCAACGTTAGCTGAAGCAGGTCGGGATGGATTGTAGCACGCGTTATGCCACTCCTGGCAGGGCGTCCCAAGTCACCCCTGGTAACCAACTGCGCACCGGTCGCGCTAGGTTTAGGGGTCAGCAGAAAAGGCTGCATGTTCAGGGAATCGCGTCCCGCCATTTCGCACTGAGTCGGCGACACAAATCCACTTCAAAACCTACCAAAGTTGGTCCCATTTCTTGGGACCAAGAAATCCCTTCACATCTCACATGAGTGAGGAAGACTTCCATGCCAAGATAGTTGTCGTTTGAGGCAAGACCACTATCAATCCGCGCAACCAAGTCGCTATGAGTAACCATATAGGTATCGGAATTCTAGGAATTCTTGCCATCGCTGCGGTTGCGAGTGCTCCCGTAACGAACGCTGGTGCAATTTCCAGTTACCCCCACTCGGTTTTTCTCCACTGATGGAGGCTGTTTCCAAGTGGAGATTCAAGCCGAGAGTCCTGAACGGCATTAAGAAGAAAGCCTGGGCAAACTCTCGATCAAGTTTGTCATGAGAGAGAATGTGCCCTCAGACTGCGCGGGAGGTTGTGCTGTTTGCACACCCGATCGCGGCACAATAATTGCGAGTTGGTCCCAATGGTCCCAAACTCACGCATAGGACGAGGTGAGCGAGTCATCGTAACGTGTAGTAAAATCAAGAGACCTTCCACAGTCGGGGAGTGGCTCAGCCTGGTAGAGCACCTGGTTCGGGACCAGGGGGTCGGAGGTTCAAATCCTCTCTCCCCGACCAATCTTTTCTGTAGTTTAGATCGTAGTCGCTCTCGCCAGAGGTCGACCTTGTGTCGTTATTTGTGTCGTAACCGGCTGATTTGCCCTGCGAATCGGTCCTGCTGATCGAAAGCCTGTCTAATGCTTTGCGTTTGAGATCAAGACGAACGTGGGAGTAGTGCTCAAGCATCTGTCGAGAGACGTGCCCAGCGATGGCCATGATGGTTGCGTCGCTGGCCTGAGACTCGGCCAACTCGGTAATCGCATGATGCCTGAGGTCATGGAATCGCAACGCGGCTATCGCTGCGGC
>Ga0157378_10000646_pt1 | contig 32777 bp, 23 predicted proteins | sample M65metaG_FD_115309 | JGI IMG/M metagenome (GOLD analysis project Ga0157378, IMG submission 115309) | Miscanthus rhizosphere microbial communities from Kellogg Biological Station, Michigan, USA - M6-5 metaG | ecosystem: Host-associated > Plants > Roots > Rhizosphere > Soil | place: USA: Michigan... | reverse complement strand
CTCCGAATATAGATGATAATGTGCCACCAATAGAGTCGGGCTCGGCCTGTAATCTCGAGGAAGTGGTCCAGAAAGCAGGAGACAAGATCCAGGAATTTGTGAAGGATGTGGCACGTTTCACGGCGACGGAATCCTTTCTGCATGAATCGATCAACAAATCTGGCCAGGTCTCCGCGACCGAAAAGCGGAAATATGACTATATGGTATCAGTCCAAGAAATCCGGCCTGGAATTCTTGCCGTCGAGGAATACCTGAGCCGTGGAACGACTCCCGTCGATTTTCCTGGAGGGATTACGACGAAGGGATTGCCCGCTCTCATCCTCATTTTCCATCCTTACTATTCCGAGAGCTTTTCCATGAAATGCGAAGGGCTCGCCATCGTGAACGGACAGCGGGCTTGGCAAATCTATTTTCGCCAACGAGAAGACAAACCAAACGGGATTCGTGCCTACAGAGTTGGTCGGAATGCTCGTCCAATCGCCCTGAAGGGGCGGGCGTGGATCGTTGCAGACAGCTATCAAATCCTCGATCTCCAGACGGATTTGGTTGATGCGCTTCCCGATATACGGCTCACGGTGGACCACACTTCTATCGAATTTGGCCCGGTACATTTCAGCAGCCGGGGAGTTGACATGTGGCTTCCACAAACCGCTGAAGTCTTTAGTGAATTACGAGGAAAGCGAATTCACCGGCGTCTGGGCTTCAGCAACTATTTGTTGTTCGCCGTGGACGACACGCAAAAGATCTCGTCACCGGCGACGAGCCCGTAGCGACGGGAGCCCCTAACCTGGTGACTAGGAACCTGTACGACGACTAGATGTTGAAACTGTTCATCCGGGCCGCGGTTTGGGCGCGTCCTCTTGCGACATCTCGCATCTAACTAAAGTAGTTAAAGGCCCTGATATGGCGAGATGGATGCTGGTTTGCCCTGATTGCTTCCACCGATTCGAGTACAGCAAAGTTGACCCGCGCATAGTTGAGCAGGCGCGTAGAGATCCGTTTAAGGTTGTCCCTAAACCGAGACTTACGGACGGCGAAACAAAGAAATGTCCGGGTTGCGCCAAGGTTTCGCTCTATCGCGGTTTCGACCTGTTCTACAGCGGAGACGAAACAGTGCTGGTTGCCGCTGCCAGGGACTAGGCCGTAGGGTGTATTACAGCTTTCAGCCTATCGACTGCGTGCTAGCGCAACGGCTCGTCTGGTTGCTCCGAGGTTGTTAGCGGCACTTCAAAGAGAGAGTAGGGCCATTTTTTGCTCCGAGGCGAGATGGCCCTATTTCTTTTAGTGCTATCGGATTTACCCGATTGCTTTCTGCGAATATTAGGCCTACTTGCTCGCCAGCAACGTTCCTAGACGACAATAAATTTATAATCGGCCTGTTATGGCCTGGACCCCGAAATGCCCCGAGCACAAGATAGAAATGCAGCTCACCACGAGGAAGCTGCCCAAAGAGCAGATTTACCACCTCTGTCCGAGATGGGGCTGCGTGCATCGTTATCGCGAGGGCGAGGGATTCTTCACGACTGGCAAGTTGCCAATTCGTTCCGCTCCGGCAACCTAAGTCGGCGTAGATCAATACGCTCAACGTCCACAACTTCTTCACATTTGTGGAATTCTTCATTCTGGCTGTCAGTTTTGACAGTACTGGAATCTTTCCATGTCGAGGATAGTCTTGCGAAACTAGAGGATGCAGAAGTCGTACAAACCTTCCCTGACTGCTACGGCTCCTGCTGTCCTTCCTTTCACGAGTCGGGAGCTGTCGGTCCCCATCGGCAGCTCCTGTCTATTTCCAGAAGTAGGCGGCAAATTCCGCGTAGCTGTGGTAGCGAATCGGTTCAGGTGCAGGCTCAGACTCGGTGTAATCGGCTTGCCTCTCGTGATGCGCGATAGTCGCTTGGTTGCGCTTGTCTAACAAAGCCTCAAGCAAATTATCTCTGCCGTCCCAAGTGATAGGGAATTTCCTTGCCACGCAGCATTACTTGACCTGAGCGCCTAGCTCACGCTCTTTCATCATCTGCTTTTCAATTTCCCAGCTTTCCAGATTGCGACGGTGTTCTTCGCGCTCGGGCGATTCTGGTAAGTGTGAGCAAAATTAGACATTAGGGTGGCTGCGTCCACCTCACAGGGTCCTAGCTTAGATTTAAAAGCCGTTGCGCTCAGCGAACCCAGCGAAAGGTCTCGTGCAGGTAGGCCATAGTCCCTTTCAGAATGAGAGCGCCCAGGATCACTGCTGAAACTCCATAGATTAGGTAAATCATCATTCGCCCCCTCCAAGAGAGCGTGACGCGATTCTCGCTGAGGGCGGATTGGCTGTCTAGGCTACGAGTGTACTATTCGTTTATATTACCTATTATTACTGTTATGTATTATTCCGGCCAGGACTTTCGGGTTGAGACGTTATGTCCCAAGGCTTTCCAGGTCTATGACGGTTTGGCCGCAATCGACAACCGTCTTTTTCTTTCCCTTGAAGGTACGGACTTGCACCCCAAACTGGAAAAAGTCGCCTTTGATCCACACACTAGGCTTGACCGCTTGCGATACTAGCAGCATGTAGCAGCCAGAAAATTCGCTACCGCTTGACCGCCATTTCGATTCACCGCATGAGTCAACGTCGATATCCAAACCCCTCCCCACAAGCCGAAAGTTATCCTTCGTTAGACCAGTCACTGGCTTTCCGTTACTGGCTCGCGAAACTGAGACAAATATCACAACTTCGCCTATCGAGTCGCTGGTAGTCGATTCAGCCGAAACTGCTTCCACAATTAACCTGCTCATGTACCCTCCGTAAAACTACCTTGAAAGGCACTATACGCCACAAATAGCTAACCGCAATTCAGGACCCTTATCGGGTGGCTCTCTACTCGCGTTGCAGGTATCCTCAAGAGTGTCAGATTGCGTAGGTACAGCTAGCGGGGAACATGCGGGGAACATTTATCTCTAGTCCTTGGTTCGTAAGCAGCGCCAGAACAAGCACTTGGATTTTTGCTGTTCAAGCTACGAACCAGAAGGTCGGGAGTTCGAACCTCTCCGGGCGCGCCATTCCTATCGATTTCTCCCCGGTATCTCGCGCAAACTGGATGAGCAAACTCTCATCGATCGCATCGACATGCTGACTTTTGTGATTGCGCGATTGGTTGCAAATTACTGTGTTTCTTCTTTGACAAGAATTGTTAGGATGGTGCGAACATTGCTTGAATTTGGCGCGCCTTCCTGCCGATGTCTTTGACGTCTGCCGCGCCAATATGCATCGCGACCGCCCGCCCAGGCGGTGCTGGACCACTGCCCTCATTGCACGAACTTCATGCGCTGCCTTGTGCTGCGCGGAGGAGGCCAATGCCCGGAGCCGGGACCAAACCGCAGCAGAGTTCGCAGCCCGAAGTCCCCACGCGGTCTACCGGGACCATGCTCCCCAGCCCCGATGCAGTGCTCGAGGAATTTGGCCAGATCTGCGTCTCCCTGCCCGCCGGCGGAGCGGTGATTGCCGTGCGTGATGTTACCGGCCTGCGCTGCACGGTCAGTTTCGGTGACGCGCCCGCTGTAGGCTCGCGCCTACCCCTGAATTTCGCATTCATCGCGCAATGTATGGAAGCAGTCGAGGTCGTTTTGTGTGAGGACGTGGCCACTGACCAGAGGGTTCCTGCTGCGGTCGCCGCGGGATCCAGATTTCGCTCGGGGGTCACGCTACCCATTCTGGCGCAAGGCGGCGTTGTCGGCGTCATTCAGGTATTTTGCGTTCAGCCTTCGGCGATCTCTCCCAGCGCAATTGCCAGCTTGCAAGCGGTTGCTAGCTCCTTCGCGGAGATCATGTTTTCCGATGCCGCCAACGACGGCCCTCCCGTCGTGGGTGAACCCCCGCTGGCGGGTGAATCGTCAGACCGCGCCACCTTATTGCCCACGCCGGACGCGGTTCGAGAACCAGCCGCCATCGCGAATCCTGCTCCCGAAGTTACCCAGAATGCGACCCAACCGGAAATCAACCGCACCGCCGGCATAGTCGCACTCGCCGAAGCCGCCAAGGCCATTTGTGCCCGCGCCATGGCGCGCACTACCATTTCCCATTTGCCCAGCGATAAACCCACGCCAACTCGCGTTTGGCTTATCACCGCGGTGCTCTTGGTGGTCCTCTCCGTGCTGTTCCTGCTCCTATTCAAAGCCGCGCATCACGTCCCTAGCGGGTCGCTTGAGAACACTACACCAACGACGCAAACTGTCGATGAAGCACCGACCTTTGCATGAGCCCGACTTAGCGTTGTGGTAGCGTCTTCCGGCCGCGGGTCTGAATGACGATCCGGATAATCACGAATTCCGCTGGCTTGTATGCCTTGCTCAGCAATTTCGCGGCGGAAGTGGAGAGGAATTAACTCAGAGGCGAAAGGGCGGGTTTGTTTCCGATGGCGGCTGGCTGCTAGGCCGAGGAACGACTAACGGGTCGCCTGGATCTGTGCAGTTACCGGCCATCCAGTCGGCGAGATCGCGCAACAGCGCCCTGCCGATCGACGCGATCAGCAGGGCTGCCGAGAAGCACAGTGGAATCTGGTAAGCCGCGCTGAAAACTTCGTGCCAGTTCATGCACGAAGGATAAGGGCTGACACTTTTCGAGAAAATGGCTCGCGTGTCCCATTGGAACTAGGCCGACATGGCTAGTACTTTAGGACCTCCCGACGAACAATAGCGACGCTTGCGAAAGTCTTGTGAACATGATTTAAAAAGGCCTTGTCGCTCGCTACTGACCCGGAGGCCAAAATGGCACGCAGCCCGAACCAGGCAGCCCAAGACACAAGCACCGCACCGATTGTGCTGGCCGCCTTGCGCGCAACCGCGCTCCTGACCTTGGGTTTGCTGCTGCTGATCTCTGCCTTTGCGGTGCCGGGTGCATCCGCTACCGACGGCCCTGCTGTTCCGGTCCTCGCAATCGGCTCTGCTGCTCCTGATTTCTGCCTTCAGGGCATCGACGACCAGAAGCACTGCCTCAAAGACTACGCCGCCAGCAAGATCCTCGTGCTCGTTTTCACCTGCAACCATTGTCCGACCGCGCAGCTCTACGAATCCCGCGTCAAGCAGCTCAACGAGGACTACAAGAATCGCGGTGTCGCTCTCGTGGCCATCGAGGCCAACAAACCCGAAGCCGTGCGCCTGGACGAACTCGGCTACACCGACGTCGGCGATTCCTTCGAGGACATGAAGATTCGAGCAAAATTCCGCGGCTTTGACTATCCGTATCTCTACGACGGCGAAACGCAGTCGGTCTCCAAAGCGTATGGCCCTACTGCCACGCCGCATCTCTTCATTTTCGACGGCGAACGCAAACTGCGCTACGAAGGCCGCCTGGACAATAATCCGCGCGACAACTATGTCACCCGCAAAGACGCGCGCGAAGCAATCGATTCCCTACTGGCCGGCAAGCCCGTGGAAGTCGCGAAAACTCCCTCGGTCGGCTGCTCCACCAAATGGTGGTTCAAGGAAGCCGACGGGAAAAAGGAGCTCTCGAAAATCGAAGCGCAACCAGTCGACGTAAACCCGGCTTCGGCCGACGACCTGAAATCACTTCGCAAGAATTCCACCGGAAAGCTTGTGCTCGTCGACTTCTGGGCCACCTGGTGCGCCCCCTGCATCGCGGACTTTCCGGAGCTGCAGACCATGTATCGCATGTACGGCCACCGCGCCTTCGATCTCGTCACCGTGAGCATCAACTATCCTGACGAAAGGGCCGGGGTGCTTTCGGCGCTCACGAAGCAACACGCCACCAGCAAGAACCTCATGCTCGGTTCTACCGACATTTATTCGCTGATCGCCGCTTTCGATCCGCAGTGGAACGCCGCAGTTCCCTACACCGTGCTGATCAAGCCCGATGGCGAAATCGTGTACCAGCATCAGGGCGCCATCGACGCGCTCGAACTACGTCGCGCGATCATCGCCAACATCGTTGACGACAACTACATGGGTCATCAGGCCTACTGGAAGTCTGCCGTCAGCAAGTAGCCAAGATGAATACCATTTCCATCTGTGACGCTGATTTAGAACGCTAAGCAATCCGCTATTTCGCGTTTTTCGCAGCCGAATACTCGCGCCTCCAGCAAACTTCTGAATTTTGTACAGGTTTCCTTCGATTCCCGGGCAACTTCGGCGAGGGCTAGAGTGCCACAAGCGAACTACTCGCCGATTCGCCAACGCCTGCTTGCCAATGTTTGCGTTTCAACAAGCGTGACCAGAGCGGGCCAGAGGAACTTTCTATGAGCAGCGCAGCGCGCAGTGCTTATGACCCAGCGCGGGATCCGGCCAAGGACGCGGTCCGCTACGAAGGGCCAAACATGGCCACGCGCAACGAGGCCTCCGTCTCCGCGATTTCTTGGGCAGCAGTTGCTGCCGGAGCGTTCGTTACCTGCGCGATGTCGCTGACGCTGATGACGCTCGGTGCAGGCATCGGGTTGTCATCGCTGTCTTTTTGGCCCGGCGGCGGAAGCAACACCACGAGGCTCGCGCCAATTGCTATCGGGTGGATCATACTTGCGCAAGTCATCGCGTCCGCGATCGGCGGATATCTCGCGGGCAGGCTGCGCACCAAGTGGGTCGCGGTTCACAGTCACGAAGTGTATTTCCGCGACACCGCGCACGGCTTCCTTTCCTGGGCCGTTGGCCTGCTGCTCGGTGCGCTTTTCTTGTCTTCGTCAGCGACGGCTGTCGCGAGGAATGACGCGAACGCAACGGTAAACGGTGCGTCCTCGAGCGACTACTTTGTGGATTCGCTGTTCCGCACCGCGCATCCGGAAGCGGTCAGAAACGATGCGGCGATCCGTGCGGAAGCGTCTCTGATCTTTGCAAATGCAGCACGGAATAGGGGACTGGCGGCGCAGGACCGCACGTATCTGGCGGAACTGGTTTCTGCGCGCACCGGCCTGAATAAGGTAGAGGCCGATCGTCGAGTCGATGACACGCTGGCGCAGGAAATGTACGCGGCCAACCAGGCACGGAAGGCGCTCGCGCATTCGTTCTACTGGCTGTTTGTGGCGCTATTGTTCGGCGCCTTCTGCTCCAGCTTCGCCGCAACGATCGGGGGCCGCGAACGCGATCACATTCCCGCCAGCGCGTAACCTCGGGCTTCGGCACGTCGCGTTATTTAGCGTTTTTATTTCCGTTGGCAACACGAACCGAAAAGCCTTATAGCTGGGAGAAATACGGAGAGAAAAAAATGCGATCCATTCTGCTCTATCTGTTAGGAATTCCGATCCCGATCATCATTTTGATCGGGTTGTTCAGCCACTTCTGATTGCGATCGGCACCATTGCAACACCGGACCTTGGAGTTTAGTCCGGGTCCTTGTCTTGACGGATAAGCGTCGTACGATTGGGATTGCTTCTCGCCGGACGTGTAGGCGCCACAGCCGCTGTGAAGGAAAACGACGAACCGCCCATCGGGCGAAATCGCAACCGCAGTCGGCAGGTTATTGATCTGGCGCGGATTACCGGGAATGGTGCCACGGAGTTTGCCGTTGGGAAGTATGGTGCCGCGTCCGGTGTCCTGGGCGCGGAGAGAAAGCGCGACGGCGGGAGCGACGGTCGCCCATCCGCAGACACGAAAAATCGAAGCGCTCGGTGGAGTGCGCATGGCGCGAGTATATGCGACTTGGCCCGAGCCACTGTGAAGGCGCAGAAACACACAGGCGGCGAAGCATTGCGCGCGGCGCGTAACTCGGGAGGCACGGGTTGCGGCCGCGGCGCGCAGGACAGCGGCGTCAGCGGCCGGCGCTGATGATATCGCGCAAATGGAAATCGAAGAAATCGTCTACGCGATGCCAGGCGTCTTTCAGGATGTGGGTGCGCGTGAAATAGTGGAACTCGCCGGGATAGATCATGAAAGAGACGAGATTGCCTTTGTCTTTCTTCAGCGCTTCGTCGATGAGCCAAACGGATTCGAGGAATGGGACGTTGACGTCGGCGGTGCCATGCAGGACCAGCAGCGGGCGTTCGAGCTTGTCGATGTGCGAGATCGGCGAGGCGTTCTTGTAGACCTCGGGATTCTGCTCCGGAGTGCCGATCCGGCTGGCAGTCCACTCGCCGTGGTACGGATCGCTGTAGTACATCACGTAGTCGGAGACGCCGGCGACGTCCACGCCGGCGCGAAATAATTTCGGCTGATCGGTCATCGCAATCAGGGTGAAGAATCCCCCGTAGCTGAGGCCCCAGATGCCGATGCGGTCCGGGTCGACATACGGCAGCGTTTTCAGATAATTCGCCGACATCCACGCGTCCTTCGCATCCTTGCCGCCGACATCCATGTGCACGCCGGTGCGCCAGTCGCGGCCGTAGCCGATGCTGCCACGATAGTCTGGCGCGAACACGACGTAGCCCTTCTGCAGAAAATATTGGTGAATGCTGTAGTAGACGGCGTAATTCCTCTGCACGTGCCATCCGTTGTAGCTCTGGTTCACGCCATCCCCGTGGATCCAGACGATGGTGGGATGCTTTTTGGACTTGTCCAGGCCCTTGGGCACGAACAGCCAGCCGGGAACCATCTGGCCGTCCGGGCCTGGATATTTCACGAATTGCGGCTCGACGAACTGCGTTTTGTCCATTTCGGGCGGCATGGAGTCGGAAAGCCGCGCGGGCTTGGCGGCCGACGCGCCACTGGTCGCGATGGTGTAGAGGTCGGCGGAATTGCGCGTGTCGGTGTGTTGGTAGACCACGCGAGAATCATCAGGCGACCACTGCGGATCGACGTTCGTGCCGGGACCGGAGGTGATGTAAGTGATCGTGGCGCCCGTGGAACCTTTGCTCAGATCGATGATTCCGACGCGGCGGTTGCCGGGCATTTCGGCTTCGTTGGCGTCGAAAGCGATGCGCTTACCGTCGTGGGACCACACCGGCCGCCAGGCTTCGAATTTGCCCTTCGTAAGTTGGATGGCCTGACCGCCTGCGGCGGGTATCACGTAGATGTGATCCCAGCCGTCACGATCGGTGAGAAACGCGATCCATTTTCCGTCGGGCGAAGGCAGCGGCTGCGCGTTGGCGATGCCCCAGTCGGGAATGCTCCAGAATTTTTCTTCTTTTTCGTCGTCGATGGATTTCGCCGAGCCCGTGGCGGCGTCGGCGACGTAGACCGAGTACGTCTTGAACTCGTTGGATTGGCGATCGTAGACGAGATGTCCGGCATCAAGCCAGGCCAGGCCGCCGAATTCTCCGGCGGAGCCGATGGCGACGGGCTTCCCGCCGGCGATTTTCACGGCGTAGACCTGGCCGCGGACGTATTCGGAAACTCGGTAGATCAATTTTGCGCCGGAATATTCGGGCGATTCATCGTGGTGAATGACTTTCGCGCCGGCGGTGTAGGCCAGCGATGCACCATCAGGCGACCAGACGATGCCGAAGATACTCACGTCATCATGCACGACGGGCGTTTCTGTGCCGTCGGCGAGCGATCGCACGACGAGATCGCTGCCGCCGGCTCCGCCACTCTGTGTACCAAATCCACTGATCGTGCCGCCACGAACGAACGCCACGCGTGAGCCGTCCGGCGACGGCACGATGTCGGATTCGGACGTGGGCGTGGTCCAGACCGCGGCCGGCCGGCCGCCAGTAGCGCTGACCTTCCACAAATCACCGCCGCGCGGGAAATATACGGCCTGCGAGTCGCGGCTCCAAAACGCACGAGAAATTTGGCCTTCAGAGAAAGATGTGAGCGCGACTGGTGCGGCGCTGCCGTCAGCGTTAGCGAGGTAGAGATTTTCGATGCCGCCTGTGTCCCACACGAAGGCGATGTGCTTTCCGTCGGGCGACCAGATCGGCTCGGAGGGATGCTTGATATCGATGATCTGCTCGATCGTGAGCTTGTGTGTGGCGCTCCCCTGCTGGGCGTCTACCTTGCCGATGCTACAAGCAAGCGAGACACCCAGAAATAGTCCAAACCAGCTCCACCCTCGTGCCATCGTCGCCCCCGATATTTTTGCGAAGTGAATTACGGTACACCGAAGCGGAATCGATAAACAGGTTGACCTGTTGCCGAGAAAGGGCGCAGCAGTGCTGCGCCCCTACACGGCAACTTATCGCGATCTGACGCCGTTAGAACGTGAAACGCAAACCGAAGCGGGTCACGAACGGGTTGAGAGTGTTGAACGGGAATTTGTAGTTGGGTCCGAAGGTTGCAACTTCTCCTACAACCGTCTGCGAATTGGTGACGTTGAAGAAGTCCACGGTCGGAATCAAGTGGTAGCGCTCATTGAAGCTGAAGTCGCGAGCGAGGCGAAGGTTGAGCAAGTTGACGCTGGGCAATCGGTCGATGCCGGCGGGTTGCAGAATAACGGTCTCGCTGATGACATCGCCTTCGCCGTTCGGCACGCCAAAGGTTTGCGTCGGCTGCAGCGGGAAGCCGGTGTAGTGCTGGAAGTTGATGCTGGTAGCCAGCTTCCACGGGAATTCATAGCTGCTGTCGAGCTTGAAAATGTAGGTCGCATCGCTGTTCAGGTAATTGTCTTTGCGATTGATGTCCAAGTTGGGGTCGTTGAAGTTGTCGGAGAAGGCGTCGTCCGAGAATCCCCGGCCGAACAAACCCTTTTGGCGCTGAATCGTGAATCCGCCGAGCACCTGCCACTTGTGGGAAAGACGCTTGACGGCGGTGAACTCCACACCATGGTAGGCGTTATCGTCGAGCCGTGGAACGTTGGTGACCAGGAAGTTGAAGGCGCCGAACTTGGCCGGATCGGTTGGTTGGAAGCTGAACAGCGTCAGGGGCTGGCCGGTCACACCGTTGACGATGGGCGTGCCGCCGATCTCTGTGATCGGCACATAGTCCGACGGCGAAATGGCCGTGTTCGAAAGACCGATCTGATTTTTCTTGGTGCGGTAGTAGTAGGTGGCGCTGAGGCTGAGGTCGCGCCAGACTTGCTTCTGATAGCCCACGCTGAGCTGCTCGGAATAGGGACGGCTCATCTTCGAATCGATGTGTGTGCTCGATCCACCGAAAGCGCCGACGGGTGTGCCGTTGATCCACTCGGCGTCTTGCGGAATGCCATCGCCGTTGGTGTCGGTCCAGCCAAAGACTTGGCCGCCAAGACCCACCGGGTTGGCGGTTTCCGCCAAGCCCGTGCCCTGCATCTTGTAGTACCGGCCGTAGCTGAAGCGCAACACCGAAGTGCCTTTGCCAGTCAGATCGAACGCCAAACCAAGTCGCGGAGACACGGTGTTCCAATCAACAAGATTTCCAGAGGCGGGGAAGCTTGCCACTGGGAACAGTGTCGGGAAGGTGATGTCGGAGCCGGTCGTCTGAGCCGGATAGTAGGTAGCGAAGTGATCGAAACGCAGACCCAGATCCAGGGTCAGCCGACGCTTGAGCGTCCAGGTATCCTGCACATAGAAGCTGGCGTCATTGAAGTAGTTCTTCTGCGTGGTCGGCGTGTTGTAAGCGGTCACCTGGAAGGCTGCGCCGTTGTTATAGACGGCATTGATGCCCTGATTGACCGTGTAGATGTAAGAGTTGTAGGCCTTGCCGGCTTCAAATCCGAATTTGAAGTTGTGCGTCCCGGCCAAATTGCCCTTGTAATACGAGCCGCTGGCGGAATACTGCAGGACCCACGCGGGATTCGCGAAAGCGTACGGGGCCGCGCCGGTTTCGGTGGACAGGCCGACGTCCTGGTGGTTGAAGTCCGATGCGCCGACGCCGGGCTGATAGCTCAGTGGGAAGACTTCCTTGTTGTAGCCGATGCGGAAGTCCAGCAGGAAATTGTTGGTTACCTGGGTCGTCCACAATCCCTCGAGAATGTAGGCAGGCTCAATCTGCAGCCAGCTGGCTTCCGCCGTCACGAAGGAAAACGCTGTGTCGCGGCGGAAAAACCGGTTCTGCTCGTTGTACAGCCAGATGTAGCTGAATTTGTTCTTCGAGTTCACCTGGTAGTCGCTGCGCAAGTCGGTGTTGGTCTGGTGATTGACGTCGACCACGGGAGAGCCGGCCTGGTCGGTCACCGACAAGATGCGCTGGCGCAAGTCGTAGCGGCGATACGAACCGAACAGCCACCACTTGTCCTTGATGAGCGGGCCGCCGAGGCTCGCCGAAGTGTCGCGCGTCATATCGAAGGGATTGCCGGAGGTGACCGGCGAGCCGTTGAATGAAGGGAATTTCACGCCCGCTTGTGTCGCGGCCGTCAGGTAGTAGATCGCGGCCAAACCGTGCAGCTGGTTCGAGCCGGACTTGGTCTGCATGTTCATATACACGCCGCCAATCGGCACCGAAGCCGGCGCGTTGTCCGCCACAACTTCGAATTCATCGAACGAGTCGTGGTTGGTATAGAACTGCGTATATCCGCCGTTGGCTCCCGGCCAGTTCAGGTCCAGGCCGTTGAAGCTATAGATCTGTTCGCCCGGCGTGCTGCCGTGCACCTGCATAGTCGATTGCTGGTAGCTGTTGTTGCCCGCCACGTCGAAGGTGGTCAGTGTCGTTCCTGGCATCTGCGCCACTGTCGACCACGGATCGCGGCCGCTCGGGATGTTCTGCAGCAAAGCATTGTCGAAGGTAGTCGATGTCTGCACGCTCTGCAGGTCCACCACCGGCTCGCTTTCGACGGTGACCGTCTGGGTGACTTCACCGACGGCAAGCTTCGGGTTCACAGTAGCCGTAAAGCCGGACGTAATGACGATGCCGGTTTCGCGATAGGAGCGGAAGCCGGGCGCTCCCACGGTGAGTTCGTAGGTGCCCGGCGGCAGCAGGTCGAACAAGTAGCTGCCATCTGCTTGGGTCTGGGTAGTGCGTTGCGACAGCAGCGCCGGGCTCTTTACGGTTACATTGACGCCCGCGACCCCTGCGCCGCTAGGATCGACGACCGCACCGGTGATCTTACCGGTGGTGGAAACTTGGGCGAAAAGAATGTCGGGTAGCAGAAACACGATCAGGGACAGAAAGATAAGGCGCTTATTCATGTATGCTTCCTCCAAGGACTGAAATGACGACGCACCTGGGCTCCCGGAGCCGAAAAGCCTCGAACTTCGCGACTCAAGCACCTAGAAAAGTGGACCACGGTAGAAGTGGCGGGATTTTGCATACAATATCCGAAGATGTCAAAGGGGATTTATCGCTGGCCACCATTTGTTTTTCCGGGAGTACCGGAACTCCTTTTCTCGGGACTTCACTCGGCGGGTAAGTACGGTCCAGCTAATCGCGCGCCACGACGCGGGGTGGCACTCGCTCGAAGCAGGCAATGCGCTCTCGCCTGTGGCGGCCTAGCGCGATTGCCGGTTAGGCAGGCGTTGCTGGTTTCGGCTCCTCGCGCACGAAGCTTCGCCCATGGGCCTCAGTTCCCACCCACAACAGGATCGCCAGGGTCAGGATGGTTACTACCTCAAAACCAGCAATGGCCCATTGATAGCCGACATGGTCGCGGAGCGCATACTGGATCGAGTTCGTAGGCGAGGCCAGCAGAATTCCGAGCTGATACGCCAAGCCAGGCATCAGCCCGCGAGCGGCATCGGCCGACATTTCGTTTAGGTGCACGGGAATGACACCCCAGGCGCCTTGCACTCCGGCTTGCATCAAGCACGTACCGAGGACCAGGATGGGGATGCTCCAGCCGAAGGCCCATAATGGAATCATCAGCAGCGAAAGGACCAAGGCTGCCATCATGCCCTTGCGCCGGCCGGTCACTTGCGACAAGTGGCCAAAGATGATGGCGCCGATAACCGCAGCGATGTTGTAGATGATGGCGATGTTGGCGCGAGCGGCGGCTGAAACCTTGTGTACCTCCTGCAGGAAATCTGGATAGAGGTCCTGAGTGCCGTGGGAGAGGAACATCATGAAGGTCATCATGATGACTAAGTAGAGGAAGCGTTTCCATTCCCGGCCTACGATGCGCAGGACCTGCCAGGTATCGGCGGCGCGATTCTGCTTCCAGGCTTCCGACTCCGGAACCTTGGTCCTTATATACAGTGCCAACAGCGCAGGGACTGCACCGACCCAAAACATCGCCCGCCAGCCCCACGCCGGAAGCAGGAAGCGCGCCGCCAGAGCCGCCAGCAGGTAGCCGATGGAATAGCCGCTCTGCAAAATACCGCTCAGGATCCCTCGCCACTTCGGCGGCGCGGCTTCCATGGCGAGAGACGCGCCGACGCCCCACTCTCCACCCATGCCGATACCGAAGAGCGCGCGCATCACCAGAAAAAAAGTGTAGTTGGGAGAGAAGCCGCAGAGCAGCTCGATGACCGAGAAGTAGAGCACGTTGGCCATTAGCGGGATGCGGCGGCCGTAGCGATCCGCCAGCAAGCCGAACAACACCGCACCGAGCGGACGCATGGCCAGGGTTGCAGTGAGTGTGCGTACGATGTCTTTCTTGGGAACGCCGAAATGCTGCGCGAGGGTGTCGATCAAGAAGACGACAACGAAAAAATCGAACGCGTCGAGCGTCCAACCCAAGAATCCAGCGAGAACGGCGTGGTGGGAACCCGATTTTGGTTGAGCCAGGTTACTGGCGATCGACATAGAACTCCGCAGACACAAGATGAGTGCTGGATGTGAATCGGTTCAGTTCAGTGAGTAATCGGAGCCCGTGCCGCGCGGCCCGGAAAGACTCCATCCACAAGTTGCCCATCTTTCACGACCGGGACGCCGTTGACAAGAACAAACTGGATACCTTCGGAATATTGCAGTGGATCTTCGTAGGTAGCTTTGTCGATCACGCGTTGCGGATCGAAGATAGTGACATCAGCGTCGGCGCCGATACGGATCCTGCCTTTGTTGCGGAAGATGGGCGCGTGTTTTTCGAGGCGTTGCGCGGGCATCAGGGTCATTTTTTTCAAGGCGGTCATCAGATCCAGCGCTTTTTCTTCGCGCACGTAGTAGCCCAGGACGCGGGAGAAGGTAGCCTGTCCGCGAGGATGGACTTTGCTGCCGGTGATCATCATGCCGTCGCTGGCGACCATGATGGTCGGATCCGCCACACACGTGCGCGCAGCTTGCTCGGGGATCGAGTGGATGACCACGATGCCGCCTTGCCTGCGATATTTTTCGAATGTTTCGGCGGTGAGCCGCTCGCCAGTTTCCGCCCACTGCAGATCCTTGTAAGTGATGGCCATGCTTTCCTGCCAGCCGGGATCGAAGATCGCGGATTGCAGCGCGGTGCTGCCGGCGGTGTAGGGATAGCATTCGGTGGTGACGTCGAGGCCGTGTTCTTTCGCGCCTTTGACCATGGCGATCAGATCGGGCGTGTCGCGCAGGCCCATGCTGGTGATGTGCACGACATGCAGTGAGGCATGAGTGGCGGCAGCGGCTGCGACTACTTCTTCGAGGCCAGCGAGTCCGGTGTTCGGTTCTTTTACGCCGCCATAACGCAAGTGAACATGCACCGACGCCCCGTGTTTTGCGGCGAGGCGGAACATCTCGATAATTTCTCCGTGAGTAGCGGCGGCGGTATAGTTGATGCCCATGCCTTCGGCGAGCGCGCCCTGCCGAAATCCTTCCTCAATGCCACTGCGGATGGCCGCAAGTTCTTCAGGAGTGGCGGCGCGACGCGCAGCGTCTCCAGTCGGGAGAAAGCCGCCGGGGTCGTGCATCACTTTCATGCGGACGGGAATGTGGCCGATGCTGGCGCCGAAATTGATCAGCGACTTCCCTTCCCTGGCGGAATACCACTGCGATATGTCTGCTACACCCGCTTCCAATTCCAGGGACGTCGTGACGCCATCGTGCGCCTGGAACTGATAGTTGCGGGGCTCCTGGCCATGTTCGTGGAGATCGATGAAGCCGGGAGCGACGACCAACCCCTTCGCGTCGATGGTAGTCTTGCCGGACAGCGGCTTTTCCGAAATCGCTGCGATTTTTCCTCCGCGCAGTCCGATGTCGCGATTGGCATCGAGGCTGGATTCGGGATCCATTACGCGGCCGTTGGTAATGACTACATCGTATGACTCCGACGTCGCGGCATAATTCCAGCCGGCGGTGACGACCATCGTAAGAGCGCAAAACAGACCTGCGCAGGCGATGAGGCCGAGTTTAGCAATCGGCGATGACTTGCGAGCGCTCATGCCTTTGGCAGATTCACCCAAGCTGCATTCTTACGCGAAGACTCGAGCACCGCGGAGATGAACTGCACTCCGGCGACGCCGTCATCCACCGTCGGAACCAGCAGCGATTGCTTCGAAGGCGGGCGCTTGGCTTCGCGTGCAGCAATCTGTTCGGCGATGTCGGTGTAGATCTGCGCGAAGGCTTCGAGATAGCCCTCGGGATGACCGGAGGGAATGCGGCTGGCGTGCTTGGCGGCTTCGGTGGCCGCTGGTCCACCCCGTGTGACGAGTTGCGGCGGCTTGCCGTACGGGCCGAAACACAGCGCGTTGGGTTCCTCCTGGCGCCACTCAATCCCGGCTTTTTCGCCGTAGATGCGCAGGCGGAGATTGTTTTCGTTGCCGACCGCGACCTGGCTGGCCCAGAGCATACCGCGGGCGCCGCCTTCGTAGCGCAGCATCATCTGCACGTTGTCATCGAGGCGTCGGTTGGGAACGAAAATGGAGGCTTCGGCGGCGACCTGCTCGGCGTGGAGTCCGCTGACAAAGCAAGCGAGATTGTAGGCGTGGGTGCCGATGTCACCTAGCGATCCGGCGGGACCACTCTGAGCGGGGTCGGTGCGCCAAGCGGCCTGCTTCTGGCCGGTGGCTTCCACAGCGGTAGTTAACCAGTCCTGTGCGTATTCGACCTGCACGATCCGCAGCGTGCCGAGTTCGCCTGCAGAGATCATTTCGCGGGCCTGGCGAATGGTGGGATAGCCGGTGTAGTTGTGGGTGACGCCGAAGACCAAACCGGTCTTGCGCACGAGTTGCGCAAGGGCAAGGGCGTCTTCGACGGTAGTAGTGAGCGGCTTGTCGCAGATCACGTGGATGCCAGCTTCGAGGAAGGCTTTGGCTGGGGCAAAGTGGAGGTGATTCGGCGTAACGATGGAAACGGCATCGATGCGGTCCGGACGCCCGGCTTCGGCGGCAGCCATTTCGGCGAAAGAAGCGTACGCGCGATCGGGAGCGATGTGGAGACCGAGCGCGGCTTTGCGCCCACGCTCGGGATCCGAGGAGAGCGCAGCTGCGACGAGTTCGTAGCGATCGTCGAGGCGGGCGGCGATGCGGTGGACGGCACCGATGAAACCGCCGGGGCCTCCTCCGACCATCCCGAGACGAAGGCGGCGCGGTGCCGTTGAGGTGCTGCTGGCGTCAATGGTCATGGGATTGTCCTCGGTATCCTCTCAAACTTGTCTCGGTTGGTGCCGTTTTGACGAACAGCGCCCGCCTCGGAAGGCGGCCGCTACACGGTTCGGTATTTCATGTGAGGCCGAGCATGCGGCGGTTGGCTTGCTTGTCGGCGCCAGAGGCTGCGAAGTCATCGAAGGTAGTGGCAGCGGCCTGGATAATGTGCCGCGCGATGAATGGCGCGCCTTCCGCGGCGCCTTGTTCGCCGCTCTTGATGCAGCACTCCCACTCCAGCACGGCCCAGCCGGGAAAATCGTATTGCGTGAGCTTAGAGAAAATGGCGGCGAAATCCACCTGGCCGTCGCCCAGCGAACGGAAGCGGCCGGCGCGGTTGATCCAAGGCTGATAGCCGCCGTAGACGCCCTGCCGGCCATTCGGGCGAAACTCAGCATCCTTCACGTGGAACATCTTGATGCGCTCGTGATAGAGGTCGAGATATTCGAGATAATCGAGCTGTTGGAGAACGAAGTGGCTGGGATCGAAAAGAATGTTGCAGCGCGGATGATTGCCCACGCGATCGAGGAACATTTCGAAGGTCGCGCCGTCGTGCAGGTCCTCACCTGGATGGATCTCGAAGGCGAGATCGACACCAAACTGATCGAAATAGTCGAGAATTGGGCTCCAGCGCTTGGCAAGTTCGTCGAAAGCGGTTTCGACCAGGCCAGCGGGACGTTGCGGCCAGGGGTAGAGGTAAGGCCAAGCCAGCGCTCCGGAAAATGTGGCGTGCGCCGAGAGATCCAGATTTGCTGAAGCTTTCGCAGCATAGCGAAGCTGCTTGACCGCCCATTCCTGACGAGCTTTGGAATTCCCATGAACGGACTTCGGAGCAAATCCATCGAAGGCGATATCGTAGGCGGGATGAACGGCGACGAGTTGGCCCTGGAGATGTGTCGAGAGCTCCGTAATGACCAGGCCGTATTGTTGCGCGACGCCGCGAATTTCATCGCAGTAGGTTTTGCTCTCGGCGGCGACCTCCAGGTCAAACAAACGAGCATCCCAGGTAGGAACCTGCACGCCTTTGTAGCCAAGGGCGGCGGCCCATTTGGTGATGTTGTCCCAGGCATTAAAGGGAGCCTTGTCTGCAGCGAACTGAGCGAGAAATAGGGCGGGACCTTTGATGGTTTTCATGTTTCTAGAAACTCCCGACGAATTGATCTGACTGCTGAACCTTCCATGCGACAGTCCCATCGTGCGCGCTGAGCGACGGTCCTGCCAGGGTCCCTGCACTTCACGGCCCGGCGCTCAAAAGCGAGCGCAGAATTTGCTCAGCTCCAGCCGGCATCGACGACGAAATCCTGGCCCGAACATTTTGCGGCGGCGTCGGAAGCCAGGAACAGCGCCAAGTTGGCAACATCTTCGGGCAGCACACGCACCGGCAGGCATTGACCTTCGCGCACGCGCTGCTCGAACTCGGGAGTGTACCAGAGCTTGATCTGACGTTCGGTCCAGACCGCGCCGGGCGAGATGGTGTTGACGCGAATGCCCGCGGGGCCGTACTCGCGGGCCATCGTCCGAGTGAGGCCTGTGACCGCGGCCTTGCTAGTGCTATACGCGGGCAGGCCAGTCTGCATGAGGCGCCAGATGATCGATCCCATATTAATGATGCAGCCGCCGCCGAGGCGCTTCATCTGTGGCGCGATGGCCTGGGCGGCGAAGAACATGTGGCGGAGGTTGGTAGCTATGCGCTCGTCCCAGTATGCGGGGGTGACGGACTCGAAGGAGTGGCGGTCGTCGCTGGCGGCGTTGTTAATGAGAATGGAAATGTCACCGACTTGCGCGCGTGTTTGCTCGATGGCGGCGCGCAGGGCTTCGATGTCGCGCACGTCGCAGCACAGGAACATCGGCTTGGGCGCGCCGCTGGCGCTGATTTCTTCGGCGACCGCTCGGCCGGACTCTTCAGCGATGTCGATGAAGACGACGCGCGAACCTTGTTGTGCGAAGGCGCGAGTGTAGGCGGCACCGATGCCGCTGGCTCCGCCGGTGATGAAAACAAGTTTGCCGGCGAGGCTCGGGTAAATGGCGGGTCGCGTGTCGGTCATATTCTCGCGTCAGGATCCAGTCAGCAGAGAGCCGGGTGCGACAGAGTATCGCAGTCGCTTGCGCCGGGAAAGTTTTCTGTTGGTTTCGGGACCGAGCTGTCGGCGAGGATTTCTGGCGGCTCACTGAAAAAACAATTCCTGAGGGCTAAAGCCCTTTCTATCGGCGCTTGCACGTGGCTGGGCCTTGCCCGCAGGTGACCTCGCCGCGCTCTGAAATCTTACGGTGATGGGCGCATGAGGCGCGGGAGAAGGAAGCGAAAGAAGTCGTCGGAGTCGGATGCGAGGCACGCGTTGGCGTTGGCGGGAGCGGAGGTGTCGGCGAGGGTGGTGCCTTTGCCGTCGACGACGATGTGCAACGGTTGCGTGGGGCAGAGCTTGGGCTCGATGACGTAGGCGACGGCCATGGCGTCGAACAGCGTCGGAGTTTGCTGGCCCCATTGGTGATAGAGGAGCGTGAGCGCGTCGGTGAGCGACGTGGACTGGCGGAAGAGCAGGGCGCGCTTGGTTTCGTCGAGCTTGAGCTGCGTCGAATCGAGCGGCATGACGTAGAGCGGGACGCCGCTGGTGAAGAGTTTTTGCGAGGCGGCGACGTCGCAGTAGATGTTGTACTCGGGCTCGGGACCGCGGTCGGGAGTGTAGCCGAGGTCATCGTAGTGCTTGCGGATCGAGCCGCCCATGATGACCACGCGCTTGAGTTTCCTGAACGTGGCGGGGTCGCGCTCGATGGCCGCACCGACGTTGGTAAGCGGGCCGATGCCTACCAGGGTGATCTCGCCGGGATACTGGCGGATTTTCTCGAGCAGGAAGTCAACGCCAGCGGGATGCGGCTTGGCCGGGGGACCGGCTTCGGCCCAGCGCGCTTGTGTGAGCCGAAACTTGGTCTCGGTGTGGATGCCCTCGGCTACTGGGATCGACGCGCGGCCGGTCTGGGCGAGGAGGCGGTCGACCAAACGGGCGCGGAGTTTGGTGTCGCCCCAAGCGGTCGTGATGCCCACGATGTCAACTTCGGGGCTGTTGAGGGCGAGGCCCAGGGCAAAGGCGTCGTCGAGGTCGTCGCCGATGTCGGTGTCGATGATAATTTTAGTTTTGGCGGAGGCGGGAGGCGCGGATTGGGCGGCAGCGGAGCTGGCGGAGGCCGAGCTAAGGACGGCCATGACGGTGATGGTGATCCATTTGCGGATGTGGAGATAACGAAGGGGCATTCGCATAAGCAAGAATGCGCGACGCTAGCACCGGGCTGGAAACCTGTCAACCTTGTAGGCTCGGCCATCCGTTGATGCGCGAAGCGAAATCATCAGGATGTTGTAGCGCCCCCATGTCGGTCGCTAAAGCCTGAGACGGGAGCGCGACAATCCCGTGGGTTATAGTACAGTTGTCAGCCAACTACAGAGGAATCGTGCTGCGCGTTTGTAGAATCGACGGAAGCGGGTAATTCGCCATGAGTGAATCGTTGTCTTCGACGCAGGTGAAGGAACTCACGCGGAAGTACACCTATGGAACCTGGCGCCGGCAAAAGGGCTGGAGTCCGCTGCACCTGATCGACGCGGAGGGCTGTTATTTCACGGACGCCGACGGCAAGAAGTACCTGGATTTCTCCGCACAGTTAATGTGCGTGACGCTGGGACACAAGAATCAGGCGGTAATTCAAGCCATCGAGCAACAAGCGCGGAAGCTGGCATACGTAGGACCCGGTTGGGCGACCGAGGTGCGGGCGGAGCTAAGCGCGCAGCTGGTGGAGGTTTTGCCGAAAGGATTGGAGAAGTATTTTTTTACGACTTCTGGAACCGAGGCAAACGAAGCGGCCTTCAAGATCGCGCGGATGGTGACCGGGAAGACCAAAATCATATCGCGTTACCGGTCGTACCACGGGTCGACGATGGGATCGATCGCGGCTACCGGAGATCCGCGGCGGTGGGCGATGGAGCCCGCAGGCAAGATTCCGGGCGTGATTTTTGCGCCGGAGGTGAATTGCTACAAGTGTCCGCTGCTGCATACGTATCCACAATGCGGGATCGCGTGCGTGGAATATATCGAGCATATGATCGCCAATGAGAGCGACGTGGCGGCGGTGATTGTCGAGCCCGTGGTGGGAACCAACGGCGTGCTGATTCCGCCCAGAGAATATATGCCGCGACTGCGACAGATCTGCGATCAGAACGAGGTGTTGCTGATTGCCGATGAAGTGATGACCGGGTGGTGCCGAACCGGGAAATGGTTCGCCATGGATCATTGGGGGGTAGTGCCGGACATTTTGACCACAGCCAAGGGGATTACGAACGCGGCGATTCCGCTTGGGTTGTGCGCTACGACGGGCAAGATCGCGGCTTATTTTGATGATCACTTTTTCTCACACGGGCATACATATGAGGCGCACCCCCTGACGCTGGCGCCGGCGGTGGCGTCAATCAAAGAGATGAAGCGGCTCAATCTGGCGGGGCGCGCAGTGGAGATGGGTGCGTACTTGGGAAAGAAACTGAACGCTCTGAGCGAGCGGCACCCTTCAATCGGAGAGGTGCGTGGGATTGGCATGTTCTGGGCGGTGGATCTGGTGCGAAATCAGAAAGCGAAGACACCGTTCAACACGTTCAAGGACAAGATATCGGGCGCACCGCTGGTGGTGGACAAGGTGGCCGCGAAGATGATGGCGAACGGTGTGTACATTCAGGCGTGGATGAGCCATTTTGTGATCGCGCCGCCATTGATTGTGACTGAGAAGGAGTTGGATCAAGGTGTCGCAGCACTGGATGAGGCGTTGGGTATCGCGGATTCAGAGGCTGAGCGTTAGAGGGTGTGGCGGCCGCAAATCTTGCGACGTTCAAACAATCCTGTTCAAATGCGCAATTCCTTCTTAAACTTCCGGCATGAAAACCATGCTGGGGATTCTCACGTGTTTAACTTTTCTGGGAGCCTTTCTCTCGACATCGAAAACAAGCGTTTCAGCTGAGGGGAAGATCCTTCGCCACGTGGTGCTCTTCAAATTCAAGGACACTGCGACGCCCGCGCAGATCAGACAAGTCGAGGACGCCTTTCGATCGCTGCCGGGGAAAATCAGCGAGGTCAAGACGTTCGAATGGGGCACCAACGTCAGCCCGGAAAATCTCGCGCAAGGCTTTACGCACTGCTTTCTGCTCAGTTTCTCCTCTGACAAAGATCGCGATGCCTACCTGGTCGCCCCAGCACACAAGGAGTTCGGCGCCTTACTGCGCCCAAATCTCGATCAGGTGCTGGTCGTCGACTTCTGGGCCCAGCCGTAGCCGAGTGCGTGGTTACCCGCATCGGTGGCGTTTGGCCTCTTCCGATTGGACCATGCCGCCGCAGCGTTGCTGGCCATGCTCATGCAGCGAAGCCAGGTTATTTTCGGCGCACGAGTGCCCCTGAAGCGCCGCTGCACTACAAACAGCCGACCGTCTAGTTCGCGACGAACTTGCTGCCGTGACAAGACCACCTCATGGTCGGAGGTTCCGTTGTGTGGCTACACAGTGATGTCTGAGTGCACCAACCAGCTTTTCCCTGCGATCGAACTAGGCTTGATGTCTAGCAAGGAAGATATCAATCCTAAGGAAGGAAGATGATGACCGCAGGCGTGCCCACAGGAGTGTACTGGCCGGTAAAAGTCAGCGCGCCCGTTCTCCGGTTGGCCGCAAAGGTCGTGACTACATCACTTCTCTGATTACAACAACAGAGATAGCGTCCAGAGGGATCGAAATTGAAGCTGCGTGGATAGTCGCCTCGGGTCCATTCCTCGCCGACAAACGCCAGTATTCCTCCGTCGCCGATAGAGAACCAAGCAATGCTGTCGTGCAGACGGTTGGCGACATAAAGAAATCGTGCGTCCGGTGAAATCACAAGCTCTGAAGTATAGTTCGTGCCTTTGAACTCTTTGGGCAAGGTTGAAATGGTTTGTTGTGTTGCCAGTTTTCCACTTATTGAGTCATAGGCGTACGTCACCAGGGTAGAGGCTTCCTCTTGCAATGAATAAAACCACTGACCATTGGGATGAAAAACGAAATGGCGCGGACCGTCGCCGGGGGATAACGAGACAGCAGGTGGATCGGCGGGGGATAGTTTGCCGGTCGCAGCGTCGAACTTCCAAATCAATATCTGGTCCAAACCCAAATCACTGGCCACGACAAATTTACCCGCGGCGTCAGACTGGATCATGTGTGCATGGGGCTTGTCATGGCCGCTGATAGCAAAACTTCCGAGAGCTGCGCTCGACGAGCGTGCCGGGCCTACCGAACCGGCGTCGTGTAGGACATCGCTAGCGGCACCGAGTTCACCGTGCGAGCCCACAGGAAGTACCGTTACCGATCCCCCGTGGTAGTTGGCGACGAATACGAATTTGCCGGAGGGATGCACGCTTAGATGCGCAGGGCCTGCGCCTTCTGAACTCATCGTGTTCAGCAGGCTAAGGCGCCCACTCGCACGATCAACTGAATACGCGCTTACCGAACCCGAGTTAGTGCCTTTGTAATTTGAGATCTCGTTTGCGGAGTATAAGTATTCCCGGTTTGGGCTGAATGCCAACCATGACGGGTTTGAGTCATTTTCAAAAATCTCGCGTTGAACCAGACCACCGGTAGCAAGATTCATTTCGAACAGATGGATGCCCTGCCCATGACCGATGGCGCCCTCCGGACCTTCGGGAGAGCTGTAAGTGCCGACATAGGCCAGAACCGATTGCTTGTTCCGGTTTGATTGACGCTTCCCTAGGCGCATAAACATCGGCTCTGCCAATGCACAAACTGCTGCGCGTTTTAGGAACTCACGACGCGAACTCGTTTCGATGTGGCGATGGTACATCAGCGCATCCTTTCCTTACGTTCTCACTTCTTTCAAGCTTGTTTTTGCAAATCGGCAGACTATCATGTGCGAACGCTGCTAGAGAATTTCATGTGACAATCACGACTCGAAACCGTCCCGAATGCGCAACACGCCGCTATGCAACGACGCCATGGACATTTTGGAGGACCTTCCCTTATGAGCCGTAGTGCACCTACTCGCCGTGAATTCATCCGTTTTGGATCGGGAATTGTGACCGCAAGCGCTGCCATGAACCTTACTGTGCTGGAGCCGAACCTGCTATCAGCCTATGCTCGCGCGGCTGCTCCCAGCGACACGGTGCGGTTTGCGTCCATTGGCACAGGGGTGCGAGGCTGTGAATTGCTTCAGGCCTCGCTTCGGGTGCCGGGTATTGAATGTGTGGGCGTTTGCGACCTCTACGACTCGCGTCATGAAGCGGCCAAGGAGGCCGTGAAGAAGGATGTTCCGGCGTCGCGGGACTACAGAACAATCCTTGATCGCAAGGACGTCGACGCGGTGATGGTAGCGACATCCGATCATCAACATCGCAAAGTGGTTGTCGACGCCTGCCTGGCTGGCAAAGATGTGTATTGCGAAAAACCAATGTCTCATACGGTGGAAGATGGATTTGCAATGGTTGCCGCCACGCAAAAGGCAAATCGTATCCTCCAGATAGGCAGCCAGGGCGTCAGTTCCATCCTCTACGGCAAGGCGAGGGAAATCTATGGCTCCGGAAGACTCGGCGACGTTTTCATGATCGAGGCATATTCAGACCGCAACAGCGCCAGCGGTGCCTGGGTTTACCCCATCCCGCCGGACTCAAGCGAGCTAACGATCGATTGGAACGCCTTTTTGGACGGCGCGCCAAAACGGCCGTTTGATCCCGCGCGTTTCTTCCGCTGGCGCTGCTTTGCGGACTATGGCGAGGGCTTGGCCGGCGACCTCTTCGTCCACTTGATTTCTGGGATCCATTTCATTACCGGTACGAACACCGCTGCTCAGCGTGCCCAATCTACTGGTGGAATTTTTCGTTGGAAGGACGGCCGTGATTTTCCGGACCTACTCGAGACTTTCTATGATTATCCCGCCTTTCGTGTTGTCCTTCGTTGCAATTTGAATAATGATGCTGGAGGATTTCTGGCGTTTTACGGCACCAAGGGAACAATGACTATCAAGGGTTCGACGCTGTCATACCAACCGCAGGACACGCGCCCGCAGGCAGAGGGATACTCGATCTACGGCTGGCCCGCTCGTTTGCGGGAACAATACTTAAAGAAATGGCACGAAGATCATCCGTTACCAGCACCCTTAAATTTCCACGTCGATGAGGAAGTAGAGTCGTTCACCACCCCACACGATTACGACGCCGTTGCAGATCATCAGGCGAACTTCTTCAATGCCGTTCGCAGTCGAAAGCCAGTTGTAGAAAACGAAGTGTTCGGCAACCACGCGGCGATTGGCTGCCATATGGCCAACTATGCTTATTTCAACAAGGCGACCGCTGTGTGGGACCAAGCAGCGAAGAAGATTGTGAAGGCCTGACGGAGTGACCTGGCAGTTGCTAATGTGGAAGCGAGAGTTCGTAATGTCGAGCGCGTGCTACTGGTTTTACAAACGGCGGATCTTCTTCAAGCTTTGATCACTAGGATCTTGGTGGAAACAGACTCATGTGCAGGATTCTATGCTTGATCGTTTGCCAGATTTTTGTTCTTGCCTGGAACACTGTTGCAGACCAGAAGACCCCGGCAGTTCCAGAATTGCCCAGCTCTGCTCTTGAAAATTTTTCTCCGCGCGTTCGGGATCAAATTCGGGAAGCATACTCTGATGCTCATGCTCATCTCGCTGATGCCAACTCCTCTGGCAGGCTAGGAATGATTTTCCAAGCCTATGGATTGTGGCAAGAAGCAGCGTTGAGCTACCGGAGGGCGATACACCTCGCGCCGTCCGACTTTAAGTGGATCTATTATCTCGGGACGGTCGAAGCCTCACAAGGCCATTGCAGCGAAGCGGCGGCTAGTTTTCGCTCAGCTCTGCATCTTGATCCCGATTATCTTCCCGCGCAACTTGGGCTGGCAAATTGCCAACTTAGCTCCGCCGATTGGAATGGAAGCGAGGAACTCTACGGCGCTATCGTCAAAAGTCATTCCGATAGTGCGGACGCATACTACGGGCTTGGCAGGGTTCGCGCGGCTCGTCGGGATTTCGTGGGCGCGGCCGATGCTTACGTCAAAGCGTGCACATTGTTCCCCGACTTCGGAGCTGCCCATTACGCCCTGGCTTTGGTCTATCGCACCCTCGGGCAGGATGACAAAGCTGAGGAACAGCTTCGCTTGTTTGAAACAAACAAGGATGCGGCTCCGCCATTAAATGACTCCTTGCTGAATGAGGTCCGTGCCCTGAACCTGAGCGCCTCAACCCAGGTGCAGGCGGGCATTGACCTTGAGCGGCAAGGAAGACTCGAGGAGTCTGTGATGGCCCACGAAAAGGCTCTACAGATCGATCCACAAATGGTTCAAGCGCATATTAATCTAATCGAACTCTACGGCCGGATCGGTCAATTTGACAAAGCGGAGGAGCACTATCGCGCGGCGGTCCGCCTGCAACCATACTCTGTTGAAGGCTATTACAATTACGGCGTCCTTCTCCTCAGTGCTCAAAGATTTGAAGAGGCGGAAAGTGCGTTCCGGAAAACCATCGAAATCAACCCCTTTCACGCGTCTGCCCACAACAACATGGGGTACCTCCTGGAGCGGCGAGGCAGATTAGTCGAGGCCGCAGCTGAGTATCGCAAGGCGATCGACAATAAGCCGAGCGATCGGCAGGCACACTTCAATTTGGGCCGCGTGCTCGTGAATCAAAATGACTATAACGGAGGAATCCAGGAACTTAAGAAGACACTCGAGCCGGAAGATGAAAACACGCCACGATACATGTACGCGCTGGGCGCCGCGTTCGCACGCTCGGGGGACCGTCAAAATGCTTTGCGCTTCATACGTCAGGCGCGAGATGGAGCGACAGCGCGTGGTCAATCCAGCCTGGTGGACAGCATCGACCGCGACATTCGTGTGCTAGAAATCCCGGGCCTACCTCAGTGAAAGAACGGATATGGGACTCTTTCCGACTTGGGGCGGGGAAATCCAGGCGTATCTATACGCGTCGCGACTTTTTGGAGTTGTTCTATTGGGGGCTGGCTGGAGGTGTAGGGACCAACTGGAGCACGGCTTTCTCGCCTCGCGCGTCGGATGTCCTCTTTCGTGAGGTGGCTCAAGAAGTCGGTCTGACATTTCGACACTTCACCGGCTCAACCGGTGAGTACTACATGCCGGAAATCATGGGCGCCGGCGTTGCTCTGTTCGACTACGACAATGATGGCGACCTGGACGTTTACTTGGTGCAGGGTACGATGCTTGACCCCGCTCAGGACCTTAGCCGTGCGAAGTTTCCACCGGCGGCCGGATGGAAGCCCGGAAATCGTTTGTTCCGCAACCTGCTTAGTGAAACAGGAAAGCTCCAGTTTATCGAGGTCACCGAAAAGGCGGGAGTCGGTCACATAGGCTACGGCATGGGAGTGGCTGTCGGAGACTACGATAACGACGGCTTTCAGGATCTTTACGTCACGAACTTCGGACACAACGTTCTGTATCACAACAACGGTGATGGGACATTTACCGACGTTACAGCCCAGGCGGGTGTCGATGACCCGAGGTGGAGCACGAGCGCCGCGTGGGTCGACTATGATCGCGATGGACGTCTTGACCTTTTTGTAGCGAACTATCTGGACTTTACAATCAGGGGAAATAAGCGATGTTACGCATCCACCGGTGAGCGCGACTATTGCACGCCGAAGATGTATACACCGGTACCTGCGCGCCTGTTTCGCAACCGCGGCGATGGCACGTTCGAAGACGTCACGGAAGCCTCTGGAATAGGATCTGCAATCGGACCAGGTCTTGGCGTGGTGTGTGCCGACTTCAACGGCGATGGCTGGCCCGACATTTATGTCGCGAATGATGGGGCCCCTGCACACTTGTGGATAAACCAGCGAAACGGAACGTTCAAGGAGAGAAGCCTGCTGTCAGGGACCGCGTACAACGTGCAAGGCGCTCCACAGGCTGGCATGGGTGTCGCAGCGGGCGATTTTGACAACGATGGTGACGAGGACATCCTCAAAACCAACCTGACTCATGAAGGCTGCAATCTTTATGTCAACGACAGCCGCGGGAATTTCGAGGATGCGTCGGCGGAATTTGCCCTGTTCCAGCCAACGTTCCCTTTTACAGGATTTGGTGCTGAATGGTTTGACTACGACAACGATGGTTGGCTCGATGTGTTTATCGCTAACGGGGCGGTAAACCGCATGGCGTCTCTGCGCGGCAATTCCTACCCATTCGGGCAAATCAATCAATTGTTCCGCAACGAGGGCGATGGAAAGAAGTTCCGCGACATGACCCAAGTCGCCGGGACTCCCTTCGCCCTTTCCGAAGTGAGCCGCGGAGCAGCTTTCGGCGACATTGATAACAACGGTGCGATCGACATCGTAGTCGCGAATAATAACGGCCCCGTGCGGCTGTTGCTAAATCAAACCAAGTCCCTGAACCGAAATCACTGGCTGCTTGTCCGTCTGGAAGCGCTCCATGGAAACCGCTACGGCATTGGTGCCAAAGTCGAAGTTCGCCAGCGTGGGCAAAAGCTTACGCGGCGGGCCCACACCGATTCCAGCTACTTGAGTTCAAACGACGTTCGTGTCCATTTTGGTTTAGGGGAGGACGCGAGGATTGAAACGCTCATCGTGTACTGGCCGGAAGGCCGTGTTGAAGCTTGGGAGCAAATTCAAGCGGACCAAATCGTGACGATCCGTCAGGGTACAGGGCGCGACGTCGAAGGCTGAACAAGCATCCGGATCGAGAAAATGCTTGACTATTGTTTATCGTATTGGTACGTTCCGGGTCAAAGTCGAGGAGCAGGAGAGCTTCTCACGTCTTACGACGGACTCACGCAAAGAAATCAACACAACCAGTGCACCATCGCTTATGCCTGCGTGCCACTGACTCGTTGTCCTTCGCGAAAATTCCAGGTCAATCGTTTAGCCGTGCGGAGCTGTGCATGGGTGTCGCCGGAGACAGGTAGATAGTCCTTCAACAAAAAAGTCGAGTGAAATGAGGGTTCACGCGATGAATACAACCAGGTTGTCCACGGTGGTGGTGTCCGTATTTGCGCTACTCTTCTTGGCGCTAGGAAGTGTTAACAGGTCTCACGCCCAGGTTTTATACGGGTCAGTAAGCGGCACGATTACTGACCAAAGCGGTGCCGCGGTTGTGCGGGCGCACGTACTTGCCACGAACCGTGCAACAGGTGTCCAGCGCGAAACGGAAACAGATGAAAATGGTCATTATCGGCTTGCCGAGCTGCCGCCCGGCAGTTACAACCTGAACGTTACCGCCACAGGGTTCAAACCGCTCACGCAGACCGGCTTGACGATCACAGCGAATACGGTCACGGACACAGATATCGCCTTGCAAGTAGGCGCCGTGTCGGAGCAGGTTACGGTCGAGGCGTCTACCGTAACGTTGCAGACGGAGAAGACCGACCTACACACCGAGCTCACAGAAAAAGCAATTTTAGAGATGCCGCTCAATCAATACCGTAACTATCAGACGCTGATCAATCTGGTACCTGGAGCAACACCAGGGGTGTTCCAGAACGCGATCGCGGATACCCCCGAGCGCGCGTTAAGTACCAACATTAATGGGACCAACCGCAATAACAACAACACGCGTGTGGACGGAGCCGCCGACGTATTCGTTTGGTTACCGCACCACACCGTGTATGTCCCTCCGGCTGAAACCATTCAGGAAGTAAACATCTCGACCAACAATTTTGATCCCGAGCAGGGAATGACCGGCGGTGCCGCCATTACCGTCATCACCAAATCCGGCACGAATCAGTTTCATGGCTCCGCGTTTGAATACCACCAAGACCAGGCCCTTCGCGCAAGGCAGTTCTTTGAGACCGAGGCATCCAGCCCGAAAAAGGGCAAGAGCATTCTCAATGATTTCGGCGGAACGTTTGGTGGCCCCATCAAGCACGACAAGTTGTTTTTCTTCGGGAGCTACAACGGGACCTATGAGCGTGACAATCGGCAGCCTCCCTCGGGTCTCTTGACTGTCCCCACTGCCGCACTCCGCAACGGAGATTTCAGCGGCGTTGCCACAACGATTTACAACCCAGCGACGGGAAATGCAGATGGCACGGGGCGCGTACCTTTCGCAAACAACCAAGTGCCTATCGACGCCGCTGCGGCAAAAATATTGGCTTTGATTCCCCTGCCCAATCTTCCGGGTGAGACCAACAATTTCTTCAAGTCAGCCACGCAGGCCCTAAACCGCAACAATTTCGACGCCAAAGTGGATTGGAATCGCACTTCAAGTCACACCATTTTCGTCAAATACAGTGCCATGAAGTCTGTGTTTCACGGCGAGCCGAGCTTAGGCGAAGCTATCGGAGATTGTGCTTGCGACGGCGGTCTCGGCGATTTCCACTCTTTCGTACAGTTGGTCACGCTGGGCCACACTTGGACTCTTTCCCCGACGCTGGTGGTGGATGGCAACGTAGGCTTTACTCGGATGAGCGAATATGGTCAGACGCCTGACTTCGGCACCAACATCGGATCGGACGTTCTGGGAATTCCCGGAACGAATAATGGCTCGGACCTTCGCAGCAGCGGTTTCCCGATGTTTGGAATCACCGGCTACGCGAACCTGGGTAACTCCGAAGGCTGGAACCCTGCTTACCGCAATGACTGGAGTTTTACGACCTCGCACAACGTGCGCTGGTCTCATGGCAAGCACCAGATCAGTGCGGGTACCGACATAATTCATCATCACCTCAACCATTGGCAGCCCGAATTGGGCGCTGGTCCGCGCGGTGAGTTTGATTTTGGCGGCGCGGTTACCGCTCTCAACGGCGGAGCCTCTCCCAACCAGTTCAATGCACTGGCGCAGTTTGAGCTCGGCCTTGCCGGCGAGTTGGGTACTGCTGGCGGAAACGCCGTCGGTGTAGGCAAAAGCGATCAGTTCATCAAGGCCACAGCCAAGGAATGGCAGTTTGGGTTCTTCGTCGGAGATCGTTACCGCGTCACCAACAAACTGACTGCGACCCTCGGCCTTCGGTACGAATACTACCCGCTTATGACCCGCGACGGTGCCTTCAAGTTCGACCGCCTTGATTTCAGTACCCTAAACGTGTTGCTTGGTGGAATCGGTGGCAATCCAGATCATCTGGGAGTCACCACCAGCAAGAAATTATTTGCCCCGCGTATCGGTCTGGCTTACCAGATCAACGACAACACGGTCGTGCGCAGCGGTTTCGGAATCACCGTGGATCCTTTGCCTCTGGCGAGGCCGCTCCGCGGTTTTTATCCCTTGACCGTTGGCTCCAACTTTGTCGGACCCAACAGCTTTATCCCATTTGACTCACTAACAGGCGCCCCGCCAGTAAACCCGGTCGTGCCCGTAGGTACAACGCTGGCAACCGGAATTCCGTCCATTTGCTGCCCGGACATCAGCAGCGGCTCCATTCTACTGCCCAAGCAGGCTCTGGAACGCAGCGTTGGCCCTGGTGAACTCAAGCGGGGTTACATCGAATCCTGGAATCTAATCGTGGAGCGCAGGCTGCCGGCTAACTTCCTTGTTTCGGTCGGTTACGTCGGAACGCAAACGGTTCACCAGTTTGCGGACACCAACGTTAACGCCTCCGCACCCGGCACGGGTTCCTTGGGGCAGCCCCTGAACTGTCAGACCGCTGACTTCACCGCCCAGAAATGCTTGGTTTCCTCCTTTGGCCGGACCGCAGAAACGGATCTCTGGCAGGGTTACCTGAGCGCGAACTACCATGCACTACAGGTTTCCGTCAACCGCCAGTTTTCAAAAGGTCTACTGGTCAAGGGCGCGTATACCTACTCCAAAGCGATCAACTTCACGGACGACGATGGCTGGGCAGGCCTGAACTGGAATGATCCAACCGTTTTCCGCCGGAATCGGGCTGCGGCGGGCTATAACACACCGCATATCTTCCAGATTGCTTACGTCTACGAACTTCCCCTGGGCAAAGGGAAGCCCTATGCCAACGATGGCGTGGCATCGGCAATTCTAGGCGGATGGCAGACGAGCGGGACTTTTAGCGCGATTCATGGGCAACCATTCAGTTTGACTGCCTCTGGCGCCTCACTGAACGCAGTTGCTCAAAGGCAGACCCCTGACCAGGTAGGCCCCATTAAGAAACTGGGCGGCATAGGCCCAGGCCAGCCATTTTATGATCCAACTGCATTTGCCGCTCCGACCGGTGCGGTGTATGGCACTGTGGGTCGAAACACTCTGTACGGACCAGGAAGCGTGAACTTCGATTTCAGCTTGATCCGGACCTTCAAACTAACGGAGCGTTTTGACCTGCAGTTCCGGACAGACGCTTCCAACCTGTTCAACACACCGCATTTCTGCAATCCGGGCGGTTGCGGTGGAGGTGTTACAACCAGCCGTGCCAGCTCAAGTTTCTTGACCGTCACCGCTGCCAAGAATGAAGAGAGGCAGTTCCGTTTCGGCTTACGACTCTCGTTCTAAATTCACAAATCCGATTGGGGCACGTTCACAACGTGCCCCCCAAACTCTCCAGGAGCGCGGGCATCAAAACCCGCGCTCTTTGGTTCTCCGTTGATATTTCTGGCTCCTATTCCCGGCCACCT
>Ga0157378_10000645_pt1 | contig 32795 bp, 24 predicted proteins | sample M65metaG_FD_115309 | JGI IMG/M metagenome (GOLD analysis project Ga0157378, IMG submission 115309) | Miscanthus rhizosphere microbial communities from Kellogg Biological Station, Michigan, USA - M6-5 metaG | ecosystem: Host-associated > Plants > Roots > Rhizosphere > Soil | place: USA: Michigan... | reverse complement strand
CTGCACGCTGCCGAAACTGGGCACATGGTTTTCTCAACCTTGCACACGCTTGACGCCGTCGAAACCATTAACCGTATTATTGCCGTGTTCCCGCCTCCTGAGCAGAAGCAGATTCGCTTGCAGCTCGCAGCCGTGGTGCGCGCTGTCATCAGCCAACGCCTTGTCCGCCGTTGCGATGCCGACGGTCGAGTGCCCGCGGTGGAAGTCATGATCAACACCGCCTACATCCGCGAATGTATTCTCGTTCCGGAAAAGACGCGGTCGATCCGCGACGCCATTTCGGCCGGCACATCTCAATATGGAATGCAGACCTTCGATCAGTCGCTATGGGATTTGTTCCAGGCAGGCTTGATCAACTAAGAAACCGCTCTCGACAACGCTTCGAACGCAGACGACTTTAAGCTTCGGATGCAGGGTATTTCGTCCACCAGCGATGCTTCGAAGAACGCCATGCAGGCGGCGGGATTCGGCGGGAGATAGAGTTGCAACGGGGTTGAAAAAGAACGAGCTGCCGTTCCAAACGGCAGCTCGTTTTCTCTATTAAGAATTCTTACTTTACGACCAAAGTAAACGTGGCGGAATGCGAAAGCGCATGATCGCTTGTCGTCGCGGTTACGTACACTGTGTACGTTCCCTTCGGCGTTCCCGGACTCCCGAAATTGTTATAGTTATTGTTGTTTGAGCCGCCGCCACAAGCGAGACTCCCGAAAGCTAGCACGCACAAGGTCACTGGCAACACCGCGTACGAGCGAATTCGTCTCGACGGAACACCCATTAGGAGTACTCCCGCAAAGAGCAGGCCCGCTGTCGTAATGCCAAAGCTATGAGCAACCGCTGCGCTCGTGGGTGCTGTGGTCTTGAGGCTGACCGTCGTGTTGCCGGTGCCAGTGATACTCGCTGGATTGAAGGAGCACGTCGTCAACGTGGGCAGGCCTGTGCACGAGGTCGAACTGAAGTTCACCGTGTTGCTGTAGCCGGTCTGGCCCGTGATCGTCAGCGTATTCGTCCCCGTACTGCCTTGAGAGACCGAAATGCTGGTACTCGCAGGAGCAATGACGAAATCCGCGCTGATATTGACCGTGATCGCCGAAGACGAACTGCCACTGAAATCTGTGTTACCGCTGTACTGGGCGGTGATGGAGTTCGATCCGTTGGGAAGAGACGATGTTGCAAGAGTTGCGATGCTCGAAACCCCGCTAGACGTGAGGGTGTTTGGGAAAACAGACGCAGTTCCAATCTGGGTGCCCCCACTCGAAAACGTCACAGTTCCGGATGGGAAGCCTGCGGTGGGCTGTCCCGCAAACGCAGAACTGGTCACGTTCGCCCTGAGGGTGATCGAAGCGCCACTAGCGCCGCTAGTAGGTGAGGCACTCAGGCCGAGAGCTGTGCTGGCCTGCGTAATCGTGAAGGCAACTGGAACCGACGTGCTTGGCTTGAAGCTGGCATCGCCCTGGTAAGAAGCGGTCAAGGAATGTTGGCCAGTCCCTATGGCCAGTCCATTGATCAGCAAAGCGTTGCCTTGGCTGTTCAGAGGTGTACTCCAAAGGGAGGAACCATTATCAAAAAATTGGACGGTGCCCGAGGGTATGCCATTTCCAGAAACTCCCGCGACATCTGCTCTCGGGTAAAGGTACAGAAAGCTCCCGAACTGGCCAGAGGTAAATGGAACGAGCATTCCGTTGGGTGTTACCGTAAACACTGCTCCCGTAGTAAGGCTGTTCTCAGGGGTGATACTTACTTGCACACCGCCAGAGGTACTGGGAGCGTAGGTAAAGTCTCCCGCATAGCGAGCTGTGAGTGTGTACGATCCGCCGGGAAGGTCATTCACCTGGCTCGTGACCGAACCATTGCTCAGGGTCAGGAAAGCCGGGTTCGCACCAGGATTAAGCCCTGTCTGGAGGGAAACGTCTCCGGTTGGAGTTCCGGTGCCGCTGCTAGGTGCGACTGAGATATTGAGGGTCATGGGTGACCCATGAGTCCCGGTAATCGCACCCGAACCAAGTGTTGTCGTCGTCGCGTTAAATGTAACTGTGTTCCAATTGGTGAAGAGATTGTCGGCATTCACTGATCCGAGACCTGTTGCGAGGTCGTAGCCCACTCCCGCTTGGTATTGGCAGCTGCTGTGCCATAGTTCAACTCCCCCGGCACCGCATTATTCCCACTGGTGACATCGTTGAAGATACAGGCAGAACTCGGTAGCGCAGTAGTCTTGGAGGCGTTGCACTGAGAAAGGGTTTCCGAAGCAGCCAGGCGATATAGGATGTAACTAGCTGCCCCCTGACGTCCGTACTGCTACACGATCAATGCCATGATCCCGGCAAAGGACGGAGCCGAAGCAGATGTGCCACCGACCCCATAAAAACATTGGCTTGCGAAGCAGAGAAGGTAAGGGTCGTGTCTTCCGGCTGCGGCGAGAGAAACGTCCGGGAGATCGCGCGCGCCGTCGTTTGGAATTCCCGATACGCCGAATTGCCAATTAGGTTTCGAGAACACGCCGCTTGCGCCTCCCGACCCAGCCCAGAGACCACAACTCGGGCAGCTCTCGTTCCAGACATTTTCTGGGATATAGGATTTCGCTGTCATTCCCCCGGGACCGTTCGCAGAGTTCCAATAAGTGGAATTGTTATTGCCCTCATTGAACATGGTTCCGCCGACCGCTACGGTAAATGGGGTTGAGGCGAGCATGTTTACGCCGGGAGGCGCTTGGTTGGCACTCGATGAGTTGGGGTCCGAGCAGCCTTCTGCGCCGTTATCCCCGGTTGAGACCATGTAAGTGATGCCCTCGGCTGCAGCCTGTTCCGCAAGAGCCGAAATAGCCTGCGCTTCCGCAGAGTTGAAGAAGGCCTCACACAGGCCAAAGCTTTCGGTCATGACATCACCGACGTTGTTATCGACGATGTAAAGCTCAGACAGGTCAACTCCGTCAGTTGTGTTTGTAGAAGAGGAAGTAACAAACTTGAGATTGGCTCCTCGGGCAACGGAACCTGACCATGTCACATCCAGATTGGCCTCGAACTCCTCTCCCTGACTAAGAATTCCAGGATCAGGGCCGTTCAGAATCACGTTGATAAACTGGCTGAATCCAGCCTGAGACCAGAAGTTATACACGTTGGACTGGTCGAAATCTGTACGGCCTACGATGGCGATCGTCGTTCCCTGGCCATTAATTCCTTGCGCATACAAAGGATTCAAGTTGTATATGGTGGCGAAATCCCCCGGCATGAGCGCATGCTTACCGGTACTGGAAGTAAATTGGGGACTGGTTCCGGGTGAGGCTAAGTGCGCACCGTCCACCACCAGATCTGATTTTTTCTTGAAGTCATGCAAACTCCACACGCCCTTTACGGCCGCTGCCAGCGCTGCCGGGATCTGCGGATCTGAGGCGTTGGCCCAATGTAGCTCGCCATTGGGTAACGCATAACGATGAATCTGCGTATGAAACGCCTGCTCCACCTGAGATTCAAATCCGGAGAACTCGATGATGCTACGCCCATTCGACACCCGATTGACCTGGAACCCATGATTTTGCAACCAGCCCGCAATGAGCTGGATGTCCTGGTCCGCAGCGCCAAACTGAGCACCGAATTGCGCCGGGGTCAGCCATTTGTGGTAGTTGGGGGAATTTTTGTCCTGTTGGTCATCGAGCAGCCTGCGTACCGCGAGGTCCTGTTGCGGATCGCGCTTGAGCACAAGCAGCATGCGCTCCATAGCTAGATTGGGGAGGCGCTGAACATGGGACGCGCCATCGGATGGGTGTTTCCCGTGAGCGTGACGACCGCGTTGTCATCGATGGGGCGCGTGATCAGCGGCGTTCTTACTTGCTGGGCATACCCATCGGCAAAAATTAGAAGAATAAGAGCGCAGGAACACCGCAAAATAGTGTTAGACACAAGCACCCCTCGGCTGGATCGGAGAACACAGACCCTCTCTTCAATTTGGAACCCGATTGATCAGTTGCCGGAGGGGAAGGTCCAGCAACTCTGGTTGACACAGAATAGTGCTCTTTCAGTGACTTACGCGTCAAGTTAATTTGCTTAAACGATTCTTTGAACTCGCCTGCGGGACTGGGCTTTAACGGGCTTGATGCATCGGCGGTGCGGGCATGACCTTGTGGTTACGGTTGAGGGCGGCAAAGAGCAAAGCGGCCACCATAATTACCAATGCGGCGATAATTGCAACCGGTTTCATGCGGACACGAGTAAGCATGGCTGCTTGGATGCTCCCGGTTAGGGGGAGAAACTCAGGGGTATACCCGACGATTAGGAGGGAAAAGCATGGATCCCTAAGATTGAATGCCGGCCGAAGGTTTAGGAATTCCTCCGCGCCAGGTGGCGCATAGGCTCTACCCCGCAAGCTCGACTGGAAGAATGGAGCCGCGCTGAGCACACGGACTGGGCATAACCCGGAGACGGGACAAGTCGAAGTGACCATCTGCAATGCGGGAAATGAGCCCGATGCACGCCACAGGAGGGATAATGGTTTTAGAGGATTGAAAGGAATCGCGGTACTCCGATAGCCTTCCCCCTGCCATGACGAAGTACCACTGCTCGATCTGCAAGCTTGAGTTTCCCAACCAAGAATTGGCCTACCAGTGCGAGGAGTGGTGTGCCACTCATGATTCCTGCAATCTTGAAATCGGGCGGCAAGCGATCAACCGAGAATACGCCGAGAACTCCTGCGATACTCGGCTTTCTCGCCAACCTTCCTTGGATACCACCCGCTAGCGTTAAGCTCCACGCGTCGAAGCGAGGAATTGGTTGATCATCCGGTATTGTTCGGGTGTCTTGAAGGAATCCGGCTTCGGGCACCGAGCCGGATTGACGTGCCGTGTATCCTGATGTGACGGTGTCCTTATGCAGCCTCCCGAACTCTATATCCTCGAGCCTCCTAAACTGAGCCCTGAGGAGGTAGAAAAGCTAAAGTCAGATACTGAAAAAGCGGGCGCACTCGTCAGGCAGGAAGTCCAGAACGTAAAAGACTTGAGACACCTTCCAGGCGGAATCAGGTGCGCGGTGAAGGTCAATCGATCCGTAGCACGTCGTCTCGCAAAAAAAGATAAACGGGACAGCCATCAATGAGGGAGAACCACCCGCGTCCAACGGCATTCGGGACACCGCCGGCGGCGATGATACCTTCCGGAACGATCAACTAACGTTCAGTAGGACCGCGCGGGCGGAAGCGCGACTCGGCCGGAGATCGTGCGCCAGAAGTTAACTTTAGGGTAAACTCTGAAAGCGCAATCTGAAGATAATCAAGGCATCGGCCCCGTAGCTCAGATGGATAGAGCAGCGGTTTCCTAAACCGTTGGTCGGCAGTTCGACTCTGCCCGGGGCCTCCACTCCATCTATAACTAAACGCTAGTTAACGGCAGAGGATGCCGTGGCGTTTATTGCCTCTGTTGCCACATCATTGCCAAATAAGGGAAAGACGCTTAGAGCTACGAGCGGAGGGTGATCCAAGAGCCTCAATATCCTCACCGGCGAAGGAAACGACCAACGGGTGGAAGGTACTTGCCGGCATTGTCGCAGGAGCTGTCATTGTGCTGCTGACGATTGTTGTAGGGGTGAGCCATATCGATGGTCCTTCTTCCCCAGGGTCGGGCAATCTGGGCCAGAACCCAGGTCAATGATCTGGCGATGTTGTCGACAATGGGGAAGACGAACTTCAGTGCAACTTAGGGCGCGTGCTGGGTGATCAGCCGCCCTCAGGCATAATGGCTGTTCGGCTATGCTCCTGACAATTACCAATACAAAGGCCCCGGCGACTGACTTGGGCTACCTGCTTCACAAGAACCCAAGCCGGATGCAATCTTTCGAATTGTCATTCGGCAAAGCGCACGTGTTTTACCCCGAAGCTACCCCTAGCCGCTGCACGGCTGCACTTCTGCTCGACGTTGATCCGGTCGGTCTCGTTCGTACTCGACGAGGGCCTGCAGGCGAAGGTGGAATGCTGGATCAATACGTTAATGATCGCCCCTACGTCGCTTCGTCCTTCATGAGTGTCGCCATCGCGAGGATTTTCAACTCTGCGCTGGCAGGCACAAGTAAGGGTCGCCCGGAACTCGTAGCCGCGCCCTTGCCTCTCTCCGCACGTATTGCAGTATTGCCCTGCCGTGGCGGTGAGTCTTTCTTGCGTAGACTGTTTGAGCCGCTCGGCTATGAGGTCAGAGCAGAACATCATCCGCTGGACGAGAAGTTCCCTGAATGGGGTGAAAGCTCTTACTACGCGGTTGAGATCGCCAAGCAGGTCACGTTGCAGGATCTGCTCACACATCTCTACGTTCTAATTCCGGTACTCGATGCGGACAAGCATTATTGGGTCGGAAAAGACGAGGTCGAAAAGCTGCTTCGCCACGGAGAAGGTTGGCTACAGGTGCATCCTGAGCGCGAGGCAATCGTGAGCCGATACCTGCGGGGATTTCGGAAACTAACGCGGGAAGCCTTGGCGCGGCTTACGGAAGACGAATCTCTTGACCCAGACGAAGAGCAGGAGACCAAGGAAGAGCAGGAAAGGGCGATTGAAGCTCCACTTCGGCTCCACGATCTCCGCCTCGATCAGGTTGCCGCAGAACTGAAAGCAAGTGGAGCAAAGCGAGTTCTTGATCTAGGGTGCGGAGAAGGAAAGCTCGTTCGCGAGCTTCTGAAGGACAAGCAGTTCGAAGAGATTCTCGGAATGGACGTGTCTTACCGGAGTCTCGAAATTGCTGCCGAGCGCCTTCATTTTGACACCCTGCCGCCAAAGCAGAAGGAGCGCATAAAGCTGATTCAAGGTTCGCTCATGTACCGGGATAAAAGGCTGGCCGGGTTCGATGCCGCAGCCGTCGTCGAGGTGATCGAGCATCTCGATGAGACGCGGCTGGCAGCTTTCGAACGGGTACTGTTCGAGTTTGCCCGCCCGCAAACGGCTGTACTTACCACGCCAAATGCAGAATACAACGTTAAGTTCGAGACTCTACCCGCTGGACAATTCCGCCACCGCGACCATCGCTTCGAGTGGACACGCGAACAGTTCGAGAACTGGGCGAATGCCATCGCAGAGAAGTTCGGATATAGAGTCAAGTTCAAGCCTGTGGGTGAGGAGGACCAGAAGGTTGGGGCACCCACGCAGATGGGGGTTTTCCGCCTATGAAGATCACCGTCCCCGAACTCTCTTTCGTGCTACTGATCGGGCCATCCGGCTGCGGTAAGTCCACCTTTGCTCGACAGCATTTCAAGCTCACAGAAGTCTTGTCCTCAGACTACTGTCGTGGGCTGGTCTCGGACAATGAAAATGACCAGACCGCCACCAAGGATGCATTCGAGGTCCTTCATTTCATCGCCCGGAAGCGGTTGGCTGCCGGAAGGCTGACTGTAATCGATGCAACCAACGTCCAACCTGAGTCCCGTAAGCCATTGGTTGCGCTGGCGCGTGAATTTCACGTGATGCCGGTTGCCATCGTGTTCGATTTTCCGGAAAAGCTCTGCCATGAGCGCAATCGGAACCGTCCAGACCGCGATTTCGGGCCGCACGTAGTGCGAAACCAATCCCAGCAGCTACGTCGTTCGCTTCGCGGACTCGACCGCGAAGGCTTTAGGGGCGTGCACGTCTTCAAGAACCCGGAAGAGTTAGAAGGGCTCGAAATTGAGCGCCAGCCGATGTGGACGAATCGGCGAAACGAGCATGGACCGTTCGACATCATCGGCGACATCCACGGCTGCTTCGACGAATTGCATGAGTTGCTGACGAATCTCGGCTACTCAGTAGAAAAGAATGGCGATGGCTACGCGGTCAAAATTCCTGAAGGTCGAAAGCCAATATTTCTCGGCGATCTCGTTGATCGCGGTCCGAAGATTCCTGCCGTTCTGAAGCTGGTGATGGGGATGGTCGAGAGTCGGACCGCACTTTGCGTTCCTGGTAACCACGACATGAAGTTGCTGCAAAAGCTACGCGGAAAGGATGTGAAGATCGCGCACGGTCTTGCCGATTCGCTCGCGCAGCTTGAGGCAGAATCGCCTGAGTTCAAACATAAGGTCACTGATTTCATTGACAGTCTCATCAGCCACTACGTCCTCGACGACGGAAAGCTAGTCGTTGCTCACGCAGGGATGAAAGAGGAGATGCAAGGTCGTGGGTCTGGTGCAATCCGATCCTTCGCGCTATTCGGTGAGACCACGGGCGAAACCGACGAATTCGGGCTACCTGTTCGCTACAACTGGGCGGCGGACTATCGAGGGAAGGCGTCCGTGGTATATGGGCACACCCCCGTTGCTGAGCCGCAGTGGTTGAATCGAACAGTCAATATCGACACAGGATGCGTTTTTGGCGGAAGGTTGACGGCACTGCGCTATCCCGAAAAGGAATTCGTGTCCGTACCAGCGCATCGGACTTACTACGCGCCTGCGAAGCCGCTCGTAGCTGCGCAGTCCGCATCAGATTTGTCTCAACAGCACCAGCAGGATGATGTTCTCGATATCGATGATGTCATCGGAAAGCGGATCGTTGAAACAAGACTCCACGGGAACCTGACCGTTCGGGAAGAGAACTCCATAGCAGCCCTAGAAGCCATGAGCCGCTTTGTGACCAATCCGAAGTGGCTGATCTACCTGCCGCCCACAATGTCGCCAAGCGAGACCAGCAAGCAGCAAGACTTGCTTGAACATCCCGCCGACGCCTTCGCCTACTATCGGAAGGAACACATCGAGAAGGTCATCTGTGAGCAGAAGCACATGGGTTCGCGAGCAGTAGTCATTGTCTGCCGCGATCAGAATGCTGCCCAGCGTCGGTTCGGGATCACACAGGACCATATCGGCGTTTGTTACACCCGAACAGGGAGACGGTTCTTCAACGATAGTGCACTGGAGAAAGAATTCTTCAGCCGTGTTCAGATAGCGGTCACGAAATCGGGCCTGTGGGATGAACTCTCAACCGACTGGGTGTGCCTTGATTGCGAACTGATGCCTTGGTCTTCAAAGGCGCAGGATTTGTTGCGGCAACAGTATGCCCCCACGGGTGCGGCGGCTTGCGCTGGACTTGCAGACTCCATTGCTGCGTTGCGTAGCACCAGTCAGCATGTGGCGGAGGCTTCCGAACTAACTCGACGATATGAGAGACGGCTAGAAATGGCGCGGCAGTACGTCAAGGCATACCGCCAATACTGCTGGACTGTTCACTCACTCACTGATCTGAAACTTGCTCCCTTTCACCTGCTCGCTACGGAAGGCACCGTGCATAGCGATAAGGATCACTTGTGGCACATGGCGACGCTGGCTCGGTTGTGTGCTGCTGATCCTGAGCTACTTCTAGCAACGCCATACAAGGTGATCGATCTAGGGGATGACACCAGCCAGCAACAAGGGATCGCATGGTGGGAAGAGCTAACTGCGGCTGGCGGCGAGGGCATGGTTGTGAAGCCTTTCGCATTTGTCGCTAGCAACAGGCGCGGTTTGGTGCAACCTGCCGTAAAGTGTCGGGGGCGAGAGTACCTGCGAATCATTTACGGACCGGAATACACTTCTCCGGAGCATCTTGAAAGGCTCCGAGCAAGAGGACTCGGTACGAAGCGGTCATTGGCTTTGCGCGAATTCGCCCTTGGGATCGAAGCTCTTCAGCGATTCGTTGACCGCGATCCGCTGAGACGTGTGCACGAATGCGTGTTTGGTGTGCTCGCGCTCGAAAGCGAGCCCGTTGATCCTAGGCTTTGAAACTTTGTCGAAGCTTCCGACGCCCCGCTCCCCGGCCCGCTCGCCGCTCCATTCCCGAATTGCAGTGACCGGCCTACTACGGGCTCAATGCGGCCCACCGTGTCAGGTATCCGCTCAACGATCCGGGAAGCTGCTTTTGCTGGTCCACATCTGTCCACTTGCTATTCCAGGCCACATACCCGCCTGGGAGTGTCAGTATCTTTTCTTTGCTGCTGATTGCGTGCATCACTGTCACGCCCCAGGCCCGGCCCTCAAGCTGGAACAGATTTCGGCCCATCGGCGATTCGCGTAGGTCAGCAATATGCGTTCCCGTATGTGCCATCGCTTCGCCCATTGCGCTTCCCTTTACCCGGTCGCCGTCGAACGCCACGAGTAGCAAAAGGCCATCTGGGGAGTTCCCGCTACCTTTGACGCCGTCGTCCGGCCTTAACGAGTTCGCTCCAGTGAACCGCGTCGTGGGCTGGCCGGCGCCGAGCAGAGTTGCTGGAGTTAGTGGATCGATTGAACCCGACGATCGCAGAGTTAAACCAGGCTGTCGAGCGAGAAGCGGAGAAGTGTCCGGAGGCACAGCGTTTGATGACCCATCCCGGAGTGGGTGCACTCACCGCACTGGCCTTCGTACTGATCATCGGGAACACGAAGCGTTTTAACTGTGGCAAACAGGTGGCAAGCTATCTGGGCCTGGTGCCGTTAGAAAAATCTAGCGGGAATCGCCATTAGCGTGCTCTACGTGTTCTGCGGCATTTTTCTCCAATGCTTTCAGCGAATTGCGGTGAATACTGATTCCCCGAACCGCTGCTCACCGCCCCGAGAACACGTCGCCCGTTACCCGAAGATTACGCGATTCTTCGAGGACCTACCATTTCACCTGAAGAGGTTTTGGTCCCTTAACTTTCTCTGAACGAACCTCCGTGACCATCCGTATCACCATTCAGGACGTCCCGGCTCACATTCAGCGCCCGTAGGCGTCCAAACCGTGGGTTATGCTGCTGCTCGACCTCGTTGGCGACGTGTTTCGCACCCTCCGGGTACCCAAACTGCGCACATTCCTAACCAAGTTCGGTATCTCCCGTGGCATCGTGTCGAATCGTGGTGGTCGTCGCCTCCGGCGAGGGTCTGCGCAAAGGCTTGGCATACAAGGCCCAGAATTCAATCGTGTGAAGTGATTCAAACAAGAACGGCTCAGAAAGCGACTGTGAATCGCCTCTGAGCCTGACCAAAGGAGAAGTCCGGTGAAGAACATCCTATGGCTGTTCTCTATTCTATTGCTATTCGTGTCCTTGGCAACATCGCAGACTCAGAGCGTTCCTCGTGATGTGGTCGTTAGGCTGCGCAGTCAGGCGCAGATGACTTACGTAAATTTGCAGGTTCCTCATCATGAGGAGTACGCTGCCGCTGTGATTTCCAACGGCTCTGTCGTCTATTTTGTGGTGGGCGACGGCGGTGGAACGTTCAGCCTACCCCCTGGCATCATGCTGCTGCTGCACACGCATCCTTACGGTACGCAACCAGAGCCGAGCGACGCAGACAAGGCAGCAGCCAAAAAGGTGGCCGCGCCGAACTGCGTGGTGACAGCCACACAAGTCTGGTGCGCGATGCCCGACGGCAAGGTCGTCCGTGGTGACTTTGGCAGCTAGCGTCACCCAAAATTTGTCTAACATCACGTCACTTTGCAATATTGAACACCAGCTTAAGTCACTGAAAACACGTTGCACCACGTCACTTCCGAGAATTCCTAAACCGTTCGTCGGCAGTTCGACTCTGCCCGGGGCCTCCACTCCATCTTCAACCAAATTCGCTGGATCACAGGATCGGTCTGCAGCCCACCCAGGGATTCCTAATTGGTTGCGCCAGTTGCAGCCTGCGCCTTTGAGCCTGGCTGGAGGGCCGCCATCATCAGTTGCAAGTCGAAACCCTCTCTCCGGACGCGTTGGTCATAGTAAACCAGCGTGAGCGCGATGGTCACCAACGGGCCCACTAAACTCGTACTAAGAAAGTTGCCAACGCCCTGCCAGAGCTGCCTCATCGCGAGAGCCGTCAAGGGACTGGACCGGCCAAGGAATCGGGCAAGCATCTCAAACGGCAGTGCAATGATGAAACTGACGACGAGTGTAAGAACGACCAGCAATAGGTAGATAACGAAAATGCGCCAACGAGTGCCCTTGGTAAGTTCTTTGCTACGAGTTGTGCTGGCGTTCAAGCCGCCACCCTCCAGAACCGTGACCGGAATTGCCAGGGACCATGCCAACGCTAAGTAAATACCTGGAATCACGAAAAACAAGGACGCAATCCCGATGGCAATGCCAACCAGGATGCTGATCCAGATAACCCGAGGCATGCTGCGCTTTGCCCCTCCATACGAAGAGCCGATCGTGGCAGGGCGATCAAGATGCAGATCGGAAACCGCCATCACAGTAGCCGCATGCGAAACCTCCAGCGCCACGAGATTGGCAAGGGCGGTTATGAGTGCCGTCACGAGGACACCGGTGATTCGGCCGGACACCGCGACAGCCGCCCCGAGAAGGTGCAACAACAAAATCACCAGCTGTGGAATGGCCGTTATGCCGACGAACAAAATGAAATGATTTCGATATAGATGGAACGTTCTATCGAGTAACTCGCTTGTCGACAGCGGACGTAGAACTGTGACCATAGTTGCCTCCAGCCAGAATTTGCGGGATGTTAACACTCAAAGCCGCAAGGCTCAAGAGATTTCGCGGTATCCGGAGCCAACTATCCCTGTTTTGTGAGGCGCCGAGGCCCTTGTGTGCGTTCGGTAAGACTTCTAGGATTTACCGAAGTTTCCTAGTTGCAGCCATCCTTTCTGCTTGTGGTTACGCTTGTGAAGGTTCGGAACGGATGGGTTACGGACGCAAATGCGGAGCCACCAATCAATATGCCTGTTGTAACGATCTAACGGATAGATGCGGTCCAGATGGGTCCCAGTATACTGATGGCCGCTCGCCCCAATCTTCTTACCGTGGAGAAAGCAATGCTTCCCAGTCCTGTCCTCGACATGAAGGCGTTCGTGCCAGCCAAGGATCCTGACCTTTCCAAGGCGTTCTATGCAGATTTAGGGTTCACCATCAACTGGAGCAATGATGAAATCGCAGAGCTTCAGATAGGTTCGTTTCGATTCCTACTGCAGAAGTTTTATGTCGCCCAGCATGCGGGCAATTTTATGATGGGCTTGAACGTCGAAGATGTAGATGTCTGGTGGAAACACATCCAGCAACAGCGGTTCCTGGAGAAGTATCCCGGCATCATGTGCAAACCACCCGCAATGCAGCCTTGGGGGATGCGGGTGCTTTTCCTGAGCGACCCCACCGGCGTACTGTGGCATATCTCTGAGAACCCTAAGTCTTGAAAGCCTGAATTCTGGGCGAAGTGTGTCTCGCGGAGACACTTTGGAAGGGACACATCGGTTGGCGCGGGCGCTCAGCTCCAATCTGGCTCCATCGACTTTTTAGAACAGGCCAGAAAAAGCAAACCCCAGGAACAGGGCCCAAGCGCCGGGCGCCCCCCCCGAGGTTCATCGGGTGATGTTGGACCACCCTTCCGTCAGACCTTGGGTAGCCCGTGGATCGCGTTCACCGTCGCCTTTCTGACTGGGCTGCACGCGGTTAAGTTATGCGGCTTCCTCGTGAATGGAGGTGCGAACCTTTTCGGCGAGTTCTGCAGGAATTTCGGACATTCCGTGCGCTTGGCGGGCATGCTCCGCACACTGTTGTAGAACTTCCTGCTCAGTCTCACCTTTTGCTACGAAATCGCAATCCACCCCTACTTCTCTGCAGCTAACGATCTTGGACATGTGCCCTCCTTAGATTGGGCTCTAATCTTCAAGCAGCGCCGATTCTAGCCTCATCTTGCGAGAAAAACAGCTGCCAATTCTACCCATAAAGCACTTCGCTTGCTATTGGGAGACTCGTTCAAAGCAGATTTAGCGCTAAGCAACCAAGTTGGCGCGGGCCTGGGGTGGCCATTCGCCAGCAGTCCTGCCGCGACTCGGATTCATCCGCAAACTCCATAGGCTCACTCGTCTCCGATAACCTGTTGGGGGCGTTGCGATCATTTTGGGATGGCGAACGCCACATATACTCCGCCGGATTTCGTGCGCAAGTCCTTGCCTCCACCAGCGGCAATAACCACATACTGGCGTCCGTTCACTTCGTAGGTGATGGGGGTGGCATTACCCGAGAACGGCAGGGTGGTTTCCCACAACAACTCACCCGTGGTCTTGTCGAAGGCGTGGAATTTGCGGTCGTAGTTGGTGGCGCCGATGAACAGCAGCCCACCGGCGGTCACCACCGGGCCTCCATAGTTTTCGCTGCCGGTATTCTTCATGCCTTTTGCCGCCAGTTCGGGATATTCACCGAACGGAATCTTCCATGCATACTTGCCGGTGTTCAGATCGATTGCATTCAGCGTCCCCCAGGGAGTTGCTACCGCCGGGTAGCCGTCGGGATCATAGAACCTCGTATACCCATTGAAGCGGAATGGCATCAGCGGCGGGGCAGGCTCGGCGGAAGATAACTCCTTGTTTTCGCCCTTGGCTAGGTAATCAATGAGCGCATTGATTTCATCCTGCGAGAGATTGGGGAAACTGGGCATACGGCCGCGACCCTTTTGGATCACGGTGGTGATCGAGGGATTGTCGAGGCGCTTGCCAATATCTAGAAGGGAAGGGAAATTCGGGGGAGCCCCTTTGCGGTCGTCACGATGGCAGATTGAGCACTGACTCTGATAGACGGTCTTGCTGCTCAACTGCAGATTGGTGTTCGCGGCGAGCTGAGCGACCCAGGCAATGTCATTCGAATTGATGTAGATAATCCCCGTCTCCGGATCAAAGGCGGGGCCGCCCCATTCAGCCCCACCATCGAAACCGGGAAAGATGATGGTGGGCTGCTTTGTGCCGAAGGGAACGAATTGGCCTGCGCTCTTGAAGGTGCGGAATTGTTCGAGGGCCCAGTTGTGGGCCTCGGGAGTACGGTTGGTGAGCATATCCGCGGTGAGAAGCTGGCGAGCGTACGGGGCTGGGTTGGTGGGCAGACCCTGCTCCTCGGCGGTGACTTCGCCCGGTAGATCGCTTTTCGGATATTTCTTGTATTCCATTGGGTAGAGCGGCTTACCGGTTCTGCGGTCAAAGAGATAGACGAAAGCCTGCTTGCTTGTTTGGATTACAGCTTCAACCTGTTTGTCATCGTGTTTTATCGTTGCGATTACTGGGGGGGAAGGGAAGTCGCGGTCCCAGATGTCATGGCGTACGGCTTGGAAATGCCAGATGCGCTGACCGGTCTCGGCATTGAGGGCAATAAGGGAGTTCGCGAATACGTTGTCGCCGACGCGATCCCCTCCGTAGAAATCAAATGCGGCTGAGCCGGTTGGAACATAGACAATTCCGGTCTTAGAGTCGAGGGACATGCCTGTCCAGTTGTTGGCTGCCCCTACTTTGGTCCACGCATCCTTCGGCCAGGTTTCAACGCCGTATTCGCCCTGGCGCGGAATGGTATGGAAACTCCACCGCAGCTTCCCGCTACGAACGTCATACGCGCGGATGTCTCCAGGAGGGGCGGGTAAGGTCTCGGGATTACGCCCCCCAACAATGAAGAGGTCTTTGTATACTACCGCCGGACTGGTCAAGGCGATAGAGGCGGTCGCGGGGGGCACGCCCAGGTTTTCGCGGAGATCAATGCGGCCATTTTCACCGAAGCTTTCGACCGGCTTGCCGGTGTCGGCGTTGAGCTCGTAAACGAAATTCATGACGCCAACGAGGATGCGGCGATCATCCCCCTCGCTCCAGTAGGCGAGGCCGCGATCGGGTTGAGTGCCAGCCACGCCGGAATCAAACCTCCACTTCAGAGCGCCGGTGGCCGCGTCCAAGGCGAGGATCTTTTGAGACGGCGAAATGCCGTAGAAAACCCCGTTTACTTCAAGCGGGCTGGTCTGCAGCCCCCCGGTTTCTTCCGTATCGTAGGTCCAGGCAACTTGCAGCTGCTTCACATTCGATCTGTTGATCTGGCCAAGGGGAGAGTAGTGGGTGCCTTCGGGAGCTCCGCCGTACACCGGCCAGTCGCGGTTTTGGGCGGTAGCTGCTGCGCCGATGAGACAAGCAAAAAGCAATGACCACAAGGAAAAGGGGGAGATACGACGGAACTGAAAAGCCCGGATGATCGCCATGACGTCCGCGTTTTTACGCGAAATTGGTTGTTCGGTCAAGCTTTTCACGATGGCGGCCTGGATACCCAGGCTGAAGTCGGACTCTCTTGCTAACCGTCTGGGCGAATAGAAGCCACAAGCTTGCACTTGCCGGCTGTTCCTGTTCAAGAAGCCCGGTTCAGCGGAAACGAGCCGAGTTGGGATAGAAATGCCGCGCAATCGGAAAAGCGGCTTGGCGCAGCCTGGGGCCATTCCATTTCCACGAAGCTAGCTCTCTCTCTAGCGACCCCCTGTCATCAACAATTGAACTGGAAAGTTTGTCCCGGCCGAATTAGATTGATTCCGAGTTCATCAACCCGGGCCTGGCAATGCCCAATTTCGTCCCAGCGTTTGTCCGGTCCGGGATTGCAGATTCGAGGATGTCAGGTCCGGAACAGTTCAGCCCTGGTAATGTGCGGAATGGAGGAAGGTTCATGCAGACGCGCCGTCTGCTGTGCTTCGCACTTTTTCCCTTACTGCTAGCATTTTCTGCGGCCGCGGACGAGCCTAAGCCTACGCCGGACAACACCATCTCGATCAAGCTGGACTATGAGATCAAGCCGCAAAGTTTTCCACGCCCCCTCAAGTTCTTCGTCGATAGAGTGATCGATCGCAGCGCGAATCCACAGCCCATGCGCGTGCTGAAAGAGCGTGGCGGCGTGTTTCTCGACAAACAGCCAACCGAAATCGTTCAGCAGGCACTGCAGGAAACGCTACAAAAGTCTAGTTTGCTCGCCTCTGACGCGGCGTCGGCAGATTATGTTCTGACCGTGTACGTATTTCATTTTGGGTTGGGTTCTGGACTCGGTACCGAGTATTACGGGAAGGTCGATCTGAACGTGGTAGTGAAAGACGTGAAGAGCGGAGACACGCACGAGGTGACCGCGCTAGGAACCTCCGTTCAAGGTGCAGCGGTTCGCAAGAAAAACATTCTTAAAAATATCGAAGCCAATATTTCCGAAGCTCTCGAGTCGGCATTGCGCAATTTCCTGCGCGGGACGAAGCTCCGAGATGTTGTGAGTCCAACAGAAGAGAAATCGTCCGAGACCCCACAAGCGCGTTTGGATGAGTCCCATATTGGTAATTTTCTTTATGAGGGGAGACCGTCTTATGCATAGGATTTCGTGGATCATTGTCACCTTGGTGTTCCTTTCGGCGACCTGGGCCATCGCAAAAGATCAACCAAAGTTCAAGTCAATCGAAGTCAAGCACTTTCCCAATGCCGAGGGAGTCGAATTGCCTCCGGAATTTAGCGACTATTTGTACGCCGAGCTACGATCTACGCTTCAAAAGAAGAAACTCGCCGAACAGTTTGTGGGGGAAGACGAGGTGGTGGATGCGGCGGATGCTCTGAACTCTGTCATCCTGGAAGGCAGCGTCCTTGAGTACAAAAAAGGCAGCGTCGTAAAGGAAAGCTTAATCGGCTTCGGAGCCGGTGCCCGCAGCCTGAGGGCTCACGTCAAGCTGACCCGCCGTGGCAACAAAGAGGTCATTGTGGACAAGGAGATAAAGGTGCGAGCCATGGCCCGTTGGGACCCGAAGACGCTAGCAAAGTTTTTGGCCAACTCGATCGCTGGCGAACTGAAACACAGCGACTAGGGCGTGGCTTGGGGATTTTCCAGCGACATCCCGCTCTCGTAGGTGCAAGGAGGGAGTCTGAGTAAACTTTCTATTTGTGCAGGGTTACTGGTGTTCTTGGCAGGTTTTCCGGCTACCTGCCCCGCCGCTTCCAAGGTCAAGATCCGCGGCTATATTACGACCCGCTCCAACGCTGACACGTTGATGATTCTGGACGACAAGGTTCATATTTCCTCTTCGACCCGTCTTGACGTGGAGAACCCTTCGGCCACGAAGACTTTGAGCCTAGCAGAACTCGCGCCGGGAACTTTCATTGAGGCAGAGGGAACCTGGACGGCGCACCACGACTTCGCCGCCGAGAAGATCAGCTGCAATGCGGAACAATTCGATCATGTGATCCACAGCAATGCCTACCTGCAAACCGAGCCAGAAACGGCTGAGGCGATCCTTGCAAACCAGTCAGCACGTCTCAAAGCCGATGGCGAATTGCTGCTGATTGATACGAATACCAAGCGCAAATGGAAGGTAGACGATTCCACGCCATTGCAGGTGCGTTCCCCCGATGCGACCGGGCTCAGGTTCGTGGGAGAGGAAATTCGCTACAGCGGTGTTCGCGGAGTAGACGGGGCCATTGCGGTCGAGCAAATTCAATTGGGAGAGCGTCCTCCAAAAGACGCGTATCGCATTCCTGGAGATCGCAGCGTCATACCAGCAAAGGATCCGCAAACAAAAATTGCCGTTCTCGAGATTCGAAAAGGAAACAAATTAGAAGGGCGGCTTAAGCTTTTTGATGTGCAGGAAGTGCAAGACTATGTGCGGCATTTGGGAGAGCGCCTCTTGCCGCCTGCAGCGGATGTTACCGCGCGCGCCCTTGAATTCCGTTTCTTTGTTGTCGAAGATCCCAGCATCAATGCCGGAGCCTTGCCGGACGGCACCGTCCTGGTGAACACAGGTTTGCTTGGCTCTGTTGAAAATGAATCCCAGCTAGCGTTCGTCCTCAGCCATGAGATCGCCCACGTGCTGCAAGCGCACCAGTGGAGGGAAGCGAAGGATACCCGGGCAGCGCGCGTCAGCCTGATTGTAGGAGGCCTTGCAGCCGGTGCATTCATTGGAAATTTGGGAGTGTTTCTTTCTGAAATCGGCCTTGAGGCGGTTGTCAACGGCTATTCGCGAAGGATAGAAAACCAGGCTGATCGTTTAAGCCTGCAAAATGTAATTGATCTGGGGTACGACCCACGTAGTTCTGTCGCTTTCTTCCGCACCATGGTGGAGCACTACGGTCGTTCCAGTAGCGCTATTTGGTCGAACCACGACTCGAACTTGGTACGAGGCAGTTTTCTCAGTGTTCAACTTATGCGTCAGTACCCCCAAGGCCAGTTCGACCACTCAGTTGTTAACACCCAGAGCTTTAAGAACATGAAGTTGGTGATGGGCCCTGTAAAAATCATGTGAAATCAGCGAACCTTGGCCCCGAGCGAAAGGCCCGACCTGTAACGGGCGGTTGCGCTCAGTTCAATCGCTAGCGGGTATCCAGCACCCTCTCTTTCGCTGACATCGGTCGTGTGCACGTTCGAATTTTGCAATTCCCAGAGTGGATCCAGGGTGTGAGTCCAGGCGGGAAAAGGTCTTCGCCTACTATTTCAGCTCGTCATTTAGCAGGTTCGCCAAACGTACTCCGGCAAGGGCAACCCGCGCGCGGGCAAGTGTCTTCGCATTGCTTCTGTAAATTGCATCGAGAGTGAACGGTCCATTTCCGTTTCCAATTGGTGGAGTGTAGACGGTCTGCTTGGCCGCTTCAAAGCTCTCAGCCGCCCAATCAGCCGCGTCCTTTTTTGCCGCCAGAGTCGCATCAGGGGCTGGGAGATTGCGTCCCACTGAAACTGCGCTAAGGGCACTCGAACTGCTCCCAAGTGCGCCGTCCCAAAAACCATGCAACTCCTGCTTGCACGGTGCAGCGCACAAGGTCACCAGATTGCCACCGTTGTCTCCTTTCGGATCACCGCTGCTCACTCGGGTTGTGGCATGGAGCGGCTGATGAATATCGCCTACCAGGTGTTCCAGCCACACGAGATCATAGGACTTCTTCTCGTCCGGATCATTGGAGGCAAGGACCGCTCGAAAGGCTGTGATCTGGGTTTCAGCATTGGGTGAGGGGAGCGCAGGAAGGGTCGTACCGTCCGTCGAAAATGGTGTGTCCACAAAATGCCAGTACTTATGGTGCAGATGATCTGAGTAGCCGATGTTCTGGGAAGAGCTCGGGCCATCCGGACGATTCCCCCCCTCCGTACCATCGTCGGTGTAGCCTGCCTTATTCCTGATAAAGTCCGGCCACGTGGCCGCCATCATGAAGATCAACATTTTCCGCCTTGCCGCCGGAGTACCGCTCGGTACAGCTGCCTTCCAATGCTGATAATCGGGATTTAGCTTCAGCAACTGGTCCACCCTAGCCTTCGTAGCCGGATTTAGGTGCTGATAGGCAACATAGGCAACGGCCATATGACCTTCGGGACCCCACGCAAACGTCGGCAGGCCGAGAGCGAACGTGACCACCAAGATTGAAATGAGTTTCCGCGTACCTGACATACATGCCTCCAAGAAGAAGTTGATCGTAATCGCGAAGCGCACGGATTGACGGAGCCCAACCAACGGGAACGGAAAAGCGTGGACATCCTGTCACACTGGCCCAGCTGGAGCGAAGAATTCCGCTCCTTGTTCTGGTTTTGTAACGGTTTGCCCTAGACTTCTTTAGCCCAAATTCAGCTCTGCTCTTGTAGTGCTAGCTCGTCGGCGATCGTTTCAAGGGCGAAAGCAGTTTTTGCGGGGCAATACCTAAGCAGGCGTTGGAGGCATGAGAGCTTGGTTGCTCGGTCGGCGTGGCGCCGATGCTAGAATTCGCGCTGGGCTACAACTCCGGCAGGGCTACAAATCCCGGGGGGATTACCAGGCATCTTCAAGCAAGAACCAGAGCCTAGCGAGAAGTGTCGCCGGCCGTAGGTGCAGCAATCGCGGGCAAGATTAGGCCAAGTTTTGGATGACGACGAAGTGACATCCTTGCCGACAAGCAAGCGCCGGGTTGCAGTCTTCGACCTCGGAGGCGTCCTAATCGACTGGAATCCACGCTACCTCTATCGCAAGCTCTTTGACGACGTGCAGGCCATGGAGCACTTCCTTTCAGATATTTGCTCGCCTGCTTGGAACAAACAGCAGGATGCGGGAAGGAGCTTTGCTGAGGGCTGCGCATTGCTCAAGGCAATCCATCCCCAAGCAGGGGAATCGATCGACGCGTGGTTTGAGCGTTACGACGAGATGCTTGCTGGTCCGATTCAGGGTACCGTGGATATTCTCGCTGAGCTGCGTTCTGGTGGAGTGCCTCTGTACGCTCTCAGCAATTGGTCTGCGGAGACATTTCCATTCGCCCAAAAGCGCTTTCAGTTTTTGAAATGGTTCGACGGAATCATGTTGTCCGGGAAGGTTGGGATGGTGAAGCCCGATCCGCGTTTTTTTCAGCTGTTCTTAGAAACCTTTTCGATCGATCCTGCCCGCGCAATCTTTGTCGACGATCTTGAACAGAACGTCGAGGCTGCTAGGGCTGCGGGGTTGAAGGGGATTGTTTTCGCCGATCCTGACCAGCTGCGAAGGGAATTAGCGGAGGATGGCTTACTGACCGAGGCCGTGCAGTAGGCTAGGCCGGCGAGATTGCGAGAAGGTTGATGGTCGAAGGCATGGCTTACCCCAAAATCTACTCGCATTGCTACGACTTCGAATCGAAAAACACCTTGATGTCCGCCCAGTATCTTCTCGTAATGTAGTCGGTGCTGACATGCCCACCGCGCTGAAGGGTTTTAAGTCGCGCGCCTGTGACTTCGGCAAAGCGCTTCGTTCGTAGGTAGGGAACGTTTAAATCGTCTTTAGCATGGAACATCAGGAGCTTCGAGCCATTGATTTCGCTTCGATGATGCCACGGATTGTAAAAGGAGCCGCTGCGAAGCTTCGCCCAGTTCTCATCCGAGAGCCGATACGCATTGCCGAACGCTTGGCGGATATACTCAGCGTAATTCTTGCGTGATGTTTCGGCTCGCTCCGACCGTCCCAAAATCGCCCAATCCACGACCGGACAGTTAGCAACACATCGTGCGGTTCGGGAATCCAGTGACGACAAGATCGCTGCTGCGCCTCCGAAGCTCCCTCCGATGACAAATACTTGATCTGGGGCAAGCCGGAAACGCTTCCCAAAGGCGATTTCCTCAATGTCGGTTGGCAACTCATCCAGAATGTCCAGAATGTCCTCGTGTGGTGATCTTGCCAGAAAGTCCCCACCGCTCTCCCACGCTCCGCGATAGCGGGGGTAGAGGACCCAGAAGCCCTTTTCGGCCATGAATTCTGCCAAGGGTTGCTTGCGAGGAATGGAAGGCATCCCGTCGCAGAGGATAATGAGCCTTTGCCTCTTCGCGTCTCGGGAGGGAGGAAGGAATTCCGCGACAATGTCATTCTTAAATCGGGTTCTGAACATGGTATTCGCATTATCGCCGATGCTGTTGCCGGTAGTGCTGGGTCAGGCATAATAACCTCTCCAGCCTGCGGCTTGCGTAGGCGAAACAAGTGGTGACGGGAACAGATGGCAACCCCAAAACCCACATCCGACGAAGTACTGCACATTTCCGGTCTTGTTGCCGGATATATTTCGAAGCAGCGTAAACGTTATGGAACTCGCGCCGTGCCCCTATCTGCCCGGCAGCGAGCGCCTCTGGCGCCGTTTTTTTCAAAGGAAGTTCTCGACGGCACCCGAGTGCTCGTTCTCCAGGGCCAGCGTGTGGCAAACCCTGAGTTCTATCCGGCGTTGCGCAACTTAGGGTTCATCAATCTGCCCGAGCAATCCACTATGGCGGCGATCACATTCTGTGACGTGGTTGTTTCACACGAGCGATTTTCAAACGGGTTGCTGTTCCATGAACTGGTTCATGTCGAGCAGTACCGACAATTGGGCATTGCACGTTTTTCGGAGCTTTACGTTCGTGGGTTCCTGAAGGGTGGTAGCTACGAGGCGATTCCTCTAGAAGTGAATGCATATACCTTGGAAGACGATTTCAGGCGTGGTTGTCGGCGTGGATTCTCGGTTGAGCAGGAGGTCGCAAAATGGGCTTTAGAGAGCAGATTCTAGGAGAAGGAACAAGACCGAGAACATAGCGTGCCGGGCAGCAAACCGTTCCCGGAATTTACGCTGCCGCCATTCCGCGCAGATCACCCACTCCATCTCGTCATTTGCTTCGCGTCTTCGAGCGCTCGCGATCCTCCGTGGCTATGATCTATTCGACATCAGGCTGCGCTATCAAGGGCCGGACCTAACGGCCTTACGTCAAGCGATGTGGTTTGGTGAATTTCAAAGATTGAGTCTAACTCGGTGCGGGCCAGTACTTCCCGTACCATTGGGCTAGGGTCGGCCAGCGTGAGATAGAAACCTGCAGCTTGCAGAGAAACCAATGCTCCGATTCCAGCGGCGTCCACTGATGTCACCTCACGAAGGTCAACCCTCAACTCGCGAGAAGTCTGCCGAATCGCCGCACAGAGCAATCGGGTTTCGTAACCAATTACAAGCCTGCCTTCACAGTGAAGAATCACCAGGCCGTCAAAATGTTCTACCGTAATGTTCAGCAAATGCCCTCCTCCCAACCCTAAGTTGCACCCAGCCGCTCCTTCTCACGCGGTTGCCTTCGGTTCGGTTCCAGCCGTCTCCCAAGAACCGCAGCATCCCCGCATGGACTCACGAAACTTCTCGCGCTCTGCGGGGGTCATGTGCGCCCAACGTTCCATCATGCGACGACGCCAGTACCTGTGAGGGGCCGGTCGACCACGGAATCCTCCGAACAAGATCTTGCTCAAGATCAGAACCCCTAATGCCTGCCAGAAGGTAATGACGTGCCAACCAAACAACGTGGGTGTCAGCCAGTTCCAAAGGCGCATGACCACGAAACTCAACAATGTGAGGATCAACACTCCAATCACCGAGAACTTCAATATTCGTAAGAATCTGTTCATGTCATTACCCCCGTTATGGTCTCCCAAATTCGTCATAGAGAGCCTTCAGCCGCTGGCGTAGGTAAAGCACGGCGTACCGTTTCCGCGACAGCAGCGTATTGATGCTCACCCCAGTCTGATCAGCAATCTCCTGAAAGCTGTAGCCCATTACTTCGTGAGCAAGGAATGCCTGCCGTTGCTCCTCGGGCAACTCGTCCAATGCCTCATCTAACTCTTCGGCAAGGGCAGTCCGTACGTAGGCATCCTCTGGTCCGGCATCCGGCGACGGGAGCACCTCATCCAGTCGAAGGGAGGCCGCTTCATCTCCCGGAACGCCCTGGTTTCGCACTGATTCGCGTTTTTTTCGGCGGAAGAGATCAATCATTCGGTTTCGCGCCACGCGGAAAAGCCAAGCTGTGACCTGCTCAATTGGCTTCATCAGCCGGTACGCTTCTACAAGCTCATGGAAAACATCTTGCAGAATGTCTTCCGCTTCGCCCTGGTCGGCAACACGCTTCCGTATGAAGGCGCGCAGGCCAGCGTACTCACGATCAACAGCTTCGGAAATCCGCTGATCCTGTTGCGCCAACATCCACTGTCTTCTCAGCGCCTCGTCCATTCACTTCTATAGACGACTGAGTGAGTGGAAATATTGCAAGAAATAGTCGTCTTTGCACGATTGCTGCCGCCGGGGGTGGGGCGCCGGCCGGCCGCGGAGGATCAGAGCCATGTTCCCCTTCAACATCAGCAGCTTGCAGACATTACGGCGAGCTGTGCGCGGACAAAGCGCGTGGTTCGACGTCCTCGATTGCGCGGTGTGCGCCCAGAATCGAAATGCAGGGATTTTAGTGAACGGCAAGCGATAGAAATCCGCTTCAACGGTAATGTTTCCAGTGTTCTGCCGTTCGAGGTTGGACGAACCCTGTTGCGAATCCTGCAGGAAGCTGTGCACAACACCGTGAAGCACGGAGGAGTGAAATGTGTGCAAGTACAGCTATTTCTCCAGCGAAAGCTGAAAAGCGTTTGCTTTTCTGATTTCGCAACCCACCATCCCGGCAACCACTTCTGAATGCCGAAAGGGTGGAAGGCAGCTCGCACACCCAACGTTTGCGAACATACCTTCAGCTACAACCACGCGCCACATCTCCCCTCAGCGTGCCACCGAGAATGGAGAAGACCGGGGAGATTCATCTACTCGTTACTGATTCGGGCCGCGGCTTCAACGTCGAAGACGCGATGAAAGGCAAGGGCCTCGGTCTCACCAATATGCGCGAACGCGCAAGGCTCATTCATGGAACCATCACAATAGAATCGAAGCCGATGAGCGGAACCACCATCCTTCTTGTGCGTGCGCCGCTTGGGGCGGCTCCTTTGGCCGGGGCGGCCTAAGAATTGAAGCAGACAGCTAGGGACGGCCTGAAATGAGGGTCAGAATCAAGGAAAGAAGGATTGTGAAGACACTCAAGTTAGCGGACACCAAGAGCACCCTGGCAGACTGGCGCTAATAAATCCCTTCGAAAACAGCCTTTATGGCGGGTACGAGTTCACAATCAGCCTGTGGATGAGTGTCGACCCCGAAAACGCTCCAGGCAATTTTTCTAGAACCCATATACTGCCGGATTCCTGCGCCAAAGGGAGTAACCAGGCGGTCTTGCGTCAGGGAACCCCCGAAACGCGACACACAATTTCACAGGAGACGAACCTAAGCAAAGTGGACAGACGCTAGCACAAATCTCCCACCAATGCCCAACTCGCCGCGGCCCGCAAGCAGGTCCCGGCACCCGGGTTCGCTCTACGCATTAGAAGTTAAACTTGAAGCCCAACTGCACCTCGCGCGGCCCGATTGCCGTGTACGAGATTTTCCCGAAGCTATCATCGCCGAGAGTGGTATCCGGTGTCCCGAATACCGGATGATTCAAGGCATTCTTCGCCTCGACCCTGAACTCGAAGTTCATCTGCTCGCGTATCTGGAATTGCTTGCCGACCGAAAGATCGGCCGTGAAGGACACCGGGGAACGGACGCTGCCCAGCGCTCGCGGAGAATTCCCCAGAGTAAAAGGGGCAGGACGCAGGAAACTGGGGTGATCGTCAGGGGTGTTGCCTGCAAAGTACTGGTCTATCCAAACCTGATTCGACCCGTGGTTACGCTTGGGCGTTCCCACAATATTCGGTCGCTGTGAGCCATATGTTGGCAGGGGCTGTCCGCCGTCGTCGAGAAAGAAGGACAGCGGACGTCCATCAGCGATGCGCCAGATGCCGTTGGTCTTCCATCCACCGATGATCAGGTCCGCCCAGCGCGGCATGCTCCCCAGGAAGGCCCGCCCATGCCCAACCGGCAGATCGTAGCTGTAGCTGAACTGTAATACATAGGGAATGTCGAATGTGGACAGACTCCGTTCCAGCTGGGGCTTGTTGGGATCCTGCAAGCTGTCGAAGCTCTGCGCCCATGACACATTGGTATCGCCTGAGGAAGCGTCGTCGATCGACTTCGACCAGACGAACGTTGCCAGCAATTGCAGACCGTTAGAGTACTGCTTCTCGGCGGTCAACTGCAGTCCGTGGTAAATGGAATTGGCGATCAGCTGCGGTTCCGTCGAAACCCCAGTGAATTGAGGGAACGGACGCAGCAACTGATAGTACTGAATCTGCGGGAAGTTGCTGCCTAGGGTGCTGTTCGGGTCAGCGATGAGCCCAGCGAAAGGATTGGTTACAGGGGTGTTGAGGCATGCGATGGTGAGTGCTTGGCATGGGTTGGATGCGTTGGGATCTCCCACCGGGAGATTCTCCACCCAGGGCCCTAGATAGTTTCGATCGGTCGAGCCGCTGAACGGCAGGTGGGTACCCTTCTTGCCGATATATTCTGCATTGATCACGACATGGCTCGGTAGTTCACGCTCGATCCCGAAGCTCCAGCTCTGTTCATAGGGTGTTTGGTTCCAGACCGGCGTTCGAATCGGACCGTTGGCACCAAAACCTACGTCGTTCAGCAACCCGAGCGAATTTCCCGCCGGTTGGATCAACCCGAACTTGAACGGATTGTTTAGGTTCACAAAAGGAGTTGCGAGGTCATTGGGATTGACCGTGATCACATTCGTGTACTGATTGAAACCTGCGCCGCCGTAGGGCATAACACCAGTAACCCCGGAGCGCGATTGCCCATAGTAAATGCCATAGCCCCCGCGGACCACCGTGTTGGGAACGAACTGATAGGCGAAGCCGAACCGCGGCTGGAAGTCGTGCCAGTCGGTCACGTAGTTGGTGCGCTGATTCGAAGAAGCGAAAACTTCTCCGCCTTTCAAGGCAATGGTTACGGGCTGGTTGCTGACGGGATCAGTGTAGGTAAGGCTTCCACCATTCAACGGATTGCTAGCATTGGGATCAAACCAATCCTGGCGGTTATCGCGCTCGGTGCGCGGCAATGTAAAGTCATAACGCAAGCCGAGATTCAACGTCAGTTTGGGCGTTACTTTCCAGTTATCTTGCGCAAAGAATCCATATTGATAGTTCGTAGTGGCTGGCCGGAACTGGATTTCTTCGTAGGACCCGCAACCGTTGCTGGCGCAGCCCTGTGTCATCTGGCCCATCATGAAGCTCGCCATCGGATCTCCGCCGCAGGTGTCCAATCCGAAGGGGCAGGCGTTGGTGGCATCGGTGTTGAAGCTGAAGAATCCAACGGGAGCGTTGGTTTGGATGTAGTTAATCTGGTGAATTCGGCCATCAAACCCGAACTTGATGTTGTGCTGCCCGTGTACCTTATCAAGCGTGGCCGATAATTGTCCTGTGTTCTGGCCTAGGCGGTAATTCCAATAGGGATCCGTTCCGATATTCGCATATCCGGCAGGGGTGTACGAGTCGATAAAGATCGCGGGAACTCCTTTGAACCCGTTGGCCTCTAGGTAGGACGGGAACCCCAAAGTTCCGAGCGGATCATTCTCCCCATGAGGGTTGTAGGCATCCGTGTGCCAAACTCCACGTGTGAATCCCAACGTCGTGGTCAGTAGCAAGGTCGGGCTGAAAGTATGTGTGTCGTTGATCGCGAATGCGTGGGCATTGTCCCACCCCGGACCCCCTGCGCAGGGATCGGTAAAGTTCTTGAAGCAATCAAGGCCCCCGCCTGTGGGGTTGTACTGATACGCGAACTTCCCGCTTATCAAATTGTTTTGCGTAAAGCGATGGTCGATCTTGATGTCAAATTGCCTATTGGAGCTCTTGCTCGAACCAGACCCGAACCAGTTTTGTTGAATGCTTCCGCCGGTGACGTTGGGCTCTGGAAAGTAGCTCATCATCTTTTGTGCCACAGGGTCAATGAGATTGCCGGGAACTTGACTGGTAGGTCCAGGGCTGGTATATGCGGCGATATTGTTGAAGGGAATGAACGCGTTGCGTAAGATGCCGCCTGCATTGGAATTGAAAACCCCGGAGTAGGGGTCCCAAATCTGGCCAGCGTCCATACTGCATCGCCCGACGCCATCAAACGCGCCCCCCTGTGCGGCACAAAGTTCACCAAAATCACCTGCCCGCATAGCGTCGCTAGGAAAGCCGGCATTCGCTGTGCTTAAGCCCGTTCGACTCAAGCCGTCGTAATCGAAGAAGAAGAAAGTTTTGTTTTTGAAGATAGGGCCGCCAATGGTGCCACCATAATTGTGGCGGCGCAGCGGAGGAATGGGATCTCCATTGCGGTTGGCGAACCAATCGTTTGCATCGAGGCTATCGTCGCGGAAGAACTCGTAAACGCTACCGTGAAACTGGTTCGTACCGGAACGCGACACCACATTGACCACTGAGCCACCGGAAAATCCATATTCCGCGCTGAAGTTGGTCTGCTGAACTTTGAATTCTTCCACTGCCTCCGGTGAGGGCAGATAGGTCACCGATGTGATTCCCCCGTTGGGCTCGGAATTGGTGGCGGAAGCACCATCCAAGAGAAAGTCGGCAGAAGCCCCGCGGCTGCCGTTGGAAACAAAGTTCGTACCAATACAAGGTTCAGGGCATGAATCGTTCATCTCGGTAACGCCCGGCGCCAAACTGGTGAGGGTCTCGATATTGCGATCGATCAAAGGCAGATCGTTAATGAACCTGCGGTTCACCACTTGCCCGGTTTCCGCATCCTCGGTTTGTAACTCGACAGCACCGGCACGTACATCTACGACTTCGGCAACCGTACCAACCGTCATCGAAAAGTCTACCGAGGCGTTCTGATTAACGTCGATTCGGACGCCGTCTTTGCGCTGAGTCTTGAATCCAGTTGCGCTTGCCGTCACCGTGTAATTCGAGGGAGGGAGCTCTCGAATGACATATCGCCCCGCCGAATCACTGGTTGCTGAAAATTCAAAACCTTTCCCAGAGTCCGTAGCCTTGACCTGTGCATTGGCAAGGAAGGCGCCAGAGGGATCTTTCACGGTACCAGCAAGCGAGCCGGTATAGAGCTGGGCATGAGCTGCGGGGAGGCACAGCAGAGCGCAAAGTGCTAGAGCCGCTCCGAGCAGGCGCTGGGCCATTTTGGAAATCGATTGCAGGCCATACGGTGCGATGAAATTCATTTTCATACGACACTCCGAGTTCGGCAGGTTTCGAGCCGGCGATAGGGGGGACACAAGATGCGTCCTATTCCCCTCATTAAAACGTTTCACTGCCTTGGGTTTATTAACTGTCTTGAGAACGGTTGTCAAGACAAATCTGCTGGAATCATGGTTATAGGCGGACCACGCCCAGAAAAGCTTGCAGGGTAGTTCAATCATTGACACAACCTGGCGGGAACAAAAACGCATTAACCGTTCAGTTTTAGGGTTTGTTCGAAGAGACCGGAGAAGCGGGTTCCACCAGATGGTGGTATTGACGCGGGTTTAAATCCGAGAGGTGCTGGACGATTCCGCTGGGCCAGCGGATGTCCGCATGGACCGGCTTTGCGTTCGGCCCCAACCCGACGAACACACGTTTGTCGTGTGCGGCCAGATAGCTGCTCCCGCCTGTGCTCCAACGCGTCAGCGACCGGCCAGACGAATGGACAGTGATCTTGGCGCCGATCGCGTCACGGTTACTGATCGTTCCTTGAAGCGAGAATCCAATCCAGGAACTATCCTGGCCAACGTTGTTGCGCAACAGCACCGGGGGACCGTTGAGGGTCGTGAAGATCGCATCGGGATCGCCGTCGTTGTCGAAGTCGCCGATGGCGAGGGAGCGTCCCAGGTAAGGACGTTGAAACGTGGCTCCGGCGAGCTCGCGCATGTTTTCAAAAACACCATCACCGTTGTTTCGCAGCAGGAGCGCAGGTTCCTTGTATTTGACATCCGCGCGGGTGGATTCGATCTCCTGATTGATGTGGCCGTTCACCAGCAGCAAATCCAGATTGCCATCACTGTCGTAATCAAGAAACTTTGCCCCCCACCCGACAAGTGATCGAGTCAAGTTGGCCAAATGCGAGGCACTGGTACGATCAGAAAATGGCAGCGACTTCGAGCCCCAAAAGAGCGAATGATATTGGTCATTGAAGTTGGTGACGACGAAGTCCGGGATGCCATCGCCATTGACATCGCCTGCATCGACCCCCATACCTGACTTCGCAATGCCATTCTCGTCGTATGCGACTTCGGCTTCCAGTGCGACATCTTCAAATGTTCCGTCGTGCTTGTTGATCAGCAAAAGGCTAGGTGAGGCGTCCCGCGCAATGAACAGATCCGGCCAACCGTCGTCATTGACGTCAATCGCAACCACGCCCAGTCCACGCCCGATGAGTTTGTCGAATCCAGAGCGCCTACTCACATCTGAGAACGTGCCATCGCCATTGTTGTGATACAGCGTAAGCGGCAAGCCTATGTAAGCTGTTTGCGCACAATACGCGCGCACGCGATTCAATTCGCAATGCTTGGGATCTGCGAACGAGAATTGCGCGTAGTTGGTGACGATCAGATCCAGTAAGCCGTCGCGATCGTAGTCGAACCAGGCTGCTCCAGCAGCCCACTTCCCCGCGTTCTTCACGCCGGCCTTATCGGTGACATCGGTAAAGGTCCCGTCGCGATTATTGTGATAAAGAGCGCTCGCCGGATAGCCGGTGACATAGAGATCCTGATAACCGTCGTTGTCGAAATCCGCCGCAGCCACACCCATGCCGTAGAAGTTCAGCTTGTCGAGACCAGCTTTGGCCGCGATGTTTTCAAACCTGCCGTTTCCCAGGTTTCGATACAAGGCATTGCTGAGTGGAAGCGGGCTCTTGCCATGAGGCGTTTCTCCACCGTTTACGAAAAAAATGTCGAGCAGTCCGTCGTTGTCAACATCGACGAAGGCCACACCTCCGCCCATGGTTTCGATGAGAAATCGATCGGGCGACTCACCACCGAACTGCTGCCAGGTAATCCCGGCCTGTTCAGTGATGTCTGTGAAGATTTCATTGGAAGCTGAAGCGGTTGCAGGTATGGATGCTGTTTTCCAAACTGCGATGACGGACATCAGGAAAACTATGAGTGTTATTGTCCCTGGTCTCGGCATTAAAGTCCGGTCAAGGCTTCGCTTCCTCAATCAATGAACCCTCTTGAGGCTCGGGGGCGCCGCCTTTTTTTAGTCGCTGGTATGTCTCCAATTCTCGTTGCGCGTCAGTTGGGCGGTTCAAACGGCGGTATACACGCGAGAGCACGTAATGTACCTGGCTGTTTTCGGGTAGCAGTTTTGCCGCCCGTTCGAAATGCTGAGACGCATCTGTCAGTCTCCCGTCGTGTAGTTCGATCCTCCCCAGTTCGAAAAAAGCGTCCGGATTCCTGGCATCGATTACGATCGCCTGTCTCAGTAACTGCTCGGCTCGAATGCCGACAGTGCGATCGGCTGGGTCAGCGTGGTTCAGCAGCATCTGCGCATAGACAACCTTGAGGCGTGCTTCCTTCGGAAAGCGCTCAATCCCTCTCGTGAGCGTGGAAGTTGCATCGGGGATCAACCCGGCAGAAGCTTGCGCCCGTCCCAGACCCAGCCATCCCTCGCTGCTCGAGCTTTGGGCCTCGACAGAGTGTTGATACGAGGTGACCGCATCCGTGAACCGAGAGAGTCGGCTTTCAATTGAGCCCTTCAGATTGAAAACTGCGGCAGAGTTGGGGAACAGAGCGGCTGCGTGATTCGCAGCATCGAGCGCCACGTGCAGGAAATTATGGGCCTCCAGTATCTTGATGAGATCAACGTAGTTCGACTCATCGCCCGGGTTCAGCGCGATTGCGTGCTCAAATGCTTCGGTCGCTTCTTTGGGTTTGTTCAGCCGGTGGTAGCACCAGCCCAACAGGTTGTACATCTGAGCGGTAACGCCAGGTCCTGCTAGAAGCGGCTCTAGTGTGGTTTGGCATTGGGCGAAATGGCCGGCGTGATATTGGACCGTCGCCTTTTTGAGCCGGATATCGGCTGATGGATCTTCAGGTTCACGGATTGAATCCAGTAGTCGCTCCGCTTCAACGTAGTCGCCCGCCTTATCGGCAATTTCGGCACCGAGCAATATCGACTTGGCGTTACCTGCGTGCGGTGAGAGTCCCTGCAAGGCAGCGCGCGCGTTTTCTTGCTCCCGCAGTTGGTAGTACGAATGCGCGAGAGCCGCGATTGATTCGGGTCGTTTTTCGACTTCACCCGGCACAGAACTGAGCATTTTCGCTGCAGTTGAGTAATCACCAGAGTTCTCCGACACCATTCCGAGCAGTAAGCGAGACTGTGCGTCGTTCGGATGCTCGTGCAAAATGATTTGGAGCTCCCGCTTTGCTTCCCCGTAGCGATGTACCTGCCAAAGGTTGGCGGCTAGGTATCGTCGAACCTTGGAATCTTGTGGTGCGAATTGCAGAGCCTTGCGAAATGCCGCACTGGATTCTTCTAGCTTCCTGTCCATCGCAAGGACAGTGCCGAGCGTGCTCAGGAATTCTGCATTCGTTGGAGCGAGCACTACGGCCCTGCGCAGTTCGTCGGCAGCACGTGCCAGGTCTCCAGACCGAGCGTACTGAATTCCGGCATCAGCATGGGACTGTGCGTCTTCGGTTTGCCCGCGACCGGGGAGTGTTAAGACCAGCAATACCGGCACGAATACCCCAATCCTGCGCAGGAGCTGCTGCCAAATTCTCATCGAATCCACCCAAACACCCACCGAGCACCTAACCGAAGAGGATCACATGATACCGCTATGACGATCCAATCGTAATGCATGCGGAGGAAGTGAAGCTAGGTCAAGAAGCGGCTAAGTGTTTGACCGCAGGAATGACCAACCTGACACATAGGTAACACTTCGTACCGGACACATAGGTAACACTTTTCCCTTGAGGGTGGGCTAGCCAGGGGATGGGGTTTGGGGAAGGGGACGGCGGATCACGGGCCGTTTCT
>Ga0157378_10000643_pt1 | contig 32822 bp, 27 predicted proteins | sample M65metaG_FD_115309 | JGI IMG/M metagenome (GOLD analysis project Ga0157378, IMG submission 115309) | Miscanthus rhizosphere microbial communities from Kellogg Biological Station, Michigan, USA - M6-5 metaG | ecosystem: Host-associated > Plants > Roots > Rhizosphere > Soil | place: USA: Michigan... | reverse complement strand
CATCAAGCAGCAGGAGTGCGCTGCCAATTATCATCAGAGCAAAGGCAATGAATGCCCAGGTGTAGAGATGCAGGCCGAGGATGCCATTGCCATATGAGCCCGAACCCGGGACGATATGCAGGAGGATCTGCCGTATCGAGATGGCGGCGCCGGTTGCCGCACCTAGGATGGTCATTCCATAATGGCTCGGGCGCGGGCCGAAGATCATGTTGAGCGCGAGCCCAAAACCCGCAGCGATAAAGCCCGCTCTTTGAAGAATGCACAGGGGACAGGGCAGGTCGCGGAACCAGAGCTGATCGACAAAGGCCAGTGCAAGCACCGCGTCGACAAGAATCAGCCCCAAGGCGTTGAGAAGCCTTGACAGGTCGCCAGGCAAACTTTCCCCCTAAGTCACAGAGCGATGTTCAATACATCGCTCATATGCACGCGGAATAGGACGAGCAGCACCACGAGACCCGCGACCCAAAAGCCCATAGCAGCTCCACGCTGTCTGAGCCAAGCCGCACCGAGTCCGCAGGCAAACAGAAGGAAAGGTAAGCTCATCATGGCGCAGCCTCTTCAACGGCAAACCCACCGCGGTCATGTCTGATCGCCAACTCACGAACGAATCACTGAGCTGCAAGGTATTGAAATTCCCAAGGCTGACAAGCGCGAAGAGATGATCGGTTCCGGGACACAACTCAAAGAGTCAAGGCCGCCAAGTTGGGCGGCCTTGACGAATCGTAGGCAAGTGTCGCCCGCATCACCCTAACAGCGCACGCACCAGCAGCGGCGCGGCCCACAGAACCAGTGGAAACCTGGGGGGCAATGGCGGCCCCATCCATAGCAGGCAGTATTCTCGATCGGTGAATAGTTTTTGGCTGCGCTGGGGAGGTTCAACGTCCCTGATCTCCATGTCGTCGCATCAGCCTTCCATGCTACGCCTGCGAACAACACGGCTGCCATGATACCTAGGGCAATCGCAAACTTGCGCATGTCTCGTTCTCGCTCGATTGATGTGCCTTCGTTGAAGCGTTCCGAAGGTGCAGCAGCATAGCAAGATTCGCACCCCCGACACCCGCCGAGGATGTGACAAAGTCTCAACTTCGCGTTTTCACTGATGTTGAGGTGCTGCGCGAGCAACTATGGCGCGCGTGTCGGCGTGTGCTATCCCAGCGCCGTAAGTATTGCGCCAGGAGCCCTGAAGTCGCGTAGCGAGGAAGGCATCGCTCATAGCATGGGGAGCATTGCTGGCGAGGAGCGAGGCGGCACCGGCAAGCGCAAGCAGCTCGACCAGAGTGCGCGCCGTAGTCTGATCGCGCCCGACGTCCCGGGCGAGTGCCTTGATGCGAGTGAGTGCCTCTTTCAGCCGTGGCTCGGCCACACCTGCCATCTCGATCTCCGCAAGAACTTTGTCGAAAGAGTCAGGCTCGCGCTCGACCACGCGCAACACATCAAGGCACATGACGTTGCCCGAGCCTTCCCAAATGGCGTTGACGGGCACCTCACGATAGAGACGCGGGAAGCCACCATCTTCCACATAGCCATTGCCGCCAAGGCACTCCATGGCCTCATAGGCGAGCGAGGGCGCCGTCTTGCACACCCAATATTTGGTGACCGGCGTCATTAACCGACGATAGGCAACCTCGCTCGCATCTTCGCAGTCGAAGGCGCGAGCGAGCCTGAAGGCAAGCGCCGTTGCCGCCTCAACGTCGAGCGCCATATCCGCGAGCACCTGCGCCATGAGCGGCTGATCGATGAGCCGTCTCTGGAACACGCTGCGATGGCGCGCGTGATGGATGGCGCGGGCAAGCGCCAGACGCATCAATCCGGCAGAGGACACGGCGCAATCGAGCCGCGTCAGGGTGACCATGTCGATGATGGTCGGGATGCCCCTGCCCTCCTCGCCAACCAGCAAACCTTCCGCGCGATCAAACTCAACTTCCGCCGAGGCATTCGAGCGATTTCCCAGCTTATCCTTGAGGCGCTGCAGCTTGAGGCCGTTGAGGGCGCCATTGGTCGTAAGCCGCGGCAGGAGAAAGCAAGAGAGGCCGCCTTCAGCCTGCGCAAGCAATAGGAAGGCGTCGGACATGGGCGCGGAAAGGAACCACTTGTGGCCGGTGATTCCATAAGCCTTGCCGACGCCACGCCCATCCATAGGTTCAGCGCGCGTCGTGTTGGCGCGCACGTCGGTACCGCCCTGCCGCTCGGTCATGCCCATGCCGAGCGTGATGGCAGACTTTTCTCCGATCGGTGCGATGCCGGAATCGTAGGAGCGGCACACGATCTTAGGCACAAGGTCCCGCGCAATGCCGGGAGCGTGGCGCAGAGAGGCAACCGCTGCGTGAGTCATGGTAATGGGGCAGCAATGCCCGGCCTCCATCTGCGCAGCCATGTAGCTTCCGGCGCAACGCGCCACATGCGCACCGGGCTTTGGTCTCGTACCCGAGAGGAGATGTTCCCAAGTCGAGCAATGCAGGCCCTGCGCCGTGCTGATCGCCATGAGCTGATGGTAAGCCGGGTGAAACTCGACATGATCGACCCGATCGCCCCGCGGATCGAAGCTTTCGAGCTGAGGCGGATGCTCATTAGCGAGGCGCCGAGCTCAAGCGAGGCGGCGCTCCCAGCGAGGGCGCCAAACGTACTGAGGTCTTCGTAGGCCGACGCGGCACCCTCTCGCCGCACAGCCTCCTGAAGAGCCGTGTCCGACGTGAACAGGTTCACGTCCTGAAAAGGCGGGCTCTGATTGAAGGCCTGCTCGTCTAGGAAAGGTCGCTCGCTCATTGCCTTAGCCTGCCAAGGCCGCATTAGGGCAAGCTTACCTTAGTTCCGTTCGCAAGCTTGCCGCTCCAGCAAAGCCGGCTTATACAGTTCGCTTTAATGACATTCGCGGCCGAAGCCCCAAACGTCTCCTTTCCTCACCGCCATCTCCTTGGAATCGAAGGCCTTTCGCGCGCCGAGATCACCGGGCTGCTCGACCTTTCCGAGGAGGCTAGCAAGCTCAGTCGCCAGATCGACAAAAAGCGCGACGATCTGCGCGGCCGCACGCTGATCAACCTCTTCTTTGAGGCCTCGACCCGGACGCAGAGCTCCTTCGAGCTTGCCGGCAAGAGGCTCGGCGCTGACGTGATGAACATGTCGGTCAGTACCTCTTCGGTGCAGAAGGGCGAAACGCTGATCGACACGGCGGTAACGCTCAACGCCATGCGGCCGGACCTCCTGGTGGTGCGCCACCACGCGGCGGGCGCTGTCCAGCTCCTATCGCAGAAGGTGGATTGTTCGGTGATCAACGCCGGCGACGGCAGCCACGAGCATCCGACGCAAGCGCTGCTCGACGCGCTCACTATCCGCCGCCATAAAGGTCATATCGATGGCCTCGTCGTTGCAATCTGCGGCGATATCCTCCATTCGCGGGTTGCGCGCTCCAATATCCTGCTTCTGAATACGCTCGGCGCCCGCGTCCGCGTCGTCGCGCCCTCAACCCTTCTTGCCTCGGGCATCGAGCGGCTCGGGGTCGAAGTCTACACCTCGATGTGGGAAGGCCTGGTCGACGCCGACATCGTAATGATGCTGAGACTTCAGCGCGAGCGCATGGCTTCGAGTCTCGTGCCGAGCCAGCGTGAATATTTCCACTTCTTCGGCCTCGACTACGAAAAGCTCGCCCGCGCCAAGCCCGACGCTCTCGTCATGCATCCAGGTCCCATGAACCGGGGCGTCGAAATCGACTCGAACGTCGCCGACGACCCGCAGAGCGTGATTCGCGAGCAGGTCGAGATGGGTGTCGCGGTCCGCATGGCGGTGCTTCAAGCCTTGGCCCGCCATCTGCCAAACCAATAATGCCATGAACGCACCAAATCAGCGCGCAGCGGCCCGCCATATCGCCCTCGTCAATGCGCGGCTCATCGACCCGGCCTCAGGTCTAGACCAACTCGGCGGGCTTTTGATCATCGACGACCGCATTGCCGATTTGGGCCGCCACGTCGCGGCGGGCGCAATCGGCGACGCCCAGGTCGTGGACTGTGGCGGCCGCGTGCTGGCCCCTGGTCTCATCGACATGATGGTCTCCGCCGGAGAGCCGGGACTTGAGCATCGCGAAACGCTTGCGACGGCGAGCCGAGCCGCTGCCGCTGGTGGCGTTACCACCATGGTTTGCATGCCCAACACTGAGCCCGTGATCGACGACGTCGCGCTTGTCGATTTCATCCTGCGCCGGGCGCGCGACACGGCTCTCGTCAATGTTCACCCCATGGCGGCCATGACCAAAGGCCTTCTCGGCCAGGAGATGACGGAGATCGGCCTCCTGCGCGATGCCGGCGCCATCGCCTTCGGCAACGGCAAGACGAGCGTTGCGAATGCCAAGGTCATGCGCAACGTGCTCGCTTATGCCAAGGACTTCGGTGCCCTCATCACTCATCACCTGGAAGATCCCACGCTTGGCGAGGACGGAGTGATGAACGAGGGCGAGGTGGCCACAAGGCTAGGGCTTCGCGGCGTGCCAGCTGCCGCAGAGACCATCATGCTCGAGCGCGACATCCGTCTCGTCGACCTGACCGGAGGCCGCTATCACGCGGCCCAGATCTCCTGCCGTGCCTCGCTCGATATCATCCGAACCGCGAAGCTCATGGGACTGCCTGTCACCTGTGGGGTCTCGATCAACCACCTCACCTTGAACGAGAACGACATCGGCCCATATCGCACCTTCTTCAAGATGAAGCCGCCGCTCAGGTCTGAGGATGACCGGCGCGCCATGGTGGAAGGCTTGGCTAGCGGTGATATCGACGTGATCGTGTCGGCGCATGACCCTAGAGGCGCCGAGGGCAAACGCAGGCCTTTTGCCGAAGCGGCTGACGGCGCGGTTGGGCTCGAGACGCTGCTCGGTGCCGCACTTCGCCTCTACCATAATGGCGAGGTCGAGCTGCTTCGGCTCCTACGGGTGCTCACCGCGAATCCGGCGAGGCTGCTTAAGTTGAACAGCGGACGCCTTGCCAAGGGCGCGCCTGCCGACCTCGTGCTTATCGAGCTCGACACGCCATGGGTGGTCGAGCCTGACCGCCTATGCTCCAAGTCCAAGAACACACCCTTCGACGGGGCGCGGCTCGAGGGCCGCGCTGTTCTCACGCTCGTTGCCGGACGGCCGGTCTACAACTACGCTGATCAAGAGTAGCGGTTAGCGACGCGTCACCAAGGGGTGCTCGATGTCTCCTCCTGCCGATTGGAGTAGCACCCTCGTCTACCTGTCGGCTTTGGCCTTTGGCTATCTCCTCGGGTCCATTCCATTCGGCCTGATCCTTGCCAGGATCTTTGGTCTTGGCGATCTCAGGAAGATCGGCTCGGGCAATATCGGGGCGACCAATGTGCTGCGCGCCGGAAGTAAGTGGCTTGCTGCGCTCACGCTGCTTCTCGACGCCGCAAAAGGCACTCTCGCCGTTCTGGTTGCCGTGCGATGGGGCGAGACCGCGGCCATGCTGGCAGCCTTGGGCGCATTTCTCGGCCACCTGTTCCCGGTATGGCTTCGCTTTGACGGCGGCAAAGGCGTTGCCACCTTCATCGGTGTTCTGCTCGGGCTTTATTGGCCTGCCGGGGTGGTGTTCTGCGCCGTGTGGCTGCTGATCGCGCTTGTCACCCGCTACTCATCGCTGTCGGCGCTAGCCGCGAGCGCAGTGAGCGTTGGCGTTCTCGCAGTCACGGCGCAATGGCGGCTTGCAGGCCTGTTCCTGCTGCTCACCGCGCTTCTTTATATTCGCCACGCCGCCAATATTGGCCGGCTCGCGCGCGGCGAGGAGACACGGATTGGCGAAAGCAAGCTCTAAGGCAGCTCCCTCGCCCCGGTTCCCGGCGCGGCTCAGCCACCGCCAGCGCTTGGCCTGGCTAAGACTGATCAGGAGCGAGAATATTGGTCCTGCCACGTTCCGCGCTCTAATCAACGAGTTCGGCGGCGCTGAAGCTGCCATCGATGCGCTGCCGGCGCTGTCGCGCCGGGGTGGGCGCATCCGCGACTCGGCTTTGCAGCGAGGAAGAAGCAGAGGGGGAGCTCGCGACGGCCGAGAGCATGGGGGCGAGCCTCGCGGTCATCGGCGAGCCCCGGTACCCGCCAGCTCTCGCTCAAGTCGATGCCCCACCGCCCCTGCTCTACGTCAAAGGTAGGCTGGAGCTCGCCGAGATGCCCATCGTGGCCATCGTCGGTGCCCGCAACGGTTCTGCCGTCGGGCAGAAATTCACTCGTACCCTCGCGACCGAACTTGGGGATGAGGGCTTCGTGATTGCCTCAGGCCTTGCCCGAGGCATCGATACGGCCGCTCATCTTGCGGCGCTTGAGCTAGGCACTATTGCCGTGCTTGCTGCGGCATCGACAATGTCTACCCGCCGAAAACGAAGAGCTGCATCGAGCGATCGCCGAGCAAGGCCTTCTCATCAGCGAGCGAGCGCCAAGCTTCTCGCCGCGCGGCAAGGACTTCCCGCGCCGCAACCGCCTCATCTCCGGGATCTCGCTTGGCGTGGTGGTGGTCAAGGCCGCCGAGCGCTCAGGATCGCTGATCACGGCGCGGTTTGCCGGGGAGCAAGGCCGCGAGGTGTTTGCCGTGCCGGGCAGCCCGCTCGATCCGCGGGCGGCCGGAACCAACAATAAGAAACACCGTTAACCTTGTCAGCCTACGGTTGTTTTAGTTAGTCCACACGCGTAGAAGTTGTCAACCTTGCATGTCAGAGTTTGACAACGACGGCTCCAGACACCATTTTTCGGGCGCAAGCAAGGGGCCTTTAGGGGCCACCGCCCTCAGCCTGACGCAATTTGCGCGGCTAGGAACGTCTCAATGAACATCGTCATTGTCGAATCGCCGGCTAAGGCAAAGACTGTCAATAAGTACCTCGGACCTGGCTACCGGGTCCTGGCCTCTTATGGCCATGTGCGCGATCTGCCTTCGAAAAACGGCTCGGTCCTGCCCGACAAGGACTTCGAGATGCACTGGGACGTCGAGCCCAAGGCCGCCAAGCGGCTCGACGAGATCGCCAAGGCGGTCAAGGGCGCAAATAAGCTGATCCTCGCCACAGACCCCGACCGCGAGGGCGAGGCCATCTCCTGGCATGTGCTTCAGGTGCTCGACCGCAAGAAGGCTCTGCGTGGCGTTCCTGTGGAGCGCGTGGTGTTCAACGCGGTGACCAAAGAGGCAGTGCTCGACGCCATGCGCCACCCGCGGACGATCGACGGGCCTCTGGTCAACGCCTATCTCGCCCGCCGAGCGCTCGATTATCTCGTCGGCTTCACCCTTTCCCCGGTGCTGTGGCGGAAGCTGCCCGGCGCCCGCTCCGCGGGGCGTGTCCAGTCCGTGGCACTCAGGCTCGTCTGCGACCGCGAGCTCGAGATCGAACAATTCAAGCCGCAGGAATATTGGACGATCATTGCCGAGCTTGCGACCGGCAAGAACGAAACTTTCCAGGCCAGGCTGTTCTCAGCCGACGGCAAGAAGCTCGATAAGTTCGGCATCGCCGATGCGGCGACCGCTGAGCGGCTCAAGGCAGCGCTCGAAGGCGGCCGCTTCGTTGTCTCAAACATCGAGAGCAAGTCGCAGCGTCGCAATCCGGCCGCGCCCTTTACCACCTCGACGCTACAACAGGAGGCCTCGCGCAAGCTCGGTTTTTCGCCTCGCCACACCATGCAGCTCGCGCAGCGGCTCTATGAGGGCGTGGACCTCGGTGGCGAGTCCGAAGGTCTCATCACCTATATGCGGACCGATGGCGTGCAGATCGTGCCAGAGGCGATTGCTGCGGCCCGGCGCCTTGTAACGAGGCTTTACGGGGATCGTTACGTGCCCTCCTCCCCACGCGAATACGAGACGAAGGCCAAGAACGCGCAGGAGGCGCATGAGGCAATTAGGCCAACCGATTTCAGCAAAGATCCCGAATCCGTCTCCCGTTATCTCGAAGATGACGCGGCGCGCCTTTACAAGCTCATCTGGCAGCGCACCTTGGCAAGCCAGGCCTCGAGCGCGGAGATCGAGCGCACCACCGTCGATATCACTGTGACGGGCAGAGACGGCCAGCAATATGGCGTGCGAGCGACTGGCTCGGTGATCCGCTTCGACGGCTTCCTCAGGATTTATGAGGAAGGCATCGATGATGCTGTCGGTGATGATGGCGCGCTGCCGGCTCTCACCAAAGGCGAGGCGCTCGACCCGCGCAAGATCGAGGCCAAACAGCATTTCACCGAGCCGCCTCCACGCTACACCGAGGCCACGCTCATCAAGAAAATGGAAGAACTCGGCATCGGAAGGCCTTCGACCTATGCCACTACGCTGAATGTGTTGCGCGATCGCGAATATGTCCGCCTCGACAAGAAGCGGCTTTATCCCGAGGACAAGGGGCGGCTCGTCACCGCCTTTCTCGAAAGCTTCTTCCGCCGCTATGTCGAATATGACTTCACTGCAGACCTCGAGGAGAAGCTCGATCTTATCTCCGCCGGCAAGCTCGAGTGGAAGGATGTGCTTCGCGACTTCTGGCGCGAGTTCATCGCCGCGGTGAACGACATCGGCGATCTCAGAATTGCCCAGGTGCTCGAGGCTCTGAACGAGCTGCTCGGACCGCATATATTCCCGGAACCTCAAGATGGCGGCGATCCGCGCGCGTGTCCCTCCTGTACCAACGGACGCCTCAGCCTCAAGGTCGGCAAATTCGGGGCATTCATCGGCTGCTCGAACTATCCTGAGTGTCGCTACACCCGGCAGCTCGCCGACACCAATGGCGAGAAGGCGTCCCTTTCCGGCGAAGCGAAGGTACTCGGCGCCGATCCGGAAACCGGGCTCGAGATCACGCTGCGCATCGGCCGCTTTGGTCCCTATGTTCAGCTTGGTGAGAGCGATGGCGGGGAGAAACCCAAGCGCGCCTCGATCCCGAAGGGCACGGATCCCGAGCATATCGATCTTGAGCGCGCGCTTGCGCTTCTCGCGCTGCCTCGCGAGGTCGGCCTCCATCCTGAGACCGGAAAGCCCATCGTAGCGGGCTTCGGCCGCTATGGACCTTATGTTCACCACGACGGCAAATATGCGAGCCTCAGCGCGCCTGAGGAGGTGTTCGAAATCGGAATCAATCGCGCGGTGAGCTTGCTCGCGGAGAAGGCGGCAAACCGCAGGCCGCGCGCCTCGAGCGTCATCAAGGAACTTGGCGATCACCCAGAGCTTGGGGGAAAGGTGCAGGTGTTATCGGGCCGCTATGGCCCATACGTTAAGCACGGTAAGGTCAATGCGACCCTGCCCAAGGATCGCGATCCCAAGCAGGTTAAGCTTCAGGAGGCGGTCGAGCTAATCGCGGCCAAGAGCGCCAAAGGCCCTACCAAGAAGACGCCAAGGAAATCGGCACGTAAAGGGTCGAAGAGCAACAAAGAGGCCGTCGAGGAGACGGCAAGCTGAGCAGCGCCGGTGGCAAGAGAAAAGGCGCGCGGCGCAAGACGACTGTGGGCAAGCTTCCTTCTAGGCAAGAGATTCTGGATTTTCTCCAAACGGCGAGCCGGGAAACCGGAAAGCGCGAGATCGCGCGCGCCTTTGGCATCAAAGGCGGCGACCGCATCGCGTTAAAAGAGCTGTTACGCGACATGGCGGATGACGGTCTCATTGCGGGCTCGCGCCGAAAGCTGACGCGTCCCGGCGTCTTGCTTCCCGTCACCGTGATCGAGATCGTTGCCCGCGACGCCGACGGCGAGTTCATCGCACGCCCTGGCACCTGGGACGAGGAGCATGGGCCGGCGCCGCGCATTGTCATGGCCGAAAACAAGCGCGAGGCCAGCCTGGTCGCCGGCATCGGCGATCGCGTGCTGGCACGCATCACACCATTGGGAGCGGACGCGGATTACGCATATCAGGCGAGGACCATCAAGCGGCTCGCGCGCGCGATCCAGAGGATGCTTGGAATATTCCGTTCGCTTTCGGGCGGTACGGGCGTCATCGACCCTGTCGAGCGCAAGCAGCTAAAAGAATGGCCCGTGACCTGGGGAAACACCGGAGATGCCGAGAGCGGCGAGCTGGTCCGCTTCGAGCTTGCACGCGGCGGCCGTTATGGCGTGCAGACCGCGCGCGTCGTCGAAAGGCTCGGCAATCCCGCCGCGCAGCAGATGACCAGTCTGATCGCGGTCCATGCCCACGGCATTCCGGACACGTTCCCCGAGGCTGCACTCGCCGAGGCCGAAGCCGCCAAAGAACCCGACCTCAAGCGCCGCGAGGACTTGCGGCACATTCCACTCATTACCATCGACCCGTCGGATGCCCGCGACCATGATGATGCAGTCTTCGCCGAGGCCGACCCCGATCCCTCAAACCCTGGGGGTTGGGTCGCGATCGTGGCTATCGCGGACGTGTGTTCCTATGTGAAGCCCGGGACCGCACTCGACAAGGAAGCGCGGAAGCGCGGCAATTCGGTCTATTTCCCCGACCGCGTGGTGCCGATGCTGCCGGAGAAGATCTCCAACGACCTCTGCTCGCTTAGGGAGGATGAGGCCAGGGCCTGTCTCGCCGTGCGCATGGTCTTCGACAAGGACGGAGGGAAGCTCAAACATCGCTTCTTTCGCGGCTTGATGTGTTCGGCTGCGAGCCTCACCTATGAGCAAGCGCAGGCTGCCATAGACGGACGTTCGGACGAGATCACTGGACCCTTGCTCGATCCGGTGCTGAGGCCGTTATGGGGGGCTTACGCGAGCTTGGTGCTCGCCCGGACCGAGCGTGCGCCGCTCGATCTCGATCTGCCCGAGCGCAAGATCCTGCTCGACGAGAGCGGCCGCGTGCGCGCCGTGGTGACCCCTCCCCGACTCGATGCCCACCGTCTGATCGAGGAATTCATGATCGCCGCCAATGTCGCAGCCGCCGAAACCTTGGAAGCGAAGCGGGCTCCGCTCATCTATCGCGTCCATGATGCACCTTCGAAGGAGAAGCTTGCCTCCCTTGGCGAGTTTCTCGCGACCATCGGCCTCAAGCTGCCGAAATCCGGGACGCTGAAGCCCGTCCATTTCAATCGCATCCTCGCGGACACGCGTCCGACGGCGACCGCTGAGCTCGTCGGTGAGGTGGTGCTGAGAAGCCAGGCGCAGGCCGAGTATAGCGACGACAATTTCGGCCATTTCGGCCTCAATCTGCGCCGCTACGCGCACTTCACCTCTCCGATCCGCCGCTACGCCGATCTCATCGTCCATCGCGCGCTGGTGCGGGCGCTTGGTTTCGGCAATGACGGCCTGACTGACGCAGAGATGGAGGAGCTCGATCAGATCTCTCAAGCGATCTCCGACACCGAGCGCCGCGCCATGGCAGCGGAGCGCGAAACTGCCGACCGGCTTATCGCCGCCTACCTTGCCGACCGCATTGGCGCGCGATTCCAGGCTCGGGTCTCGGGCCTCGTGCGCACCGGCCTATTCGTCCGGCTGATCGAGACCGGGGCCGACGGCTTCGTCCCCGCCTCGTCCATAGGCCGCGAATACTTCTATCACGACGAGGCGCGGCACGCGCTTATCGGTGAGGACACGGGGCTTGCGTACCGGCTCGGCGACCTGGTCGAGGTGCGGCTGGTCGAGGCGATCCCGACGGCGGGCGCGCTCAGATTTGAGATGTTGAGCGAAGGGCGCTCGATCGGCGGGCGACCAAAGGCCGCCCCTCGGCGGAATGACAAGGGCAGGCAGCAACGCTACAAGGGCAAGGCTCAGCGGCAAGCGCGGGGTTCCTCCGGCAAAAGACGGTAGTACGAAATTCAAGGACCAGGTGATGCAAGATAGAGTTGGCAGCTTTCAGCATGGCGGCAGATCGACGGGCGCTCGCCCGGTCCTGGACTCGCTGTGGCGGGGGGCGGCGCTCAAATGCCCTGCTTGCGGCAAGGGCGCTATGTTCAGGCGCTATCTGAAGGTGGTCGACGCTTGTCCCCATTGTGGAGAGGAGCTGCACCATCACCGGGCCGACGACGCTCCCCCTTATTTCACCATCGTTATCGTCGGCCATGTTGTCGTGGGTCTCGTGCTCGCCGTCGAGATGGCGTACCGGCCTCCGCTTTGGCTGCATGCCGCGTTATGGCTTCCTCTCACCGTTATTCTGGCACTTCTGATCTTGCCGGTAGTCAAAGGGGCGCTTGTCGCGCTGCAATGGGCTCTGCTCATGCACGGCTTCGATCCCGATGCAAAGGAGGTCATTAGCGACGGCTTACCCGAGGTCAGCCCGTCGGTTTCTCGCCGTCTTGACTTCCGGCCTTGAGCGAGTAGGGTCGCGCAACTTCGCTTCTAGTTTTCGAGGACCACATGGCTAAGCCCGTCACACAGAAGATCAAGCTCGTAAGCTCGGCCGGCACGGGCTACTACTACGTCACCAAGAAGAACCCGCGTAATCAGACCGAGAAGCTTGTTTTCAAGAAGTACGATCCGGTCGCGCGCAAGCACGTCGAATTCAAAGAAGCCAAAATCAAATAGCTGACCGATTTTCGGGCCGCGATAGAACACGCTGCATGCATATGCGGCGCGTCGATGTGCCTGATGGCCATGGAAGAATAGGTGGCCGGCCGAAACGCGGCGCTAACGAGGAGGCCACTCAACCGCGCTCCGACCGGCCGAACCCTACGGACCCAGGAGATGCGGCGGACCTGAGCATTCCGCAGGGTTATCTCTGAGAACGAGGGAAAAATTTGAGAAAAAGGCCCGGCCCTAGGGCTCTGGATCCTCCAACCCCTCCCCCGTCTGATCTCGTCGGGCTTAAGTCAAACCATAAAACGGCCAACAACGGGACGAAATCAAGTCTGTCCATGCCAGTAATACGATAAAAGACAAGGCATTGTAAATCCTTAAGGTTAAGCGCTCAGGCTCCGCCTCAAGTGAGATCTGGCCCTATCCTAGCCACTTTGCTGCTCGATTTGACTTAAGTGATTCGCAGAAGCGCGGATTCCGGCTCGGATGAAGTCTTTTATCTGGCGTCGCCGACATACTGCCTGACCGTGTCGAGAAACATGGCAACCGAGATGGGCTTGGAGATATAGGCCTCACAGCCTCCCTCGCGGATGCGCTCCTCATCGCCCTTCATGGCGAAAGCCGTGACGGCCACGACCGGGATCTTCTTGAGCTGGTCGTCCTCTTTAAGCCACTTCGTGACTTCGAGCCCAGACACCTCCGGAAGCTGAATGTCCATGAGGATAAGGTCTGGGCGATGCTCGCGGGCGAGCTCGAGTGCCTCCCTGCCGTTTCGCGTCTGGAGCGTCTTGTAGCCGTGTGCGTCGAGAAGATCGTGGAAGAGCTTCATATTGAGCTCGTTATCCTCGACGATCAGGATGGTCTTGGTCATCGGCCTCGGGGTCGGCTCCGGCGATTCGATCGGCCTATGATCGGCCATCTTGGGGTGCTGCGCTACGGCGCTTGGAACGGGCCTGAGAAACGACTCGAAAGCGGGCTTGGCCGTCGGCTTTTGAGCCGGCCTGATCTTCCAGAACAACATACTGACTCGCTCCCTCGATCACGGACTGCTGATTTCAGCGGAAACCCGTAACCAAACTCTTTAGGGAGGGCGGCCAAGCGGGAAACCGAGCTGGCTAATGACATTCGGCGGGTTTGAGGTATTCGAGCGCGGTCAAGGTTCCATGGATCGAGAAGTCGCCATAATCAATAAGCAGCTCGCGGCTCACGCCGTTTTCATAGAGGCGGAAATCGATCTGGTAGCTCGGCGTGAGGTCGCCTCCCTTCGGCTCGAAATAGCCGATCGACACCGGCCATGATGCCAGCTGGTATAGTCCCTTTTCCTTGGCGGCCGGCTCGAGCTTATCGGCATCAGCACCTGCCTCGACCTTGCGGCCGATGAAGGCGGTCGTGTCGTAGACCTTTCGACCTTTCTCCGAGCCGTCATAGATCCTTGCCTGGAACAGCGATTGCCCGGATCGCGCGGCATTGATCAGGGCGAGGCTATGCTGGGTGGGAAATAGCACCTGGCCCGACAGGTTGAGCTCGGCGCGAGAGGGCTGACTGAGCTTCACCTTTATGGCCTCGTTGGGGGACTCGCGCACGGCCCTCCCCATGGTCACGTCGCCGAGCTTGTCGTTCAGATATTGCGCGGACTGAAAGCGGAATTTCTGGCCGTCACCCTGCTCCCAGGTCGAAGACCGGAGGTCGGTGAGGTTGGTCTGCCCTTGCGAGTCGGTCATCTGCGTGACCATTCGCATGTTCAGGGAATAGCCGTCGCATTCGGACCCAGTGAATTCGAACACCATACGGCCATCGATGCCGGTGATGCCCGAGGCAGTGCGGGCATCGTCCAGCGTCATCTCATAGATGGCGCGGTGGGCGACGAGCTTGCCCGGCTCTTTGGCCGCAAGCGCATGGGCGTGACCCGCGAGCGTGCCCCCGACAAGGGGAACTGCCAAGAGCAGGAGCAGCACCCGCCACCAGCTCAAACCAACCATATACGTCTCCAAGGCTTGGGCGCCTGGCCGGGCGGGCGGCGCTTTCACGGATTCTTTGCACCAACTTTCCTGCAGGACAAGTGCCCCAATCGGCGCGTTCACCTTGCGGGAGGCGCGGATTTGCTCGATGGTCGAGCCCCCGGATGGCGCGAGAAGAAGCGGAGGGCGACATGGCAGGTGAGATCGAAGCGCGGCTCGAGGCCCTCAACCTGGTGCTTCCCGAGGTGCCCTCCCCGGTCGCCGATTACGTGTCGTTCCTCCACCTGAACAATCAACTCTACGTCTCAGGGCAGTTGCCTCTGAAAAAGGGGCAAATCGCCGTCGCCGGCACGCTAGGGGCGGATCTCGACATCGATCAAGGCCAGGATGCCGCGAGGATCTGCGCCCTCAACATTCTGGCGCAGGTTAAAGCGGCCTTGGGCGACCTAGACCGCATCGTCCAATGCCTGCGTTTGACCGGCTATGTGAATGCCGTACCGGGCTTTACTGACCATCCCAAGGTCATCAATGCCGCCTCCGGGCTCATGGTCAAAGTGCTTGGGCAAAAGGGGCGCCATACGCGCGCAGCCGTGGGATGCTCGAGCCTGCCGCTCAACGCCGCCGTCGAGGTCGATGCGCTCTTTGCGATCGAGTAGCCCCGTGCCTGAGTCCCTCACATGGCCGAGCTCTATTGGTTGAAGCGGCCGATCGCGCACAGGGGACTGCACGATCAGGCCAAGGGCATCATCGAGAACAGCGCTTCCGCCGTGCGGGCCGCGATGGGCGCCGGCTACGCTGTCGAGGTCGACCTGCAATGCTGCGCGGGGCACATGCCGGTCGTCTTCCACGACGCAACGCTCGACCGGCTTACGGCTGAAACGGGCCCCGTCGCCTCGCGCGACGCCGAGGCGCTGTGCGCAATCCCGTTGCGCAACAGCGAGGATCGCATCCTGTCACTTCCCGCTCTGCTTGATCTCGTCAATGGCCGCGTGCCGCTCCTGCTCGAGGTCAAGAGCAACTGGGCCTCCGACGGAAAATACGAGGCGAATATCGCGCTGCTGCTTGCGTCCTATCCCGGCCCTGTCGCAGTGATGTCATTCGATCCGCATTGCGTCGCGGCGTTTCGCGAGGTGTCGCCCGCTCTGCCGCGCGGGCTGATCGCCGAGCGCTTTGACCATCAGCACTACTGGTCGCAGCTGACTTTCATCCAGCGTTTTGCCATGAGGAACCTTTTTACCGCGGCCTTCGCATGGCCCCACTTCATCGCCTACAATATCAGGGCCCTGCCCGCGGTGGCGCCACTTGTGGCGCAGACCGTGTTCGGGCTGCCGCTCCTCACTTGGACGGTGCGCACCAAGGAAGAGCAGGACCGTGCCCTGCGTTATGCCGACGCCATGATCTTTGAAGGGATTAGGCCTTAGGCGATGGGCGACATCGAACGACCATTGCGAGAAACCGAACTCGAAAGCGACCATAAGGCTGCGGTCGTGCGCATCGCTTCGCGCATCGCCGACGTGCCAGCGGCCGACTGGGACGCATGCACACGCGGGCTCTCAACGCGAGTCGATAATCCATTCATTTGTCACGCTTTTATCAAAGCTCTGGAGGAGAGCGGATCGGCTACGCACAAGACCGGCTGGCTATCGCAACACCTGCTTCTCAAGGACGAGAGAGGCGATCTCGTTGGCTGCATGCCTTGTTATCTGAAATCCCATTCGCTCGGCGAATATGTCTTCGACCATGGCTGGGCCGACGCATACGCGCGCGCCGGCGGCGGCTACTATCCGAAGCTCCAGGCGTCGGTGCCCTTCACGCCGGTCACCGGCAAACGTCTCCTGGTGCGGGCTGGCGCGGACGCAGCAAAGCGCGAGGCAATTCTTCTCCACGCAGCGGTCGAGCTCACGGAGAGGCTCGACCTGTCCTCGCTGCACATCACTTTCCTCACGCGCGCAGAATGGGAACTCGCCGGCAAGCTTGGCTTCCTGCAGCGTACCGACCAGCAGTTCCACTGGCAGAACAATGGCTATCAGTGCTTCGAGGACTTCCTCGCCGCGCTCTCATCGCGCAAGCGGAAGGCGATCAAGAAGGAGCGCCGCGAAGCATTATCCGGCGGGATCGAGATCGAGTGGCTGACCAGGCGCGACCTTACCGAAGCCTATTGGGACGCCTTCTTCGCCTTCTACATGAACACCGGCTCACGCAAATGGGGCTCGCCGTATCTCACGCGGCCCTGCTTCAGCCTGTTCGGCGAGACCTTGGCGGACCAGATCCTGCTCGTGCTCGCCAAGCGCGCCGGGCACTACGTGGCCGGAGCGCTAAACTTCATCGGCGCCGACGCCCTCTATGGTCGTTACTGGGGAGGCATTGAGGAGCACCCCTATCTGCATTTCGAGGTCTGCTACTACCAGGCCATCGAGTTCGCCATTGCTCATAAACTCGCGCGCGTCGAGGCGGGCGCCCAAGGTGCGCACAAGCTCGCTCGAGGCTATCTGCCAGTGCAAACCTATAGCGCCCACTACATTGCCGATCCTGCGCTCCGCCGCGCGGTCGCCGATTATCTCAAGCGTGAGCGGCTCGCAGTTGCGCGTGAAATCGCGCTTCTCACCGAGGAGTCGCCCTACCGTAATTCGGATTAGGCCGTGGATGTCCCGCACTTCGGCGGGGATGACAGATTCTGATTTCGCGAAAAGTCGGGTATAGGACTGAGATGGTCTACGACGAGAACAACATCTTCGCCAAGATCCTGCGCGGCGAGATCCCCTGCCATAAGATCTACGAGGACGAGGACACCCTCGTCTTCCTCGACATCATGCCGGGCACCGAGGGCCACGCGCTCGTCGTCACCAAGGAAAAGGCGCGCGACCTGTTCGACATCAAGCCGGAGGCGCTGGCCAAGCTCATGGCGGTGGTGCAGAAGTTAGCACCCAAGATCAAGGAGGCGGTCGGCGCCGACGGGGTGCTGATCCAGCAATTCAACGGCTCGGCTGCCGGCCAGACCGTGTTCCATCTGCACGTCCACATCGTGCCGATCAAGCAGGGCGTACCGGTCAAGCCTCACGCCGGACAGATGGAAGATCAGGCGAAGCTCGCCGCCACCGCCCAGAAAATTAGAAGGACACTCACTTCGAACTGGCGCGGCGACAAATAACAAACTTGTGCCATCATGCTGGTGATGGCATGATGGTTCAAATGAATGCACGAACGCAGATCACCCTCGATTCGGAGATGCAGCGTCAGGCCCGAAGAAAGGCCGCTGAGCTTGGCATCTCATTTGCTGAATATGTTCGCCGCCTTGTGGCGCGGGATCTTGGATCCTTGAGACCGCGCAAAGCAGATATTTCCATTCTGTTCGATCTGATCGATGAAGGACCGGAGACGAACATCGCGCGAGACAAGGATAAGATGATCGGCGATGCCGTTTGGGACGAGCATCGCCACAAAACTACGCGTACACATGCCCACGTGCGGTTGAAAACTAAAGAGTGAGTATCTTCGTCGGCTCCTCTGTTTGGTTCGCCGCAATGGACTCCGAGATCGGAATAACCCCTCGTGCCAAAGATCTTGAGAAGCAACTGGGACCATGTCACGACCACCATGTGCTCATCGAGACCTGGCTACTGCTCAACAGTCGATATCGGCCTGAGGTAGCCAACCGCTTTTGGGAGCAGCTTCAGCAAAGCGGTGTTCGTATAGAAATCGTGGAGTTGTGACTTACAATCAGCTTGGGCAATCGGCCTGGCCATTCCCTATCAGGCATTTTCCATCGTTGACCAAACAAGCTTCGCCGTTATGCACGGGTCGGCTCAAGATAAGGCGTTTGAAGTAGTGCGCTCTGGACACAGCCAACGTTCCTGCTGTTTCACCAGGCGATCCTGAATCGCCAGCAGGTCACCTGCCTTTACAAGGGTCGGCACCGCGAAATTTGTCCGCACATTCTCGGGCACAATGGCGACCAGGAGACGGCACTTGTCTATCCGTTTGGCGGAGAGAGTGAAGGCGGCCTAACCAAAGAAAAATGGCGGTGCTTCCTTTCGTACGTCGAAGAAGCACAGGTCCACAAGGGTGAGTGGCACTCAGGTGCAAGCCACCGAAAGGCGCAGCGCTGTGTCGACAGGTTGTACGTCGACGTCAATACCGCCATACCCAATCAGCCAGGCCGGTTGAGAAGCCTCGAATTGATTGGTAGGTCTTAGCTCGACAATGACCGCTCTGAACTCTCCATCGCAAGAATTACTTTGAGCCCAGCGGGACCTTGGGCACGAGGCTTACGCCAATCGCGCGCTGGCGGCCGCGCGGCCGCCGCGCGGCGCGCTTGGCACGCGGCTTGGGGCCTTCGGCTTTGACGCCGCCCTCGGGCCCTCCGTCGGGGCCCGAGCCATTGGGATCGGTATCCTCGGGGTCGCGCGGGCGGATTGGCGTGTCTGGCTTCAGATATTCGAAGCCAAGGACCTTTTCGTCGTCCTTGTCCTCAACGAGCACGCGCACGATGCCACCGTCCTTCAGAGCCCCGAACAGGATCTCCTCGGCGAGTGGCTTTTTGACGTGTTCCTGGATCACGCGCGCAAGTGGCCTGGCACCGAACTTGTCGTCATAGCCGCGCTCGGCCAGCCATTGGTTCGCCTCGGGCGTGAGCTCGATGGTAATGTTGCGGTCGCCAAGCTGCGCCTCGAGTTGAAACACGAACTTCTCCACCACCTTGGCGATGATCTCGGGCGACAAAGCCGCGAATGCGATGATCGCATCGAGCCGGTTGCGGAACTCGGGCGTGAACAGGCGATTGATCGCCTCCTCGTCGTCGCCCTCGCGTTTGGCGCGGTTGAAGCCGATGGCAGCCTTGGCGAGATCGGTGGCCCCGGCATTCGTCGTCATGATAAGGATCACGTTCTGGAAGTCGACGCGCTTGCCATTGTGATCGGTGAGCTTGCCGTGATCCATCACCTGCAACAGGATGTTGAACAGGTCAGGATGCGCCTTCTCGATCTCGTCGAGCAGCAGCACGCAGTGCGGATGCTGGTCGACGCCGTCGGTGAGCAGACCACCCTGGTCGAAGCCGACATAGCCGGGCGGTGCACCGATCAACCGCGACACGGTGTGACGCTCCATATATTCGCTCATGTCGAAGCGGAGCAGCTCGACGCCGAGCAAGAGCGCGAGCTGGCGTGCGACCTCGGTCTTGCCGACACCGGTCGGACCGGAGAACATGTAGCAGCCGATCGGCTTCCCTGGCTCGCGCAGACCCGCGCGCGATAGCTTGATAGCGGCGGCGAGCGCCTCAATCGCCCTGTCCTGACCGAACACGACCCGCTTCAAATCCTGGTCTATGGCCCGCAAAACCTCGGCGTCGGACTTCGACACGGTCTTTGGCGGAATGCGCGCCATGGTGGCGATGGTCGACTCGACCTCCTTGACGCCGATCGTCTTACGCCGCTGCCGCTCGGGCACCAGCATCTGCGAGGCGCCGGTCTCGTCGATCACATCGATCGCCTTGTCGGGCAGCTTGCGGTCGTGGATGTACTTTGCAGACAGCTCGACCGCCGACTTGATTGCCTGCTGGGTGTAGCGGACGCGGTGGAAGTCCTCGAAATAGGGTTTCAGTCCCTTCAGGATCTCGATCGAATCAGGCACCGACGGCTCGTTCACGTCGATCTTCTGGAACCGGCGCACCAGAGCCCGGTCCTTCTCGAAGTGCTGCCGGTATTCTTTGTAGGTGGTCGAGCCGATGCAGCGCAGCGTGCCAGATTGGAGCGCGGGCTTGAGCAGATTCGAGGCATCCATGGCGCCACCGGAAGTGGCGCCGGCACCGATCACCGTGTGGATCTCGTCGATGAACATGATGGCGCCGGGATAGGCTTCGATCTCGCGCATCACGGCCTTGAGACGCTCCTCGAAGTCGCCGCGATAGCGGGTGCCGGCGAGCAGCGCGCCCATATCGAGCTGGAAAATGGTTGAATCTGCCAGCACCTCGGGCACGTCGCCCATAACGATGCGTCGAGCAAGACCCTCGGCGATTGCCGTCTTGCCAACGCCGGGATCGCCCACAAACAGCGGGTTGTTCTTCTGGCGGCGGCACAGAACCTGGATGGTGCGCTGAATTTCCTGAGCACGGCCAATCAGCGGGTCGATGCGCCCTGCCCGCGCCTTCTGGTTCAGGTTGATGCAGTAGACCTCGAGCGCATCGGCGCCGCGCTTCTTTTCGTCGCCGCCCTCGACCGTGGCCGCGTCCTCATCGACCCCACGCACAGCGCGCGGCTCCGACATTCCGGCCCGCTTGGCTATGCCGTGACTGATGTAGTTGACCGCATCAAAGCGGGTCATGTGCTGCTCTTGCAGGAAGAAGGCGGCGTGGCTCTCGCGCTCGGCGAAGATGGCGACGAGCACGTTCGCGCCGGTCACCTCCTCGCGTCCGCTGGACTGCACATGCGCCACGGCGCGGTGGATCACCCGCTGGAAGCCTGCGGTGGGCTGAGCGTCGCCATGGGTGTCGAGCACGAGGCCGGAGAGCTCGTTGTCGATATAGCCGGTCAGTTTATCGCGGAGCACATCGAGGTCGACGTCGCAGGCGCGCATTACCGCGGCAGCGTCGCGGTCGTCGATCAAGGAGAGGAGCAGATGCTCCAAAGTCGCATACTCATGGCTGCGCTCGTTGGCATATTGCAGGGCGCGCCGAAGAGCCTGCTCGAGACTGGTCGAGAACGAAGCCACTTAAATCCTCACTCCTTCTCCATCGTGCATTGCAGCGGGTGCTCATGCTGACGGGCAAAGCTCGTCACCTGCGCTACCTTAGTCTCAGCCACCTCGTAAGTGTAGACCCCACAAATGCCGACGCCCTTCTGGTGGACATGCAACATGATGCGGGTCGCTTCCTCAGGCGGCTTGTTGAAGAACCGTTCGAGGACGTACACGACGAAATCCATCGGCGTGTAGTCGTCATTCAGGAGCAGCACTTTGTAGAGGCTCGGCCGCTTGGTCTTCGGCCGCGTCTTGGTGATGATATGGGTGCCGGTGTCGTCGCCCCGGCGAGGATCGCCGTTTCGCGCCATCGTCAGTCCCTATGTGGCGTATCGTTCTTCATCTTCAAGGCGAGTCGCTGCTGCTCGCTGCCAACCATCCTGGTTATTCTAACTGCATCGCGCAAGTGATCGCAAATCGCGGCGCTTCAACGTCCGGACCATAGGGTGAGTTGCCGACACGAAATCGGCAAAAAAAGAGACCCGGGGAACGACCCCGGGTCTCTTCGATGGGAAAAATGGAGTTTGGCGGGAGCCGTTACGCGACCTTCTTGGTGAAGGCAGCCTCGACTGGCTTATAGGCATCCTTGGCGAGGCCGACATACATCTCACCGAGCTTGGACATCTCGGCGACGTAAGTGTCATAGGCCTTCTTGGCATACTGCGACTGGATCTCGATGGCCTGCTCGATCGATTTGGCGCCGATCAGCTGCTCGAAGGCGCGAGTTGAATCCTCGAACGCCTTCTTGGAATAGTCGGTGATCTCGGCAGCAATAGCCTGGAAGCCCTTGTTGACCTCACCGAACGAGCGGACGGTTGCATCGAAGCCGTCTTTGCCTACTTTCTGGAACTCTTCAAAACCTTTGAGCATGTGAGCCCTCTCTAAAACCGGGTTGCGCGGAGCTTGCGAACGCGAGCGAAATATATGCATTGCACAAAAAACGTCAACATGAATTTCTTGCACTGCACAATAACCGCACTACCGATTACTTAATACTTTGGCAATAAACGAATTTTAGCTTTATTGCCCGCCATGTTATAGGACTGCGCTAGCTTTGCGCATTCGGCGCGAAAAGCGGCGCGCGAGGGAAGGCCGTCAAACGGGGGAAGGTTTCTCGCCTTCCGGGGGTAAGTGGGCATTATCAACTTTAATCGGTGGTCGAGATCAGGCCTGGCAGCGCGTGTGCTGCTCGCGCCGCTCCTCATAGTTGCTGTGGCCGGCGCACCTTTGAGCGAGGCACACGCCGCCAAGCGCAGGTCGAGCGGGGGCGCGCCTCAGATCACCTCGGCCATCGTCGTCGATATGAACTCAGGCTCGATCCTTTATTCGCAATCGGCCGACCTGCCTCGCTATCCCGCGTCGCTCACCAAGATGATGACGCTTTACGTGCTGTTTGGCTATTTGCGCGCCGGCAAAGTCACGCCCACGTCGGAACTTGTCGTGACGCCGCATGCTGCAAGCCAAGCGCCGACCAAATTGGGCTTGAAGCCCGGTGCGACAATAAGCACGACCGACGCGGTGAAGGCGCTCGTGACCCAGTCGGCTAACGATGCCGCCGTCACCATCGCCGAAAACCTCGCGGGCACCGAGGAGAACTTCGCGCGGGTCATGACTGATACGGCGCGAAGCATCGGCATGAACGCCACGACTTTCCGCAACGCCTCGGGCCTGCCCAACGAGGACCAGATCACGACCGCGCGCGACATGGCGACGCTTGCCGCCCATCTCATCCACGACTACCCGGAATATTACGGGGTGTTCGAGACGCGCTATTTCACCTTCAACGGCCACAAGTACCGCAACCACAACAAACTCCTGTTCGGCTACCAGGGCTGTGACGGCATCAAGACGGGCTACACCAAAGCAAGCGGTTTCAACCTTACCGCGTCGGTGCACCGCGGCAACAAGCATCTCGTCGCCGTGGTGCTTGGCGGGAAAACCGGTGGGCAGCGCGATGCGGCGATGCGCTCGCTTCTCGACCGGCATTTCGCCAAGGCCACCGACACGAAGCCTACGCCTGCCCAACTGCTCGCTTCGCTCGTGCCGGCGCCCTCGCCACCGGCTGTGCAAAAACCGGCCTATACGCTTGCACCGCCAACACCGGCACCATCCGCTTCTACTGCTCGAGCTGGCGAGACTTCCACGGATACCACCGCCGACACAACCACCGACACCGAGGAGGGCGATACTGGCGATCCGGCAGAGCCGATCGAGGCTAGCGTGACCGTGACAGAGCCCGGTGCTAAGGCCACGACCAAGCCCGGCAAATATCAGGGCGCTTTCCAGGTCCAAGTCGGCGCCTTTACGTCGGAAGCTGAGGCCCAGAACAGGCTCGGTATGGTGCAGCAACGCGCCTCAGACCTGCTCGACGGGCACATGCCCTTCACCACCTCCTTCATGATGGGCGATGAGGAGTGGTATCGGGCGCGGTTCGCCGGCTTCTCGCGGGAAAGCGCTCAAGCTGCTTGTGCGACGCTCAAGAAGATGTCGCTCGACTGCGCGGTGATGAAAGCAGAATAGCACCCCGCCGGCATTATCTCTGACCGAGCAGGACTTCTTTGGCCTCGTTGATGCGCGCCGCGAGGTAAGTCGATCCGCCCTGATCTGGGTGCATTTTCATTATCAATCTGCGATGAGCCTGCTTGATCTCCTCCTCGCTCGCGGTCTTGTCGACGCCTAGCACGGCATAGGCCTCCTCTACGCTCATTCGATTGGGCCGAGCGCGACCGCGGGGTGCCTCGGTCCTCTCTTCCTCTGCAAAACCACGAGGATGCCAATCTGCTTCTGCCGAACTTTGATCGCGCCAATTTGGCAGGCGCCAGTCGAGATAGGCTTCCATGAGCGCTGCTTCCCGGGCGCCGGCAGAGTCCAGCTCTGCGAGCAGCTCCATCGCCTCCCGGTCGCTAAGGGCAGATAAGGTGCGTCCGGCGAAACGGCCTGACAGGCACTTCCCGTCCATATGCCCGCTGTCGTGATCGAGCTCCATTTCGAGCCGATCGGTGCGGACTTGCGATTTCTGCCCAGGCGATCTTTGCGCCGAACCGAAAGACCCGCCGCTGAATCCAAGCACGTTTCTCCCACCCACGAGCGCAAGCCCGAACACGGCGAGCGGAATGGCAAGAGGCAGCGCCCCGCGCATTAGAAGGAACGCCGCTCCAGCGAGCGCGACGACGCCGCTACTCTTGCGGATCACCATGGCGAGCGTGCGCGGGTCGGCCCGCACAAGGAAGCGGCCTCCGATAAGGAGAAGCAGAAGGACCGCACTACCGGCAAGAAAATACGCCATCGTAGAATGCCGTTTAGCCGAGCTGCTCGAGCAGACGGAGCGCAGCGCCGCTCCTTGTCTTGTCGCTGAAGTTCTGCAGCGCCTTCCGGCCGCCCGTGGCATAGACCGCGACCGCGGTCAAAAGCTCACGAAGCTGGCGCGCGGAACCCTCGTCAAACGGAACATAGGCCCCGCGCGACAGTCGCGCGATCTCTCTGAAGGCGCGCTCGGCTTTCGCGTCACGACCCTCATGGAAGATGAACACGGGCACCTTCACCAGTCCCAATTCGCCGGCAAGCCGGGCGAGCCGGTCGACATCCTCCTCCATGCAGTCGCCCACATAGACCAGCGCGTTCACTTTGGAGCTCTCGCTTTCGCGCCGGGCATGGGCAAGGACTTTGGCGATCTGCGTCAAGCCGCCCTGGCAGGAGACGTTGCGCATCAGCTTGGCCAGCGCGACGGGGTCAGAAACCCATTTCGACGCCTGGCACTCGTTGAACCCGCGGAAATAGACAAGCTGCACATCGAGCCCGCCGACAGCCTTGACGGCGTTGAACATGTCGGCCTGAAGCTCGAGAGCGAGGTCCCAGGAGGGCTGCCGGCTCATGGTGGCGTCCATGGCGAAGATCAGCCTGCCGCGGCCGGATGCGGCGGGCGTCAAGGATTTAACTTGTTTGAGAAACGCATCGATCTCCGAACGGGAAGATTGACCGGCGGCGACCTCGCCGCTCGCGCTCTTGGCCGGCGCCTTGGGCTCAGGCATCTGATGGCGCCTCCCGCGCCACGTGTACTACTGGCCTATAAATGGACCCTGGCGCGCTTGGGTCAATGCCGCGAGGCCAGGATCACGTGTCGTCGGAGCCGGCGGCGAGAAGACTCGCGTTGCCGCCTGAAGCCGTGAGGTCGGTCGAACGCACACGCTCGATGGCGAAGGCTTGCAAATAATGCGGTCCGCCAGCCTTAGGCCCTGCGCCTGACAGCCCTTCTCCGCCGAAGGGCTGCACGCCAACCACGGCGCCGATCTGGTTGCGGTTCACGTACATATTGCCGACCTTTGCGCGGGCGGCGACGAAGTCCGCCGTCGCCTTGATGCGGCTGTGCAGGCCGAGGGTGAGGCCGTAGCCGGTGGCATTGATCGCCTCGCAGACCTCTGCCAAGCGGTCCCCGGCAAATCGCATCACGTGCAGGATGGGACCGAACACCTCGCGTTTCAGCACGGTGATCGAAGGAATTTCGTAGATGGCAGGCGAGACATAGCTCCCAAGTGCGTGCTCCTCGCTCAGGGGCAGGTCGAGCAATTCGCGCGACTCCTTGCGCATTCGGACCTTGTGGGTTTCGAGCGCAGCGCGCGCGTCCTCGTCGACGAGTGGACCGACATCGGTGGCATAGTCGAGCGGATCGCCTATCCTGAGTTCGCGAGCCGCCCCGAGCAGCATTTCGAGCATCTCGTCGGCAACGTCCTCTTGCAGAAAAAGCACGCGCAGCGCCGAGCAACGCTGGCCCGCGCTGTCGAAGGCGGAGGCGAGCGCATCGTCGACCACCTGCTCAGGCAGCGCCGAAGAGTCCACGATCATGGTATTGAGCCCGCCAGTTTCGGCGATGAGCTTCACGATCGGGCCGTCACGGGCGGCGATCGCCCGGTTGATGGCGATGCCGGTCTCGGTCCCTCCGGTAAACGCAATGCCGTCCACGCGCGGGTCGCCGACAAGTGCTGTGCCCACCACCTCGCCCCGCCCCGGCAGGAGATGCATCACGTCAGGAGGAACGCCCGCTTGATGCATCAGGCGCACGGCGCGGGCTGCGGTGAGAGGCGTCTGCTCGGCGGGCTTCGCCACAACGGCATTCCCGGCGGCAAGCGCACCTGCGATCTGCCCGGTGAAGATGGCGAGCGGGAAATTCCATGGCGAGATGCAGGCGAACACGCCGCGGCCGTGCAGCGACAATTCGTCCTGCTCGCCCGTTGGACCCTTCAATAGGCGTGGTTCGGTGAACTGCCGGCGCGCCTCAGCCGCAGAATAGCGCAGATGATCGACCGCCTCGCGCACGTCGCCTTGGGCGTTCGGAAGCGTCTTCCCGGCCTCCCGCACCATCAACGCCATGAGCCCCGGGCGGTCGGCCTCGAACAGGTCGGCGGCGCGCTCAAGTATGGCGGCGCGCGCCTCGCCGCCGAGCCTGTCCCACTCCCCGCTCGCCGCTTTGGCCGTAGCCAGCGCCTCGTCAATGACTTCGGGGCTGGCGGTTCGACAGGTCCCAACCACAACCCTGCGGTCATGCGGCGAGGTCACCCCAGTGACGTCGCCTCCGTCCTCGATCTCCTCGCCGGCAACAATAGGATTGGCTGTCGCCGGACGCGCCAACACTTCCTTGATGGAAGCGACCAGCGGCTCGCGCACCGCATTGTCCCACAATGGCAGGCCGAGGCTGTTACGGCGCTCGGGGAGATAAAGGTCGGGCGGAATCGGGATTTGCGGGTTGGCTTTCTCTGGCAGCGCAGCGGCCTTCTCCACCGGATCGGCGACGATGGCGCTGATCGGCGCTTGATCGTCCGCGAGCCGTTTGACGAACGACGTGTTTGCCCCGTTTTCCAATAGGCGCCGCACCAGGTAAGCAAGCAGGTCCCGGTGCCCCCCGACCGGCGCATAGATTCGGCAAGACTTGGCGAGCGAATCCGGATGCACCACCTCGCGATGCAGTGCCTCTCCCATGCCGTAGAGCCGCTGGAACTCGTAGGGGCGATTTCCCCCGAGCGTCACGATCGCCGCGACGGTATGGGCGTTATGTGAGGCGAATTGCGGATAGAAGCAGTCGGGCCGCGCAAGCAGCGCATGCGCCGCCGCGAGATAAGCAACGTCGGTGTTGACTTTCCGGGTGAAGACGGGATAGCCCGCGAGCCCCTGTTTCTGCGCCCACTCGATTTCGCTGTCCCAGTAAGCGCCCTTGACGAGGCGAACCGGGATGCGCCGGCCCATCACGACCGCCACATCGGCGAGCCAGTCGATCAGAGGCAGCGCCCGCTTGCTGTAGGCCTGCATGGCAAAGCCGAGTCCGTTCCAGCCGGCGAGCGCCGGATCGATGAGGAGCGGCTCGGTCAATGCAAGCGACAAATCGAGCTTGTCGGCCTCCTCGGCGTCCACGGTGAGCGGCAACCAAGCCTTGCGCATCGCATGCGCGAGCTCAAAGAGCCGCGGCACGAGCTCCTTCTGGAGGCGCGCCTCTTGCGATGGGTGATAGCGTGGGTGCAGGGCCGAAAGCTTTACCGAGAGCCCTGGGCGACGCTGCAGCTCATTCTCGGTCCGGCCCGGGGGCTCGCCGGCCCAGGCTGCGATGGCCGCGATTGCCTCGCCATAACCTCGCGCGTAACGTTTGGCGTCGTCCTCGGTACGAGCGGCTTCTCCCAACATGTCGAAGGAGAAGCGATAGCCTTGCTCCCTGTCATTCTCGGCATTAGCAAGCGCCTCTTCGATCGTCTGTCCGAGCACGAACTGGCGCCCGAGAATGCGCATGGCCTGGCGCAGCGCCTGGCGGATCACTGGCTCGCCGCTTCGCGCTACGAGGCGCCGGACGAAGCTCGTCGGATCGCTCCGCCGGTTCTCGCCCCAATCGACAATGTGTCCGGTAAGCATCAAGCCCCAGGTCGAAGCATTGACGAGGAGCGAGTCCGAATGTCCGAGATGGCGCCCCCAATCGCCCGAGCCGATGGTTCCCGCAATAAGACGGTCGGCGGTGGCAGCGTCGGGAACGCGGAGGAGCGCCTCGGCGAGGCAGAGCAGGAGAACCCCCTCTTCGCTCGATAGCCCATATTCATGGAGGAAGGAGTCGATCCCGCCTTGCTCGTGCCTTCCCTCGCGCGCGGCCTTGACCAGATCGCCCGCGAGACGCTCGATTTGCCGGCGGTCATCCGCGCTGAGGCTGGCCCGCTCGATGAGGCTCTCGACGAGAGGACCTTCGTCGGCAAGCAAAGCCTTGCTGATCGCTTGCCGGCTGGGCGGCGAAGGCGGTGCGGCATTGTCGCGTTTTGGCTCGCCCATGGTCCAAGTCTAGACCTTTGGCCCTCGCCCAACTATTGCGCTCTTGTTATGGTCGCCGCCCTCAGGGAGTCCGAACCATGCCGACTGGCATCACCACTTCCCGCACGGTCGCGGATTTGAGGGCCCATGTCGCCCCGTGGCGCAAGGCCGGCAAAAGCATCGCGCTCGTCCCCACCATGGGCGCGCTCCACGCCGGACATCTCTCGCTGGTGACGCTCGCCAAGAGCAAGGCGGACCGGGTCGTGGTCTCGATCTTCGTGAATCCGATACAATTCGGGCCGCGCGAGGACTTCAACACCTATCCGCGCGACGAGGCCGGTGACATCGAGAAGCTCCGCGCTGCCGGGGCGGACCTCGTATTCGCGCCCAATACGGCGGAGATGTATCCCGCTGGCTTCAGCACAAAAGTAAGCATAGGCGATCTGACCGAGGATCTCTGCGGGGCAAACCGGCCCAATCATTTCGACGGCGTTGCCACTGTAGTGACCAAGCTCCTGCTGCAATGCGCGCCCGACATGGCGATCTTCGGCGAGAAGGACTATCAGCAGCTGCTCGTCATCAAGCATCTCGTACGCGACCTCAACGTCCCGGTCGAAGTTCTGGGCGGAGATATCGTGCGAGAGAAGGACGGGCTCGCGCTGTCCTCCCGCAATGCCTATCTCTCACCCGCTGAGCGCAAGACCGCCCCGCTGCTGCATCAAACCATTTCAGAAGTGGCTGCAGCCTTGGCCCGCGGCGAGGGAGCCGATGCCGCGTGCGTAGCTGGACGATTCAAACTCGAGGCAGCTGGCTTTCGCGTCGACTATATCGCCGTGCGTGATCCCGACACTCTCAAGCCCCTGTCAGGACCGGTGAAGCATGCGCGCGTGCTCGCAGCAGCCTATCTCGGGAAGACGCGCCTCATCGACAACGTGCCGGTGCCAGCTACCAATCGATGAGCCGGAGTTCGCGCAGTTCCTCGCGCATGCGGCGCGGAATGGTCTCATCGGCGCCATCGACCACGCCAACGTCTTTGGGCGCATCAGCCGCTTCGAGATAACGCCATCCTTGGAAGGCGCGGCGCGGATGAGCTCTGGTCGCAACCAGCTCCCTGTCGAGCACGATGCCGCAACAGGCGGTGCCATCATCTTTAGTGTCTGGCCTGAGGTCGAGCACCTTCTGGCGTACCAGGACAAAGCCCTTGATTACCCAATAAAGCGAACCACCATCGATCACCTCCTCGCGCCGCTTCGGCATCTGCAGCGTGCGGTGGCAGAGCTCGGGCGTCTTGCGTGCATGCTTCAAGCGCTTTAGCCGCTCTGTCTGCCACGCGGCAAGCTCCTCGACGGTGTCGACGCCGACGCAAAGCTTGATGAGATGGATGGTCATTGTCCCCTCAATGCGCCATGAACAGCGGGAGCGTCGCTTCTTCGAGCATGGTCAGTGTGACCCCTCCAAGGATGAACTCTCGCCAGCGCGAATGATGAAACGCACCCATCACGATCATGTCGGCTTTAAGCTCCTTGGCCTTAGCCAGAAGGAGCTTGCCGATATCGCCACGCTCAAGCGTGAGACGCACCACCTCCGCGGCAACACCGTGGCGCTTCAGATGCGCCACCATGTCCTCCACCGCCGGCTCGTCGTTTTCCCCTGGGTCTGCCGGCACGCCGACGAGCAGCACCACCCGCTCCGCCTGCTGGAGAAAAATAAGGGCATCGTTGCAGGCACGCGCGGCCTGAGGGCTGCCGTCCCAAGCCGCAACGACGGTCGTCGGCCGCACGATGGCGGCTGGTGTCGGCGGAACGACGATCACCGGGCGGCCCGAGGCGAACAGGCAACGCTCGACGAGCGCATATTGGCCGATCAACGGATCGCCGTGTCGCGGCTGGCCGAGCACCGTGATGTCGGCGTGGCGAGCGCAACAGGCGAACTCGCGCGGGAACTCGTCGCTGACCCCCTGCATCAATCTTATCTCGATGCTCACGCCTTTGGCCTCGCAATGGGTCTTGCAGTCATGAAGCGCAACTTCGCCTTGCGACTTAACGCTTTGCAGGACCTCGCTCATGTCGGCGAAGCCAGCATCGACGCCGTACAAAGGCAGGAGCGCCGTCGGAGCGAAGCTCACGCCGATAAGATGCGCGCCATGATCCTTGGCGAGCGCCGCGGCGAATGCGATGCGCGCCTTTGTGGTCTCGGCGCCGTCCACGTAAAGAATGATATCGTTCAGGGCCATGCCTGTTACTTTACCGCGATCTTAGCCGGTGATCCCGCGGCGTCAGGTGACACATCACGCGGGGCCGACGGCCCCGTGAGGGCGATTGACCCCGCGCGCACACAGCTTTGATAAGGATTTACGCAAGTCATTCTTGCAGGAGGGCAATAGCTGGCTTGGCGGGTCTCCGCCACCAACGCCTAGAACTCATGCACAGGAGAGAAATATAGAGCTGAACAAGAAGTCGGCTACTAAAATGCCATGCGACCTTCGCGGGCGAGGACGAGGCCGAGCTTCGCGCCGCGTCTTATCTCAAGGATTGGGTCGACACGGGGCTGCTGGCGGGTTTTCAGCTACACTAGGCGTAGGCCCTGCAAGATCGCAGCCTGCAACTGCGCGAGTCTCCGGCGCCGGGAACAGCGCGTCACTCCTCCCCCTCAGCCAGTAGGCGAGAAGCCCAACCCATTCACGCGTGGCGACATCGACACGGCGCAAGCCCTCCGAGACCTTGTCAAAGGGCCGCGTCAAATCCGCCTTGCCGCGCGTGCGGTAATCGACCGGCCAGGGCTCGACGTCGAAGCCAGCCTTGCGAAAGGCGCCCATCGCGCGCGGAATGTGATGGGCCGAGGTAATCAGGATCCATCGTTTGCCGGGTCCGAGATCGCCCTGCTTGATCAGCTCCTCTTTGAGGAAGACCGCATTCTCGTAAGTGTCGCGCGCAGACGCTTCGAGGATCAGTCGATCTTTTGCGACACCCATTGCGGTGAGGAGCGCTTCTGCGCCCTCAGCCTCGCTGCCAGACTTGTAAAGAATACCTGCGTCACCGCCTGTGAACGCGATTTTCGAGTTAGGGAAGCGTTGCGCCAGGATGGCCCCCTCGACGATCCGCTCCGCAGCCTCGTTTAGCGCTGGCGCATGGCGTGCCGTGCCGACCAGCCTGTCCTCGGCGCCGCCAAGGATGATGAAGCCTGTGGGCGGAGGCGGACTGTCGAGATTGGTCCGCGGGAAACGGTTCTCGAGCGGCAGGACCAAGACATTGCCGAGCGGCGAAAGCCCTGCCAGCAATAGCAGAATTGCACCGATGGTGACGAAGCGGCGCCCCCATCGTGCCCATCCGGTCCAAATCAGGATAGCGCCGTAGCCGATGAGAAGCGCGATTAGAGTAGATGGCTGCAGCAGGAACCACAGCCCTTTGGCGAGATAGAAGAACATGCGCGAAAAGCCCCGGTCCTAGCTCAACCAAATAGCAGCTAGGCCGAGAAAGGCGAAGAAGCCGACGCAATCCGTGCACATCGTCACAAACACGCCCGAGGCGATGGCCGGATCGAGCCTCACCGCGTAAAGGCCGAGGGGAATCAGGATCCCGGCAAGCGCCGCCACCAACAGATTGATGATCATGGCGGCGCCGATCACAAGTCCGAGCGTGCCGCTGCCGAACCAATAGAAAGCGATGGCGCCCATGATCACCGCGAATAGGAGCCCGTTGAGAAGCCCGACTGCCGTCTCTCGGCCAATGACTCTTGCCGCATTGATCCAGCCCAATTCGTGAGTGGCTAGTGCGCGTACGGCAACGGTCATGGTTTGCGTTCCGGCATTTCCCCCCATCGAGGCGACGATGGGCATAAGCACGGCGAGCGCCACCATCTGCTGGATGGTTGCATCAAAAAGGCTGATGACCCAAGAGGCCAGGATCGCAGTGCCGAGATTGACGAACAGCCAAAGGAAGCGGTGCTTGGTGGTTTGCAGCACCGGGTCCGAGACCGATTCACCACCGACGCCGCCGAGTCTCAGAATGTCTTCCTGGGCTTCCTCCTGCACCACCTCGACCACGTCGTCGGCGGTAATCACGCCGACCAGCCGCCCATCGTCGTCGATCACCGCCGCAGAGGTGAGATTGTAGCGCTCGAACTGGCGTGCCGCTTCCTCCTGGTCGGCCTTCGCCGGGATCGGATGAATTTCCCGGTCGGTGATGGAGTCGATCGACGCCGTGCGCTTCGAGCGGAGCAGGCGGTTGAGGGCGATCGAGCCAAGCAGGTGATAAGCCGGATCGACGACGAACACTTCATAGAAGCGGTCAGGAAGATCGTCGGCCTCGCTCATATAGTCGATCGTCTGTCCCACCGACCAGAACGGCGGCACGGCGATGAGATCGGTCTGCATGATGCGGCCGGCCGAGTCCTCGGGATATTCGAGGCTCCGCTCGAGCTTGGCGCGCTCGAAGGACGGCAGCTTGGCGAGGATGTCAGACTGCTCTTCCTTG
>Ga0157378_10000642_pt1 | contig 32850 bp, 31 predicted proteins | sample M65metaG_FD_115309 | JGI IMG/M metagenome (GOLD analysis project Ga0157378, IMG submission 115309) | Miscanthus rhizosphere microbial communities from Kellogg Biological Station, Michigan, USA - M6-5 metaG | ecosystem: Host-associated > Plants > Roots > Rhizosphere > Soil | place: USA: Michigan... | reverse complement strand
GGTCACGCAGCCTCCGCAACCGCGGTCGTAGTTCTCACCGCCGTCCAGCATGAAGACATTGTGGGCGGTGCGCTGGCCGTTGAAGCTGACGCCCGTGTCGCCTCCCACCGCGAGGTCTTTATAATTCGTAATATTGTCCGATGCCCCGGGAGTCAACGCAGCAAGTTGGAAAATGGTACTTCCAGCCACGGCGACATTACCCAATTGAGCGCTCGTCATGATATTGCTCTGCTCGGCGGTATCCGTCTGAACGTGGACAGCCGCCGCTTCGACCGTGATCATTTCGGTTGCTGCGCCCACCTGCATCGCGAAGTCTGCGCGGGTGCGGTCGCCTACCTGGAGCACAAGGCCTTTCTGTTCGGCGACCTTAAGGCCGGGCGCTTCAGCCTTCAGGTCGTAACGGCCGATGTGAACGCTTTGGAGCACATACTGGCCTGCATCATTGGTAGTCGCAGTGCGCGCTACGCCGGTGTCCGTGTTCGTGGCGGTAACCTTGGCGTTAGCAACTACCGCGCCCGTCTGATCGGTTACAGTGCCGACAATGGTTGCTTCCTGCGCAAATGCCTGCAGGGAAAGAAAAAGGAAAGCGATGGCCGCCAGCGACATAAACCGCCAAAACCGCGCCGGCAACCCTCCCAGTCCCGAAATGGTGGACGAAAGCTTCATGGCATTCTCCAAAAGGGAATTGACCTGCACACAACGAAAGTTGTTGTGAGTTCGCGGCCATCAGCTTGAGTCCCGGGTACACACGTTGTCAAGCATAAAATCGTTACTATAACGAGACTAGATCGATTTAGTTAACCGCTTAAGTCCAATAAGTTGTAGGAAATAATTGCCTTTTGTGGTTCCCTGTGCCAGACTTCGTGCAACTATGGGATCTCGAAAGAGCGGAGAGAATGGTCACGCGAATTTGCGCCGATCTTCCACTTCTGATGTCGTCAGGCCAGCGAGCTTGAGGGATTTGGCGGACTACCTGGGACTGGCGCCGGCGACCATCTCCCTGGTCATGAACCGCGCTCCGGTGGCGAACACGATCCCTCTCGACACTAGAAATCGTATTTTCGAGGCAGCGCACAAATTCGGCTACCGCCCCAATTTCTTCGCCCGATGCCTGCGCGCCCAACGCAGCTTCACCATTGGCGTCCTGACTCCAGAAGTCAGCGAAGGCTACAACGCCACCGTGCTCAGCGGGATCGAGGACCACCTGCTTCGGGAAGGCTACTTCTATTTTGTAGCCAGCCATCGTTTTCAGCCTGACCTGATCGAGGAATACCCCGATCTGCTCCAGTACCGTTCCGTAGATGGCATCATCGTGCTGACGGCTCCCTGGCACCGCGAACTTCCGTTACCCGTGGTGACGATTTCCTGCCATCACCATGTAAAAGGGGTCACGCGCATCATCCTGGACCATCACAGAGCTGCTGAACTTGCGCTCCAGCACCTGTGGGGACTCGGGCACTCGGACATCGCCATTATTAAGGGCCAGTCTTTTACTCCGGACAGCGAAGTTCGCTGGAAGATGATCGCCCAGATAGCTGCACAGGCCGGACGGCCGATTTCCTCAAAACTGGTCGTACAACTCGAGGACAATCTGGCCTCCCCCGATCTTGGATATCACGCCGCCAAGAAGCTGTTTGCTTCCGGACGCCACTTTACCGCGGTGTTCGCCTTTAATGATCTTGCCGCAATTGGCTCCATGAGGGCGGTCCATGAACACGGGCTGCGCGTTCCACAGGATGTCTCAATCGTAGGCTTTGACGACATCGACAGCGCCGCCTATCAGAACCCTCCACTCACCACAGTTCGTCAACCCTTAAAGGAAATGGGGAGGATGGCTGCGCAGACCGTGCTCAGTCGAATTGGAATGGCGGGTAACGAGAGCCAGGAAATCGTTGTGGAACCCGAATTGGTTGTTCGCGCTACCACCGCTCCCGCCAGGGCGCAACGTTCCTCTTAGGAACTCCCTCGGGGCTCTCAATTGTTTTGTCGTACCAGAAAACTCAGCTCCGCCACTTCAACTCCGTCGGACCAGCCATGGGGTGCCTGATTTCACTCCCCGTGCGCTTGGCTTCCAAGTGAGCGGCTTTGAGGGCAAAGTACCACTTTGCCGGACGGTCAGCGTCGTCGATCAACATGAGATGGGGATTGTGCTTGAGCCCTTCGCTCTGCAATTCCATCGTGCGACGATCCTGCTCGACAAATTTTGCGAACACAAATTTCAACAGCGAAGGACCGAACGGGAACCAGCGAAAGATGTTCCAGCAGGCGACGACGTCGATACGGCAACGATCTCGCACCACCGGGGTAACGGTAGTGAGCGATGAGAACCAGTACTTCCCTGCCTGAATCGTTTCCAGCCGCAGATTCGGCAATACAAAGTCGATGGTGGTTGTAATCGACTCCGCGTCGGCGTACATGCGCAGCAGTTTGTAGGGCCCACTGTTTGAACTGGGGGTGTGCGCGCTCATGCGGAAGCCGTTGGGGATGGGTTCAAACTGCTTCCGCTTTTCATGAATGCTATGACGCGACCTCCACCACCACGCTTGATGCACAAACGGCCCGTGGGCGGGATCCATCAGCCCGATGATCCCATGATCTACGCTGCAGGGCAGGTCGGCCGTGAGATAGGCAATCTTATATTTGGCGGAAAACTTCGCGACTTGTGGCGCCACAAAGGGTGGATCGTCGCGCTTGGTAAATCCAGTCCCAACGGGTCTTGGATCTGGAATAAACACCCAAACGAAACCGTCGTGCTCCTCGCAGGCAAAATTTCCGGCAAAGATGCGATCCACTTTCAGACCCTGACCGGAGGTGAGCGATGGGATCAGCGTACATTGACCGGTGTGAACATCAAATTTCCATCCGTGATATCCGCATTCCACCTGACGCCCATCAAATTGCCCGCAGCTGAGCGGCATGCCGCGGTGGGGGCAGGTGTCCTGTAAGGCAAACACGCGACCATCCCCGGCTCGCCCGACCACGAGCGGCGTCTCCAGGAGCATAGCCTTGTGCAAAGCGCCTCTCCCCAGCTGATCCGATGGCAGTGCCCGGTACCAAAACCCTGTCAGCATCAATGAATCTGGCTCTTCGCGCCTGAGCATTTCAGCAGAGGACATGGAAGCGCCAGCGTAACACAGTAGCTTTGTGGTGGGTCGGCACTTCGGCCCGCGCTCGGGCGAGCCATTCCCTAAGGGGCAAGGTTCGTTTGATTCGGAACAAGTAGGGCTGAAGACTGCTCTCGTGACTTCGATTCTTCCAATCGGAAATATGAGTGCTGCCTGATTCCCAACGTTGTATTGTGATTAGGGCAAAGCCTGCGCATTCTCAGCGGATACTCAAACTAGATCATGAAACTTGGTGGATTTCTGTTGCTGTTGTCCGGATGGGGCATCGTAGTCGCAGCTCTCACACTCTTGCACGGCCACGTGGTGGCCCCCTTTATCTATGCGGGGTTTGCAGTCGAGATCCTGGGCCTCGTGCTAGTGTTCCGTGGACATCTCCCCGCGGCGGTGAAATTAGGGTGATGGACGCCCCAACAAATCTCCTCGCTTTCGGGCTTTGCCTCATATTCCTTATTCTGGTTCCCTTCACCGTAGCCGGGCTGGCGCTCATCAATGCAGGCCTTGGCCGATCGCGCAGCGCTGCCCATGCAATGACCACTGCCCTATGCGTCATGGCCACTGCCATGTTGACTTATTTCGCCCTTGGATCTGCTGTTCAGGGAGCCCACGAACCGCCGTTGTGGAACAACGGCTGGTTAGCCACCCTGCCCTCAAAAAACTTTTTTTTTCACGGGATATCCTGGGACCAGCCTGCCGCTGCTCAGATATTGTTGCCGCTGCTAGGGATTTCCCTCGCTTCCGTTGTGCCGTTAGGCGCAGTTTCCGACCGCTTGCGATTGGGAGCCGCATGCGCCTCAACCGTCCTGTTTGCAGGCTTGATCGACCCGCTCTTCTTACGGGCGATGGCAAGATTCGGGGCGTTTCAAGACGCTGGCGGATCGGGCTTTATTCAGGCCGTCGGTGGACTGACGGCCCTTGCATTCGTCTGGCTTCTTGGACCGCGCCAAGGCAAGTATGCACACGGTGGAATGCCGGCTGCTATCCCCGCGCACAACCAAGTCTTCGTCCTGTTCGGGTGCATGCTCAGTTGGATTGGATGGCTCGGCCTGAACTCGGCCGGAGCAATGATGCGCGCTGGGGCGCAGGCCGAACAGTCGATTCTGGTTGTGGTTAATACAACCTTCGCCGCAGCCGCCAGTGCGCTCGCGGCTGCCGCCACAACCCGCATTCGCTTCCGTCGGCCCGATGCTTCGCTGGTCGGCAACGGGTGGATGGCCGGCCTGGTGGCAAGCAGCGCCGGTTGCGCGACGCTGAAGCCAGCCACGGCAACCATCACGGGAATCGTCGCGGGCGTGCTCGTGGTTTTATCAGTGGAGTGGTTCGAACTTCACCTCAAGGTGGACGATCCTTGCGGCTCAGTCTCGGTACACGCTGTGTGCGGAATCTGGGGACTGCTCGCGGCCGGGATCTTTGCCGAACGTGCGGGACAATTCACCGTGCAGATCATTGGCATCGCCACGCTCCTCGGCTTTATCTTCCCCCTAACCTATGGATTGAATTATCTGCTCAACCGCTTCCTGGTGTATCGGGTATCACCCGATGGCGAGCGCCAGGGACTCGATCTCCACGAACTCGGTGCGGATGCGTACCCCGAATTCGTAGTGCACGCGGATGAGTTCTTGCAAAGGTGAGCAGGGGCTTGAGCAGCCTACGACTTGCCGTGTCCGAACGGAAACTTCAGCTCTCTTCCACCAGATAGGCAATCTGGTGCTTATAAATAAAGAGGTTCGGCTTGCCCTGCCTCGTCAGTCGAAGCATGTTGCGGTCGTAGTACTCAATCCAGCCACGCAAGGTCTCTCCGCTCACCAGTTTGAGAGAGATCGGCGTCTGCTTCTCCGCCAGCCGCTGGAGATAGGCGGCTTCTTCGTTGGTTGACTCGGGGGGCGGAGCTTTCTTCTTTTGCGCTTGCTCGGGAAATGGCATGACTGAATTCTACGCCTAGAAGGAAACCTTCACGCCCCACTCTACCGACCGCGGTGCTCCGCTGGCATTCATGTTGGGGCCGAGCGTGGAACGATTGGTCCGCCCACTCGCGCCGGATGCGTTTCCGCCAACCGTGTTCTGCGGTTGCACGGTGGTCGCTCCCAGGGCGACGCTGCCCGCGCCGTAACTCAGGAACCCGCTCTGCGTATAACCCGGCATGTCGAAGTTTGCGAAGTTAAACATGTTAAAGAGCGACACGCTGGGAGCAATGGTCACCCGCTCTCCTAACTGATGTTCCCAAGTGAGCCTCAGGTCAAATGTTTTGTACCAGCCAAGGCCGGCAAGATGCTGAGTTGGAACAGCCAAGGGCTCGAGCGTTCCTCCCATCAACTGCAACTCCTGAAGCGAAAACACTCCACTGCTGATCAGCGCATTGCCCGCAGGCGTCTGTGGTGTGGCACTGGTTGCAGAATTGAGGTTGTAGGTAGAAATAAAACTTTGCAGTCCCGACGCGCTCACGGAGCGCATAAACGACCCGACATTTGAGCCGGGAATAATATCTCCGGTGCTGCCATCCCCGTTCCAGTCAGTCACCAGGACTTCCGCTCCGCCGGCATTCTGCTGGAACCGAAGGGTGACGGGCAAAGGACTTGCAAAATGGCTGAGCAGACCCAACTGAAGAGAGTGCGGCAAATCGAAGAATGCTGCCAGGGAGAATTGATGCGTGCGATCGAGCGCGCTCGGACCTGTGAATCGCGTGGGATTCGCGTAATCCGTCGCCAGCATGGCAACCGTGTCATCTTGCCCCTGATTATCGTAATGGGAATGCAAGTAGGACAGGCGGAAGCTCGCCCTCTGAACCCCGCGCCCGAAGTTCATGAGTTCCTGGTTCAGGCTCAAAAGCGTGCCGCTGTAAACCGACCGTCCCTCTGGGATGTCGATGACGTTGACCCCGAGATTCGGGTGCACGCCGGGAAATGCACAGAACGGACACGGAGTTCCGCCTGTCACTTGCGCCGGACCCCCGATCCCATTGGCACCGTAGGCGGCAAGCGCACCCGAGAAACCAAGCTTCCCCACCATGCAATTTACCTGGTTTGTACCTGATGCACACCCGTTGCTGACCTGCGCATTGTCGCGGGCGGCAAGAGCGTTTGCCAGACTGAACGTGTCGGCAGCTCCTCCCCGGTTTACATCAATGCCGAGGAGCGTGCGGGTCGCAACCTGCCGAACGTAATCCGCCGTGAACACCAGCCCTGGTCTCAATTCATGCCGCAGTCCAACATTGGCCTGGACCGTACGAGGAGTCTGGTAGTTCGGTGAAATCAGACTCAAACCATTTAACGCCGGGCTGGCAAAGGCAGCTGGATTGCCGATGAAACTGGGATTGCCCGAAACCGAGCCGAGCGCCGCCTGGTATGCCTGCTGCAGAGCCAGCGCGAGCGGGGCAGCCGTGCCCATGGATTCCCCGCACCAACTTTTTCCAGAGGCTGCATCAAACGGCGAAACCGTCCCGTCCGCGTTGACGATACCTCCCGGTATGATCCCGGGCACGGTCGGCCACTGAATTCTTCCCGGGCCTCCGCCGATACATGCTGGGACGGTTGCAAAATACGTGCCCTGTTGCAGGCGCAACGCCCGGTCGGAATAGGCATTCAGCAAAGACGATTGATCGTAGAACATCCCAATTCCTGCTCGAATCGTCGTCGTGCCATTCGAACTCGTGTCCCAGGCAACCCCCAGGTGGGGAGAAAAGTTGTAGTTGGGCTGGCGCACCCGGTTTCCGAGTTTCGGCTGCCAAAGGTTGAGCATTGCAATCGGACCCAGGTCGCTGTTGTTCGGCAAGGTGTCGCGAACCCACCGGACACCATAGGTCAACGCCAGGTTCGGCGAAAGTTTCCAGGTGTCACCGCCGTAGAGGGACAGCTGATTGTCTCTCAGCCCCCCGCCCGGGAATCCAAAGGCGCTCTGTTCCGACTGGAAGCCTTGTCCGTTGCCCAAATAGGCCCACAGCGCCGGATAGGCTGCCGGATCCGTTGCTAAACCGCTCGATCCACCTAAGCCGGCCGGCAATGGGGCGGCGCTTTGATCGGATAATACCGGCGCCGTGGCATACAGCGGCGCGAACCGTCCAACTGAGATGCGGTCAAAGCTAGCACCAAAAGTCCCCTGGTGACTTCCGGAAACGCGGCTGCCGTCATAACGGAACTGCAAGTCGGATTGATGGTTCTGCTGATTTGAAAATGGGCTTTCGCCAACGCAGATCAGCGCACCCGACGAGCACTGCGTAGTCGATCCACCCCCAATATTGAAATCATAGGGAAGCACCGCGGTGACCCCGGGTGGAATGACGTCCGCGGTTGTGTTCTTGAACTTCAGGTATTCGAAGCGAACCGCATGCACAAAGCCGCCGGAAGCAAAATCGAGACCGACGCTGTGCGAGGGCGTGGTCGAGCGCGCGAGTATCGATTGAAGGCTGGGGCCGGACGAAAACGGCGCCGTCACGCTGTTCTGGTCATAGGCGAAGCGGTAAAATCCCCGCGTTCGCTCCGACCATTTGTAATCGAGCCGTCCCGTTCCGCTGACTTCGCGGAATGGCTGATCGAGTGTCCTCAAGACCGGATTGAGCAAGGTGAAGGGGCCGGCTGGCAAAACCGCGTTCTGAAGATCCTGGCGACCGCGCTCCAAAGCGGCGAAGAAAAACAACTTCTCCGGGATCAGCGCTCCACCGACGCTTCCACCATAATGCTGGCGTCCCCAATCGTGGCTCTGTCCCCCGGGCAGGCTGGCGGAGAGAATGTCTCCGTTACCGTAAGAGGCGAACAGGTTGCCGTGTAGATCGTTTTCACCGGCGCGTGAGACCACATTGATCGTCCCCGGCGCATACAACTGCCTGGTAATCGGCGCCAGCAATCCTCCGAATTGGAACTCCTGCAATGCGCTTGCAGGAAGGTTTTGGGTGACTCCACCGTTGACCCGATCGGTGATACTGAGACCATCCGCCTCAACCGGAGTAGCATTCCCCAAACCGTTGAACAACGAAATGGATGTGTACGCATTCTTGTTGGGTGCCAGCGTCCCAGCTTTCTGATTTTGGACTCCCGGCTCCAGTTGCAGAAGTTCAAGGAAGTTACGGCTGCGCAAGGGGTAGTTCTGAAGTTCCTGCGCAGAAACCACGCCTGGCAACGGCTCCGGCCCCAGTGCGAGTGCGACCGTCGAGGCAGCACCCGGCTTCACCGTCACCAGCGTGCTCCCGGTTATAAAGCTGCGCATTTCGGCGCGGACCGTGTATTCGCTAGCAGCAAGGTCTCCAGAAGCAAATGCACCCGCAGCATCGGACCTCAACGCCACCGTCTTGCCGGAGGTGCGATCGGTGATGAGAATCCTGGCCCCACTGATCGGTCCGCCCTTGGTCGAGGTAACAGTACCCTTAATCGTTCCGGTTTCGGTCTCGTCGTCCTGGGCAAATGAGCCGGAAACGACGCTGAATGCGAGCAAGATAGCCAGTAGCGTACGAAGCAAAAACTGTCCCCCGTGGGTCATTGTTTGTGACGCCATTTTCATGCGCGAGCTTTCTGATTCCCCTGGGTTTTTAAATTTGGGTAGTCTGACAATTGTCACTGTGCTTACAACAAATTGCAAACCAGCTAGTGCGATTTCGACGTGTAATAGCCTGTACGATGGCGGGTTTTATAGTCGGATGCGCCCTCCACTCCGCTTAGCTTGACCTCGATGTGGCGGTAGTCCGATTCGGCGAGCCGCGACGCCGGATAGTAGGCGAGCAGGTACTGCGTCCGCAATTCATCGCTGATGGTGCGAAACGCCTCGTCCAGCTGGGGCAGAGTCGTGGCATAAAAATACTTGCCGCCGGTATCTTCCGAGAGTTGGATCAGCGCGTGCTCGCCTCCGGTATCGCGTCCCGCGCTGGCTTCAATTGGGACCACGATGATGCTATAAACGACAGCTTCGGAAATCTGCGCTGCGCGCAGAGCTTCGCGGTAGTCCGTTTGGCTCACGGTGTCGCCGCCATCGGTGATCAGCACCAGTACCTTTCTCCCCTGTCGCTCTTCGAGCGTCTGCGAAGCAACAAATATCGCGTCGTACAGAGCCGTCGCCGAGCCCATGCGTATACGTTCGATTCCGCGGTCGATCGTTTTCATGTCCGAAGTAAATGGAACAATTTCGTCCGCGATTTCACTAATGCCGTAAATGGCCATGGCATCCTGCGGACGCAAAATGGTGTGCGCAAAGCGCCGCGCGGAATTGACTTCGAGAGGAAGATCTTTCCGCGTGCTGAGGCTGGTATCGATTTCGAGAGCAATCGACAAAGGCAGCTCGGATTCCTTACTGAAGATTGAAATCTTCTGGGGGTGCCCGTCTTCGAGAAGCTGGAAGTTGCCTTGCGCCAGATTGCCCACTGGAGCACCCCGCTGGTCGGTCACAGTGACATAGACGTTTACCAGCTTGACGTTCACTCGAAAGGTGCTGTCATCCTCGCTCGAGGTGTCGTTCGGCGACTTCTCAGTGGAAGCCTTGCCCCTTTCCGCCCTCGGGGGACGGGGGACACTGGAAGTCTGGGCATGGCACACGGAAGCCAGCAACAGTAAGGTAAAAAAGGTCTTCATGTGAGAGCTACTCACTTGGATGCGGGACTCCCGCGTTTTGTGCCGGCGGCAACCTCTTCTGGGAATGGTTCGCCGTCAGCCCAAACGGCTCCATCTTCGAAGTATTCCTTCTTCCAGATCGGGACGGTACGTTTCAAGGTATCGATCACCCAACGACATGCCTCGAAAGCCGCGGCGCGATGGGCCGAAAAAACCGCAATCAGAACGCTACTCTCGCCGATTTCAATCCGCCCCAGCCGATGGACAATGGCTACATTCCGGACCGCGAACTTCTGCGTGGCTAGACTCGCGAGTTCCTGCAGGCCCTTCAGCGCCATCTCCTCGTAGGATTCATAGTCGAGATAGAGGGTCCGACGGCCGCGACTCGTGTTGCGCACAATGCCATCAAAGATGACGATCGCGCCGTCCTCTGGTTTTTCCAGCCGGGGCACAATGTCATGCGGAACAATACGCGTATGTACTAGCCGAACGTAGGGATCGCAATCGGCACCGCCACTCACCGGGGGCAAGAGCGCGACCTCATCCCCGGGGGAAAGCCTTCGGTCGGCAGAAGAGTATTCCTGGTTCACGGAAATAGCCACGGAAGCAAGAAGGTCCCGCTTCCCTGCGAGTCGCTGTTCGTAGTGGCCGATAATATCTGCCGCGGTCGCCCGATCAGGCACACTGAGCTCCTCAGAGCTGTGCCCTGTTAGATCCTTCAAAATGCCAAACAGTAGAACCCGAATCTGCATGGGAGAGGTCCTTACAGTTTACCGTGGGAGTGCACGCCAAGCGAGATCGCCCGGCTTTCCCTCATTAGGACACCTTCGCCAGAAATCCTCTGGCGTCCCCGGCAAGCCGGGTTGCACCCCCGCACCGGACGGTAGAGGGCGGACCTCCAGAAGTTCTGGCCGTCGAGGACCAAAAAAATAGGCCAGCCCGCGGGCTGGCCTATTTCTAGAGTACAGGCCTTATCTGAATTTGTTTGGTTTGTCCTGGTCGCGACCATGATCCCCGGACTGTCCACCCTTCTCCTGGCGGGACTCAGGTTGACGCGATTCTCGCTGGGGCGGAGGACTAGACTCATGGCGGGCTTGCGGCTGCGGCCGATTGTCCTCACGCGGCGCAGGCTGCGGACGGACCTCGCGCTGCGGCGGAGCCGTCTGCTCCTTTGTCTGAGCAGGCGTTGATTCCTGGCGTCTGCTCTCGGGCGCGTTCCGATAATTTGGGCGCGCCGCTTCCGGCGGGTTGGCATTGCCGGCGTCAGGCTGCTGCGGACGCGCGTTGTACGGCGGGTTTGGCCGCGGTTGCTCGGACCGCGGGTTCCCCTGCGTTGGTTGCGGCCGCGGCTGAGGTTGATCCGGTCGATTCTGCATTTCGTCCGATCGACCTTGCGACTGACCGGATGCACCTGGCCGGGGCACGTTGCGCATCTGCCGATTATTGTCGGGCGTGTTCTGATGATTGTTGTCGGCGGCCGGACGATTCATGTCCGGTGCGTTCGGCCTTGATACCGGTGCGCTGTTGTCAGGAGCATTGTTCGGCATGTTCGGACGGTTCGCCGGCGAGTTTTGACCACCCTGCGGATTGCTGCCGTTACCTACCCACACGCCACGACTATTCTGATGTATCTCGCCTTGTGGTCCACCGCTCTGGGGCGCACCCGGGCGAGGAACGTTCGGACGGTTCCCGTCTGGGTTATTTCCCCGCTCCGCGTTGGGGTTGCCGCCGCGATGGACGCCGTTCATGGGTGGAATCGCGTCATGGTTGGTGGTGGTTGGCCCGCCACTGTTTGGGCCCTGCGGACGTCCTGCCTGCACTGGAGGGTTTCCAAAGCCTGGCGTCGTACCACGAGCGCCACGCTCCAGTGGTTTTACCTGGTCACGGGGAGCAGCCTCCACCGTCCTAATCGGAGGCGGCGCAGCTTGCCGAGATATTCCCTGCACTGGAGCCACGCGATTGACCATCACCGGTTGCCGCGTGGCAATCACCGGGCGAGTCATGACCTGCTGCGGAGGTGCATAGCGCACCGGCTTGGCAGCTCCCCAAACACTCTGCCGTTGCGGTTGGATGTTGGTCACAACCCCTCCCGTGACCGGTGCACGTTGAACCTCGCGAGCATCGACGCGAATGACGTTGTCACGCACCGACCGCGCATTCACGAAAGTCTGCTGATTGACCACCGTGATGCCGCGTCCCTGGCTCTGATTGACGTACGTCACATTCGTCACTTTGTTGACGGTTACGTTGTTGTACACATTGGTGACCTGAATGTTCGTCACGCGGGTGTTAGTAACGTTCACGTTCTGAACGTAACGAGGACTGGTGCGATACCAGGGCACATAAACTTCACCCGGCGCCAGTGGGAACCATCCCACGCCACCGCCAATGGCTACGCCAACGTGGAATCCGCCTCCACCCACGAATGCAACCAGAGCGGGCGAGTACACCGGCCGAACCGCGACGGGCCCGGGAACCCAGCACCATCCGCCCCCAAGGTAAGCCCAGCGGCCATAGTGGAACGGGGCGAATCCCCAAGGCTCGTCTTCCACCCACGTCCAACCCCAAGGCGAGATGTAGACCCAGTGTCCGTAGCGATACGGGGCCCAGCCATATGGGACGCTGACCGGAGTCCAGACGTACCCATAGGTTGGTTCATAGCGCCAACGGCCATATTCGTCGAGGTCTTCATATCCGGTCACTTCCGGTGAAACATACTGCGCGCTGCGAATCCGGTCCGAACGACGGTCGCGGTCCAGGCACCAACGCGAGAAGTCATCGTCTTGTCTAATTTCGCCAACGTCATAGCGCAATTGATCGACACCGTCGAAGGTTCCTTGCTGCCCGTCGATGAGACGGTATGAACTGCCGCCTCCGGTGACCTCCGCCGATCCATGCCACACAACTGCTGTGGTCTGATCGCCATTCTCATTTACATCAATTCGGTATTCGCCAGGTTGGGTGACGTTGAAGGCAAGGTTCGGAGTATCCACTTCGAAGGTGTCATCGCTGTCCACCTGGCGGACACGGAAAAACAGGGTGCCCATTGAAAGGCGGATCTGCGTCACGTTGCTATCAAGATCGGAAAGAGTCACGCTCGTCTCAGAACCGAGACGGATCGAAGTCGATCCAAATTGCAGTTCTGCTCGCGCGTTGCGGTCAGCCCAAAGATTGTCGCCGGTGGTCAGGGGCCGGTTGGAAACCACATCAAGCCAATCCCCTTCTCCTCCTGGCTGAAACGACACCGAGCCGCTGGTATAGCTCACGCGCCCTGCGCGTCCCGGGGGGTCTTGATCATCACGGTCTTGCGCGAAGGCAGAAGGCAAAGTCAAAAACAGCAACAAGATGGCTGCAGGCACTGCAAGAAATCCTGTGCGTCGGTTCATGGTAGCTTCCTCACTGCGGCTTCCCTAGCCGCTCGAACTCTCTTCATCCTGATTAAACCCGCCTGGTATGCACAAGTTCCATACGGTCAAGGGGGTAATCTGGGCTGGGTAGCAATCTAGCGGTATGTCAATGAAAATGGAATAGTTACGTATTATTGCTTAACCAGATTCACCAGGAAGGGCTAGCACTGAAGAGTACCAGCGAATTTTGAGCGATTTTCGCCGGGCGAATTAGAGTTTAAAAAGCATGAAGCGAAACTTTCTGGCTGGCTTACTGGCGCTCCTTGTTGGGCTGCCGATCGGCTGGATTCTTACCATGATGGCGACGCCTGTTCTTTGGCGGCTTGAGCCCATCTTGAAGATGGAACTCGCCGGCCACTCCGGACCATCGGACTGGGTCTTCTATCTCGGCTGGGGAATTGTGGTACCGTCACTTTTTCTTCTATTCAAGAGAATATTCACCAAGGCCAGTCAGACCTGAAACGCCACCAGAAAGGCACGCCTCAAAGCGTGCCTAAAGTATGTCTTACCGCCACAAGGTTTCTAGTTGACCGTTTGCTCCGCGAGCACTTTTTCGCGCTCTTCGGCGTCGTGCTGCTCTTCACCAACCGAGGTCGGTAACGCAAGATCTAGGACCTCGCGAATGGTTTTCACATAGTGCACTTGCAGGTTCTCCAGCTGCTCCGGCGTGAGGTCCTCCTCAACATTCATTTTGTTCTCGGCAGGAAGGATCACGTCGTGGACTCCCGCACGCTTGGCGGCCAGAACCTTCTCTTTGATTCCGCCCACCGGCAACACATTGCCGCTGAGGGTGATTTCGCCAGTCATTGCGGTCAGAGGACGAACCGCCGTGTCTTTCAGCAAAGAAACCAAGGCGGTGGCCATCGTCACGCCAGCCGAGGGACCATCCTTGGGAATCGCGCCCGCAGGAACGTGAATGTGAATGTCGTGGTCCGCGAAGAAATTCTCAGCAATCCCGAGCTGTGCCGCGTTGGAACGCACCCAGGTGAGCGCGGCCTGCATCGATTCCTGCATCACTTGGCCAATCTGGCCGGTCATGGTGAACCCGCCCTTGCCCTTCATCACATTGGCCTCAACAAAGAGCACGTCGCCGCCCGTAGGAGTCCAGGCTAAGCCCACGGCAACTCCGGCGCGCTTGGTGCGCTCGGCAATCTCACCTTCGCTGCGCACTTTGATTCCGCCCAAGAATTCCTGAATGATGTCCGGCGTAACCACCAATTTCTCGTTCTTGCCCTCAGCGATGCGGCGAGCCTGTTTGCGGCAGATGGTGCCGATATTGCGCTCCAGATTGCGAACGCCAGCCTCGCGCGTGTAGTGCCGTATTAAATAACTCATCGACTCCGGGGGAAACTCAATGGAATCGAGCGCAATTCCGTTTTCCTCGATCTGTCGCGGCACGAGGTACTGGAAGGCTATGTGGACCTTCTCTTCTTCTGTGTAGCCCTGCAGTTCAATAATCTCCATGCGATCACGAAGCGGCTCCGGAATCGGGTCGAGCATGTTCGCCGTCGTGATGAACAACACCTTCGACAAATCGAATGGCACGTCGAGATAGTTGTCTCGGAACGTGGAGTTCTGCTCCGGATCGAGCGCTTCGAGCAGGGCGGAACCAGGATCTCCGCGGAAGTCGCGACCAACCTTGTCGATTTCATCGAGCATGAAGACCGGATCTTTGGTCTCAGCACGGCGAATGCCCTGAATGATTTGCCCGGGCAGAGCGCCGATATAGGTGCGACGGTGACCGCGGATTTCCGCTTCGTCATGCACACCGCCGAGCGAAATGCGGACAAACTTGCGTCCCAGTGCACGCGCAATCGAGCGCCCAAGAGAAGTCTTGCCGACGCCTGGAGGCCCCACAAAGCAAAGTATTGGCCCTTTCATCGTCGGCTTCAGGCGCCGGACCGATAGGTAATCGAGGATGCGGTCCTTTACTTTCTGCAGGTCGTAGTGATCGGTGTCGAGGATCTCCTTCGCCTTCGGGATGTCGACCTCGCCGCCCGAGGTTTTGGACCACGGCAGCACGGCAAGCCATTCGATGTAGTTGCGCGTCACGCCGTAGTCGGCTGCCATCGGCGACATGCGGGAGAGACGACCCAGTTCCTTGAGTGCCTCTTTCTTCACCTCGTCCGGCATGCCAACGTTTTCAATCTTCTGGCGAAGCTCTTCGGTGTCGCGCTGGCCCTCGTCCTGCTCGCCTAGCTCCTTCTGGATCGCTTTCATCTGCTCGCGTAGGTAGTACTCGCGTTGGCTCTGCTGGACTCGGTCCTGGACTTCGGATTGAATTTTGTTGCGCAGCTGCTGGACTTCGAGCTCCTTCGCTAGGTGCTGGTTAACCTTCTCCAGACGCACACGAACGTCGGACGTTTCAAGCGTATCCTGCTTATCCGCGGTAGAAAGCGATGGCAGAGACGAGGCGATAAAATCCACCAAGCGTCCGGGCTCGTCAATGTTCATGGCGACCGTCGACAGCTCGTCCGACAACGTCGGCGAACCGGCAACAATTTGCTGGAACAGCGTAAGCACGTTGCGCTGAAGGGCTTCGACTTCGGAGGTTTTCGGCGGAATCGCCTCGGGAACCGTCTCCACCCTGGCCATCATGTAGGGCGCAAGCTGGGAAAATTCGGCAAGCCGCACGCGCTCCAAACCCTCGGCAAACACGAACAGGCTCTGGTTCGGCATCTTTACAACTTTGTGCACTACCGCCAGGCTTCCAACCGTATAAAGATCCGTCGGCTGGGGTGAATCAACGCGCGCCTCGCGCTGCGCGACCACAACGATGGTCTTGTCTTCCCCCAAAGAGTTAATGAGCTGCACCGAGCTTTCACGGCCGACCGTCAGCGGCAAGACCGCATGGGGAAAAAGCACGGTATCGCGCACGGGTAAAACTGGAAGTGATCTGTTATCAGCGGGCATTCTATTCTCACAACGCAGCTACAAGGCTGCGATTTGCTCAAAATTTACCTTGAGTGTAACGTACTCAAGTTTGATGCAACGCGCACTCCCGACGATTCAACTCACATCGCTAGAGAAGGTTCCGAAAGCATTTGGATTCTAAACCTCGCGGACGCGTTTGCGGAAAACGAAGCTTCAGCGGGAAAGCCCGTTGGTAACCATCGCGGGCCGGGGCTTCGCCTTCCTTCGGACTTCGGGTTCACCGAGGCGGGCCCGGAAGGTTAAGGGCCCGGCTTGCCTTTTGCTGGGGCTCGGCTTCGTGTACCTTGGTGTCCTTCGTGGTTGATGGTTTGCTCTCAAGCGTCGGATTTGCCGGAGGGACCTTGAAGCTCAACGGATACTTGGCCAAGAGCACCATCGTTGCCGCTCTCGGCGGCCTGCTGTTCGGGTTCGATACAGTGGTCATCTCGGGAACGACGAGCGGGCTCACCGCGGCTTACCACCTGTCGCCATGGCTGAAGGGCTTCACCGTCTCTGCCGCCTTGTGGGGGACAGTCGTTGGTTCCTTGCTGGCCGGACTTCCCGGTGACAAGTACGGGAGGCGCGATAGTCTGCGGGGAATGGCCGTGCTGTACCTTGTCTCCGCTCTGGGTTGTGCCGGAGCTTGGAGTTGGACCGCACTGGTTGTCTTTCGGTTTGTGTGCGGCTTGGCAATCGGCGGATCTTCGGTTCTGGGGCCAATGTACATCGCGGAGATCGCGCCCGCGTCTTGGCGGGGAAGGCTGGTCGGCTTCTTCCAATTCAACATCGTCTTCGGAATTCTGGTCGCGTATCTGTCCAACTACTTGATCGGCCGGTTGAACCTGGGCGATTTGGAGTGGCGGTGGGATCTGGGAGTGACTGCGGTTCCAGCCGGTTTCTTCTTCGTGATGCTGTTCTTCATCCCCCGCAGCCCGCGCTGGCTGGTCAAAAAGCAGCGGACTTCGGAAGCGCTCGAAGTGCTGAAGGCGACCGGAGAGCCGAACTATGTTCAGCAGCTTCAGGAGATTGCAGCCTCGATTGACGCCGAGCACGGGCATGCCGACGAGCCACTGTTCTCCGCAAAGTACAGGTTTCCCATTTTTCTGGCGGTTTCGATCGCTTTTTTCAACCAGTTTTCTGGAATCAACGCGATTCTTTACTACTTGAATGACATTTTTGCCGGAGCCGGATTCAGCAAGGTGTCCTCCAGCCTGCAAGCCGTGCTCGTGGGCCTCACCAACCTGATCTTCACCATGCTGGCCATGTCGGTGATCGACAAATTTGGTCGCAAGAAGCTACTGCTCATTGGCGGCGTCGGAACCTCGGCCTGCCTGGCCGGGGTAGCGGGCATTTTTGCCAGTGGCAGGCGGCCGGAACTGCTTATTTGGCTCCTGGTAAGCTACATCGCCTTCTTCGCGTTTTCCCAAGGAGCCGTTATCTGGGTCTATATCAGCGAAGTGTTCCCCAATCGCGTTCGTGCCAGAGGTCAAAGCCTTGGCAGCTTTACCCACTGGATCTGCGCTGCTCTGATTTCGCTGGGTTTTCCCGAGGTGGCGAAATGGTCGAAACCACTGCCGTTCGTATTCTTCGGAGTGATCACAGGGGTTCAGTTCCTAGTGGTCCTGTTCGCCTATCCCGAGACCAAGGGTGTATCCCTCGAAGAAATTCAAAAAGAAATGTCAGTGGCATAGGCCGGGATCCCACTCCGACCGAAAATTTGGCCGGAGTGGGCGCACCGGGTTCGAATTATGCGGCTCTAGGCCACCGCTTCCTGTCGAGGTGCTGAGCCTATGTGCTTGGCGGATCCCAGGAAGTTCACCAGCTCCGCATTGACCTGTTCCGCATGCGTCCACAAGACGCAGTGCGGGCCATCTTTGATCGTTGCCAGGCGTGCACCCTTGATCGTGCTCGCGGTGCGCTTGCCCGCGGCCGTGTAGGGCACGATGCGATCTGCGTCCCCATGGATCACGAGCGTCGGAACGTCAATTTTCGCAATGTCCTGACGGAAATCCTCGTGCCAGGTGTCGACGCAAGCAAGACTGGCTGCGGGCGATGCAGTCGCAGCAACATTCCAGCTCGCATGGAGGACTTGCTCACTGACCCGCTTTCCAAGGAAAACATCGGTATTGTAGAAATTTTTGAAAAACTCGGTGAAGAACGCGTAACGATCGACCGCAATGGCCTTCTTGATTCCTTCAAACACCGCGCCGTCCACACCCTCGGGATTGTCTGCCGCCTTGATCAGGTACGGCGGAACGCCCCCGATAATGACCGCCTTGCTCACGCCTTTCGAGCTGTAAACCCCGATGTATCGCGCCACTTCACCTCCGCCCATCGAAAAACCGGCCAGGGCGAAGTTCCGCAAATTCAAATGGGAAATCAGCTTGTGAAGGTCCTCGGCAAATGTGTCGTAGTCGTAGCCGCTGGTTGGCTGGCTAGATTTGCCGAAGCCCCGGCGATCGTAGGTGACGACCCGATGTCCCGCTTCGAGCAGCGCTGAAGTTTGTTTCTCCCAAGATGTACCGCTGAGGGGATACCCGTGGATCAGAATCACGGGATCGCCGGAGCCGTGATCCTCATAATAGAGTTGGATGTCGGTCGAGTTCTCTTTCCCTACAGTAACAAATGGCATGGGCAGTTCCTTTCTTGGCATGCTTGACTGGCGCAGACCTGATCAAGTCGTAGATTGAGATGGTTTGCAAGGGATTCACGGAAGATTTCCACAGCCCGAGGCGAGGCTACTCACCCCAAGGACTACGCCGCCGGATAAATCCCTAGTACCTTCACCATGTCCGCCACTGCCCTGAGCTGCAGCAACGCACCGCGCGCGAGTTTATCGTCTCCTCGAAGGAAGTCTGCATAGAAGACGTATTCCCACGGGCGGCCGCGCATGGGACGCGACTCGATTTTGCTGAGGCTGATATCGCGATCGGCGAAAACCCGCAAAGCTTTGTACAGAGCGCCTGGTACGTTCTTCAGTCCAAACACAATCGAGGTCTTGTTGGCGGCGTGCAGAATGCGTTTCTGTTTCCCCCGCCGCAGCAGGAAAAAGCGCGTGAAGTTGCGCTTATCATCCTCGATTCCGGCGGCGAGAATATGCGCCTTGTAGACCGCCGCGGCGTGCTTGCTGGCGATTCCTGCGGCGTCACGTGCTCCGGTCTCAACGACATGCTTCACACTCCCCGCAGTGTCGTAAAACGGCGTCGGCTGAATCTGGGGGTTCTTCTTGAAGAAATCCCGGCATTGATCAAGCGCGACCGGATGTGACAATGCGCGTCTCAAATCAACCCTTTTCACGCCTTTCGGGCAGATCAGGTTGTGGATGATGCGCAGGTGAAACTCACGTTGAATAAAAACTTCGCGGGCCAGTAGCAGATCGGCATGCTCGGTCACGGTCCCAGCCAGTGTGTTCTCGATCGGAATGACCGCCATCGGAACATCGCCGGCTTCCAGATGATCGAACACCTCAACCGATCGCGTACACGGCAGCAGCGCACAACCGGGCACCATGCGACGTGCAGCCTCGTGGCTGAATGATCCCGGCTCCCCCTGTATGGCAACTTTCATTCGAGCACGTTAGCTGGATGGAGGCGGTGAAAGCAAATCCTTTTCGAGCAGCAACGCGTCCACTCCGTTTGAGTAATAACGAGGAATGGTTTGGATCACGTGATACCGGTGTCGCTTGTAGAAGGAAAGAGCCGAGATATTATCCACCGCGGTTTCCAATCGCACGAGTGTACAGTTCCATAGCCGCAATTGCTTCTCCGCCAACTGCAGGAGCGCCGAACCGACCTGGTGCCGGCGTGCTTCCGCCACAACGTCCAGAGTGATGATGTGTCCGATTGCGCGAGTACGCTCGCCGACCAGGAAGCCCAAGACGCTTGCTCCCTCCGGCGAGCCTCGAGCCGTCGAATGCTCCGCCTCCGCGGTCTCCTCGGCCACAAACGTGAACGCCTTCCTCCGCTGGATATAGGTCTTCAATTCGAAAGCCGAATATGCGATTCCCGGCGCGAAGCAGGACTGATCAATGGCCAGCAATGTCCTGAAATCCTCAGGTCGGTAATTTCGAATGGTGAATCGCACAGCAACCCTGCCAGACAAGCTGAAGTGTAGAGATAGAACTACAAGTTACGCAAAGACTTACAGCAGCTCTGCAAAATTCTGAAAAAGTTGAATGAATATCTTGCGAGTACAGCACCGCAAGTCGTACCATTCGCATCTGAGGGGTTTGTGGTGCGTCTCATCGTCATAGCCGCGCTGTGCGCCACTATTGTTGACGTCCTGTGGTTCTTGGTTTTCACGCGATATAACCGTCGCAAGGGCGCCTTGGTGCTGCGCTGGGTCGAAGCTGCCTGCTCTTCCCGCGGACGACTGCTTCAAAGCCAATGGCTGACCCGAAGTTGCCTGCAAGCTCACGTGAGCTTTGCCTCGCATTGGTTTGAAAACGCAAGAGTTACGGTCCGACTCCTCCCCCGCCCCCTGCTCGTGCAATGGCTGGTTTGCCTGTGGCGTCGTCAACGTGAAACGGTAACTTTTGAAGCCGATTTGGACGATTCACCGGGTTTTAATCTAGAGATCTCGCGTCATCGCTGGCTAACCCAGAAACCGAAGGAGATCTCCAACAGCACTCGCAACTGGACGATTTCCCGCCCGGGACCGGTGGTGCTTACGACCCGAACCGAGTGGGCGGACGAACTCACTCCTCTCGTGAACACCCTGATGACCAGCCGTGGCCACAACCTCCTGACCGTTCGTTTCCGCCAGGAATCCCCCAATCTGACGGCTACGATTCCGCTCGACGCGTTATCGGGTGAAGAGACAACCGCCTCGTTTCTGAGCGTGCTCCGCGATCTGGCGGCTGGATCGTCGGCTTCTCGCCACTAGGCCGTGAGCTCCTCCAACCCCTACTCTGAGGCGGTTTCAAACCTGTAGCCCACGCCGCGCACGGTGAGCAAGTGTTTAGGTCGCGAGGGATTATCTTCCAAATATCTCCGCAGGCGAACGATGAAGTTGTCGATAGCCCGGGTGTCGGTGTCTTCCCTCAAGCCCCAGACTTCTTCCAGAATGGATTTGCGGGAGACTACCCGCCCGCGATTACGAACCAAATGACGCAGCAGTTCGGATTCCATCAAGGTGAGGTGAGTCGTGGACTTCCCGGCGCGCAATTCCAGGTTGCCAAAATCGATGGTGCGTCCGGCAAAGGAAAACGTACCGAACTCGTTTTCTGCGGAGGGATGGGCATTAGAAGAACCTGAGGGAGCGCTCTCGGCTGGCAGTGCGACCGCCTGACGCATCCATTCCCCGCGGCGCAGCAGACCCTGCAGGCGGGCCAATAGAATTGGGAGCTCGAACGGTTTGGCCAAGTAATCATCAGCCCCGGAAGCAAATCCTTTTAACACGTCTTCCGGACGTCCGCGGGCAGTCAACATCAGGATCGGAATGAAGTTTTTGGCGGCGCGAAGCTCGGCTGCCACGGCAAATCCATCTTTGCCAGGGAGCATGACGTCGAGAACCATGGCATCAAAAGGCTCTTGTTGTTGCACGAGGATGCTAAGCGCGGATTCGCCATCGGCTGCAACCCGCGCTGAGTGGCCTTCGGCTTGGAGATTGAACTGCAAGCCATCCGCAAGGTGCGCTTCGTCTTCCACGATGAGTACTCGGCTCATGATGCGCTCCTTGGCAGTTCCAGAGTAACCTTGGTGCCTCTCCCCTCCCCGGCGCTCTCAGCAAATACGCGCCCACCGTGGCGCTTCGCGATGGTGCGCACCAGGAACAGCCCGAGGCCCGTCCCCCGCACCTGCGGGAAGGCGCGTCGGGGAACGCGGTAAAAACGCTTAAAAATGCTCTTCAGTTCAGTCGGCGGAATTCCGAGTCCGCGGTCCTCAACACTTAACGTAAGCTGACGGGACTCGCCCGCATTCAGGCGCACCGAAACATCCACCTGTGGACCGGAGTATTTCACCGCATTATCGAGAATGTTCGATATGGCGGTTTGAAGTTCCTCGGGATCGCCGCTGATTTGCGAGCCACTGCCGTTTACCGTGGATTCGAAACGAAGAGCTTCCGGGTGCAGATGATAACTGGTGCGAGCTCGCTCGACACACTGCGCCGCCAAATCCGCTAAATCCAAACTTACGCGCTCGCGTTTGTGAGTACCTGCACGGCCGGCCTTGAGGACCTGCTCAACGGTGTTCATCAGGCGGTTAGCATCATCGAGCATCAGCCGATAGAACTCCCGGCGTTGCACATCCGGGACGTCGCGGCGCTCAAGTGTTTGCAGATAAAGACGAATGGACGCGATGGGAGTCTTTAGTTCGTGGGTAACAGCATTGATAAAGCTGTCGTGCTGCTCGTTCTTTCGAATCTCGCGGACAAGAAAGCTGGTATTCAGAACCAGTCCGGTGGCGATGGCCCCGAAGAACAAGATCCCCAACAGAACTTTTACATCCTGCTGCCAGTTCAGAATGATCCAGCCGAAGCCAACGGCCACCGAGGCGGCGGCCAGCAACACACCTAGCGTCAGAAAAAAGGCGATCTTCGCGCCTCGGCCGATGCGCATCTAGAAATTGTAGCGCGTAGAGGGAAAACAGTAGCGGGCTCTAGCTGGCCGATGCTCTGGGCCAACGAAGCCCGCGTCTCTGAGGAGTGCGGACAAAACTCTGTGAGACAACGGCAGCCTTCCGGAAGCAGCTACACCGAAACCGGTTCGGGCTCGACATTCACCAGCTTCTCGCGCTCGTGCTGGTTCAGTTCAGAAAGCTTTACGCGATACACGTGACGCGCGAGTCCTAGCTTCTTCAATGCCCAAATGCCATACCAGTTCACATCAACCTCGTACCACTTCAAGCCGTGACGGGCGGAAACCGGATGTGCGTGGTGATTGTTGTGCCATCCTTCACCAAAGGTGAAGATCGCTACCCACCAGCTGTTGGTGGACAGGTCGCGCGTGACAAAACGGCGTGACCCCCAGCTGTGAGTGGCGGAGTTGACGAGCCAGGTAGCGTGCAGGCCAATGACGGTTCTGAAGAAGAGCCCCCACATCAGGAATGGCATCCCGCCGATCGCGAACAAGGCCACGCCTACCCCAATCACCGGCACGTAGTGATACTTCGTCATCCAAATATGAAACTTTGATTTAGCCAGGTCGGGCACGTAACGGGTGAGAGTGTTCGTGTCCTGATGAAGGCTCTTACCCATGAGAATCCATCCCATGTGCGCCCACCATTTGCCGTCGACCGGTGAATGCGGGTCGCCTTCCTTATCGGAAAACTGATGATGAATGCGGTGCGTGGCCACCCAGAAGATCGGCCCGCCTTCGAGCGCCATGGCGCCACAAGTCGTCAAAAAGTATTCCACCCACTTCGGTGTTTTGTACCCGCGATGGGTGAGCAGCCGGTGATAGCCCATTCCGATGCCCAGGCTTCCTGAAACCCACCACAGAAATACGGAAACCCAAAATGCTTTCCAGGTAAAAAAGAAAAGTGCCGCCAGGGCGCCCGCATGAAACGCAAACATGAACCCTGCTGTGACCCAATTGATTTTGTCGTCGTGCCGAGTGCGCTCCAGCGCTTCGATCTGAAGTTTCATCCCCACGAGCCTTTCTTAGAGCTGCATCTTAAGCTAGCAGCGGGACCTGAGCCGGTGGGTAATAATTGTGTAATACGGGCGCGACAGCATTACCAACGTAAGCACGGGCAGAAGCTGGGGTGGGAGGCACTCAGAATTCACAAGACGAACACAGATCTCAGAATGTCTGCTCGTGATAATTCGTGGCAGAACGCGGCCAGTCGCGCAAGAGATCGTCGGTCAGTTTGAGCCAGCGGTCAAACGGTGGTTCCCACGATTCGAGGTTCTGTTCCGTGTGCGACTTCTGAACCTCAGGAGGTTCGGGCAACTGACTTTGAATTTTCTGATCCATGTTCTCACCTGGGGTACTTAAACACTCAGATGAGTTCAGAGTCTCACGCGATTCCAGAAAAGCGCTAGCGGGTGAATTGCCGATTACTTTGGTACCCCTCGGCCCTCAGGATCCGTCCCGATGCATTCAGGGCGGCTCCGGAAATAAGCCCCGTGCATTAGTGGGTTCGCCGGCTTTCGGGATGCGAAACGTCGCTGCTGAACGGCGCGGGGAAAACGCTACTTTTCAAGGGATTGGAGGACCTGCCTTATCCCTGGGGGCGGGAACTCAGGAATCAGCTTGACATCGTCGGCAACGGGTCTAGCATAGAGATATCACCTCCGATCCACTTCAGGATCGAATGGGCCGGCAGTCAGGAAATGTTCACCGCTTCCTGGAGGCTAGCCCATTTAAGTTCTACCCGCCGCCTGCAAAGCCGTTCTCGGAGATTCGCCGGCACGGCGAAGGTTATCTCACCACCCACTCTTTCACTCTTCTTGCCAGTGAAGGTGGAACCTCGGCTTCGAGTTCGACCGTGCCGTCGCGATATTCGCGAGCATAGATTCGAGCGCGGGCTTCGAGGATGGCGAGCGTCTTGCCTTCTTTCTGAGGAATGTGCAGACGAACGCGGCTGGGCGCATCTTCGGCGAGCACTTGATCGATTCGGTCGAGCAGCGTCGTGAGGCCGATTCCCTTCACCGCAGAGACGTGAACCGTCTCACCGTCATCGCGCAAGCTGTCCCGCTGCTTCGCCGGCAGTAGGTCGATCTTATTCTTCACGTGCAGGGTCAGCTTATTTGCCACCTCAAGTTCCTTCAAGACCTCAGCGACTTGAGCATCCTGCTCCGCCGATAAAGGGCCGCTCAAATCGGAGACATGCAGAATCAGAGCAGCTCTTTGCACTTCTTCCAGCGTGGCACGAAACGAGGACACCAGGGTGTGAGGCAGATTGCGAATGAAACCTACAGTATCCGAAAGAAGAATCTTGCGCTTCGACGGTAAAGCCACCGATCGCAACGTCGGGTCGAGTGTGGCGAACATCCGCGGGGATGCAAGCACGGTTGCTTTGGTCAGCGCATTGAACAAGGTGGATTTCCCTGCGTTCGTATACCCTACGAGCGCAACGGTCGCGACCGGCACTGACTCGCGTCGCTGGCGTTGCTGGGCGCGAATCCGCCGCACATTTTCGATCTGCTGTTGTAGGTGACGAATGCGTCGGTTGATTTTGCGGCGATCTGTCTCCAACTGGGTTTCGCCCGGCCCTCGGGTTCCGATGCCGCCCCCAAGCTGCGACATTTCAATACCCCGCCCGGCGAGCCGGGGCAGCATGTACTCCAGTTGCGCGAGTTCGACCTGGAGTTGGCCTTCGCGCGTGCGAGCATGCGTCGCAAAAATATCGAGAATGAGCTGAGTGCGGTCGATCACACGCGCGTTCACCACCTTCTCGATATTGCGCTGCTGAGAAGCTGTGAGGTCATGGTCGAAGAGCAACAAGTCAGCGTCCGCCGAGGCAGCCGCGCCCGCAATTTCCTCTAGCTTGCCTTTTCCAATGAGTGTGGCCGGATCTGGCCGATCGCGATGCTGCAGGATTTCACCGACAATTTCCGCCCCTGCGCTGATCGCGAGATCACGCAGCTCTTCGAGCGATTCTTCGGCACTGAACTTTGGCTGGGAACTCGGACGCGAAGGTGCGGCAGCGTCGCGAGCAGCCTGTACGCCGCTCGTGAGTCGCTGATCCCGACGCAAAGTACGGTAGTCCATTCCAACCAGGAACGCACGTTCCTGGCGCATACCTGGAGGCAGAGCCCGACGATTCCCTCCTGGCTGCATTAAACGGGAGACAGTACCCGCACTGCTGGTCTTCCCCTGATCCCGCGGCCCGCGCAATTCAGAACTGCTCAATCTAGCTATCCTTCGGTGCCCGAGGCGGCGGAAGTCTCCCCTGACTCAGAGACAGGAGGGGAGCTCACGACACGCGGCTTCTCCGAGAATCCGTGCGCCTTAGCCACAGCCACGGTCGAGATCGCGTGCTTAAAAATCAACTGCTCCTGGTTGTTGGTTTCAAGCACAACTGAGTATTTGTCGAACGAGCGAATCCGGCCTGTCAGTTTGACCCCGATCAAATAAAGGGTAATGCTGCTCCGTTCTTTCCGCGCCGCATTGAGGAAAGTGTCTTGGATATTCTGCGTCGCCGGCTTATTTTCCATCGCCGATCTCCCTATTCTTGCTTGGCCTGCAGACCTACTCCCCTTCAAAGCTAAGTCATACAGGCTCTGTGACGACAATGGTTACGATACGGTGTACTCCAAGAGTTTTCAACTGATGTTTAGGCGTGCCCTCCGGTGGTACTCTCGTACTGGCGAAGGCTGACCTCAAGTTCACTCCTCAACCGGTTCCGAAGCGGTGCCGGAGCTAGGACCTCGGCTCTCGCTCCGAAGGCGAGAGCGATGAACGCCGCCTGGGGCTCGTCCTCGAACTGTACCCGCAGAGTGATCCAACCATCCCCTGGTGAATTGCGTGTGTCTGGGCTTGACTCCACCGCCAGATGCCACCTCCGAATCTCCACCGCGGCTTCGGGATGGAGGCGAAGGATGACTTCGAATCGGGGAGAATGCTTCAAGAAATCCTCGGTCGCGGATCTCCAGTGAGATTCGAGGTCGAAGTTCGCCGGTCTTTCGCAAGGCACATCCAGCAGCAACGCGTTCTGAATTCGGGACACGCGAAAGGTGCGGAAACCGCCAGCCGTGTTCGCCACCAGGTACCACGTGCTTCCCTTCGCCACCAGACCAAGCGGATCGATGGTGCGCTCCGACGTGGGGGCGACTCGGCCAGCCTCAGAGGCAGGCTCGAATCGGCTCCGACGATTGGAGTACCGGATCTTGAGCTTGCGATCCCGCATCACCGCTTCTTGCACGATTGGCAGCATGGAGAGGTCCTCGGTCCCCCCAAACCAGCCTTTGGTGTCGACGTACAACCGCTGGCGCATGGATTCGGCACGGAGTCGCAGCGGCACCGGCAGGGAAGCCATCAGCTTGCCAAGAGCCCGCTCGGCAGCCGCAGCCAGCTTGCGATCGCCCAGTATCCGCGGCTGAGCCATGAGCAAGGCTCGCAGCTCCGCTTCATCCAGTCCCGGAACCTGCGTACGCCAGTTTTCCTCGAGTTGCCACCCGCCCTTGGCCCCGCGCAGCGCAAATACCGGCACGCCCGCCGCACTCAGGGCGTCCATATCCCGGTGAAGGGTGCGCTCTGAGACCTCTAAACGTTCTGCCAACTCGCGGCCGGTCATTTGTCCGCGGGACTGCAGCAAGAGAAGGATCGACAATAAGCGGTCGGCTCTCATCGAAGTTGGGTATCGCTCGCGGACCTTTCCCTGGCGTCCAGCCTGAGGATGGCTGCACTCCTCGGCCGAGGGCCAGCCAAGCAATCGACCGGGTCGCTCAAGTCTTCGGCCTGGGTCGGGGTTCTCATCGAGCTGAATTTTAACTTCTAATTATGACATAGGCTGTCATATATAGGGTTCTAGGGTGAGTTGGTCGTTGAATTTTCATCCCTACAAGGAAAGGAACTCCCAATGAAGCTGACGGATCTGTTCTTGGCGGAATTAGAACGAGAGGTGGCGGCAACGCGAAACTCAGTGGCGCGTGTACCGGAGGGACGCAATGACTGGAGACCCCACGAAAAATCCATGAAGCTCGGCTATCTGGCGGCGCTAGTTGCGACCATGCCCAGCTGGATGGAAGCGATCGTGAACGATGATGAAATCGACTTCAAGTCTCCGCATGCCTATAGGACCGAAGAGTTCGCTAGCACTCGGGAACTGGTTGAAGCCTTTGATCGAAGTCTCGACAAAGCGCGCAAGGCGCTGGCAGGCACCACCGACGAACATTTGTTGACCAATTGGCGCTTGCGGGCCGGTGAACACATCATCTCTGAAACTCCCCGCTATATCGTCATTCAGGACACATTCACCCATTTGGCGCACCATCGCGGTCAGCTGACGGTTTACCTTCGGCTGACCGGTGCCTCGGTGCCTTCGATCTACGGACCGTCCGCGGACGAAGGCAAGTTCTGATGGGGCGTTTCCGAGCCGCCTAGGGAACCTCCGTGCGGAGACAAAGAATTCCTTCGGGCAGGGCACAGTCTGTCCCTACCACCCCCTCAACCTGGGATTTCGAATGATTCAATGCCCGATCAGCCACTGATTCGAGCGTCTACACTCCCAACTCTTCCTGCATCCACTCAGGTTGAGCCTTTGCTTCGGAGGTGAGATCGAGAACCAGTTTCTCGAGGACAAGGCGCTTGCTAGGAGGATTGGACCGCAAAGCCAAATCCGCCTTTGCGACCAAGCGTATCGCCCGCGTAAGTTCTCGCTTGGATTTGTACCGTCGAGCTTGGCGGATGATGTCGTCCGCGGCAAACGGCGGGACCCGAAATCCTTGCCACAGAGCCGCCCAGAGCATGCGTTGATCGCGCACATTGCGCTCCAGAATCACCAGCATCTGGCGGAAGGTCTTCGCCAGCATATAAAGATGTCCGATTGCGGCTTCCTCACCTTCGCCGGTGGAAAGAATCGCATCGAGCATTTCCAGTGCGCGAGCACGTTCGCGTCCGGAGATGGCATCGGTCAGCTCGTACAAGGAGCGCTGTTTCGCGGCAAGCACCATCGTCTCCACGTCGCCGAGCGTGATTCTCTTCTTCTCACCGACATACAACATCAGCTTTTCTAGCTCGTTAGAAATCATCATCATGTCGCCGCCGAGCGAATCCACCAATTCGCGTGCGGCATCGGGATCGATCTTCACTTCGCGCGCACCCGAGAACTCCTGGATCCAGCGAACCGCATCGCCTTCCTCGACTCTGCCCAATTCGAGAATCGCAGCATACTTGCCCATGGCGTCGCGAATACGCTGATAGCGTTCTTTGTCGGTCATGTCCATACGCCTGACGTCGGCGGGAATGCTGATGTGGTCGGCGACAAAGATCAGAACGGCATCCGGATTGGGGTCCTTTGCATACGTCTCGATGGTGTTCAGTTTGTCTTCATTCGAGCCGCGTCCGAACAGGTTCTTCACTCCGCGCACAAAAAACACTTGGAACGGCGCCATGAGGGAGGGCGTCCGTGCGCGGTCGAGTACCTCAGCGAGATCGGTTTCCGCAAGGTCGAATTCGTAGAGGCTGAACTCGCGCAGGTCATTCGGGACCAAGGACCGCAAGATGGCGTCACGGCACTTCTTGCGGAAAAATGCTTCGTCCCCGACAAACACGTACACCGGACGAAGGTTGCGGCCCTCAACTTCGGAGACGAACTTTTCAGCCTGAGCAAACGCCCGCATTCAAAATGCCTCCAGCACGTTAGAAACGAGCGTTCGCGCAAAATCCTTCGACAGACGTTGAAACGCCGGCGATTCTTCTTCGAAAAAGCTGCTCAGTTCCTGTGATACCTGGTACTGCTCGCGAAAGGTGTAGGAAGGATTCTGGTAGAGCACTCTTCCCTGCCGGTCCTTGAGAGCCACGCTCATGCTGACCACGACCAGAATGCTGGATGCGCGGCCGGTCTTCGTATCGTAGGTGAGAGGACTCGTGTAGGTGGAGAGAACGACACCGTGGAGGGTTGCGTCCGCGGACTTTGGGTCGGAGACAATGCGATAGCTCGTCCGGGTCACAAATTCTTGTACCACACTCGAGGTAAGCGTCTGCTCAATCTTGTAGGTCTGCGTCTGGTTCACAAACGCAGGCACGGCGATGGTGCGCAAATCGGATGGCAGCAGGTTCGCGTGCCCGGCGGTGTGATACCCGCAAGCCGAGAAGCTGACGCAGATCCCAAGAATGAATCCCAGGACAGAGGGAATTCTCTGAACCCGCTCTCCCCCAAGTCCCCGAAAGACCCCCGACATTGCATGCACAGATGCTGGCCGAGGGGAAGGTCTCCTCATTGTCATTGCACTTGGCCTCGGGGACGGGAGGCTGCCATCGCTTCGGCGCACTCGACGGCCGTTGTTGCCGACAAACGGAGATTGTCAAAGGCAATCCACAGCCACGCTGAGTTCGCATTCGACACGTCCGGTGTCACCGAGACCAGGATATCGCCCTGGCCGGCTGCGTTGACGTTGTTGGGAGCCTCTTGGGTGCCGGATACCAGCAAGACGTGCTCTCCGGCTAGCGCTTTGGAAAGTTCCGAAACATCTGCCGGGCCAGAAAACTCCAGATTCAGCGAAACTGTATAACCATGGAAGGTGGGCGCTTGCAGGACCACGACCGAGGGAACCGGATTCTGCTCAGGGGCAATCTTCCTGTAATGATTGACCACCCGTTCGCTCACCGAGATCAGCGAGGAGGATGCCTGCTCTCCGTATCGTGACACCATATTGAAGGCGATCTGCACGTCGAACAGCTTCTTCGGCAATTGCTGGAACGAAAGCAGGCTGACGGTCTGCTCGTGCAGCTCATCCATCCCGTTTTGGCCATGCTCGGACGCCGGCTGCAGCACCGTCGCCACAGCTTTGCTGACCGCCGACGCGGTGCTCAGGCGGCGCAAAAGCAAGGCGAGCACCACGGCGGCGGGATGTGCCACTACGGCAGGCCCGGGCTGCAGATCAAGGGCGTTCACTTGGCCCAACTGGCGCTGCACCCATGGCGCTTGAATCGTGGCGCCAGGTTCATTCTCTAGCGCATACGAGAGATCCACGATGGCGCTTCCCGCGGCTTGAACCTGTTTGAAATTCCTCCGCGTGCACTCCGCATCGGAAGCGAAAAACGTAAAGTCGATCTTGTCGAACTGCTCAGCGCGAACACTCTGGATAAAGGTGATCTCGTCCTTCATTGCCTCGAGCTGGCCGAGCGATTCGTCGTCATCCAGCAACTTCACATCCACGGCTGGGAAATTGCGCTGGTCGAGGACTTCGGCGACTTCTTTCCCCCTCAGAGAGCCCGCACCCACGATCGCCACGCGGTAAAATCCCTGTGCCGATTTGGAGGTAGCCGAAGTTGCGGATTTGACATTCGTCGTCATGAGGTTTGCGACGCTTCCGTGTAAGTAGGTGGTGGTGGGTTCCGTTTACGCCGGAAGAGCCAGTGCAGTCGCCAAAAGATCCCCGACAACATATAGGTGAGGGCAATCACAAACAGCACCGGCCTTGAAAACCAGATAATGGCAGCCACCAGCAGGCCCAGCACAACCACGAGCCGTGCCGGTTGGCGGGCATTAAAGTTAATGTCCTTGAAGCTGTAAAAACGCCAGGTGCTAACCATCAGGTAAGCTACGGTGACGATGACCACGAGCCACAGAAGTGCCAAAGGCCAACGGTCCAACGGATCGCCGCCGAAGTAATGCACCACAGCGGCAATGACCCCCGCTCCCGCGGGAATCGGCATGCCCACGAAATACTTCTTCCCCGGCCGCCCCGGGTTCGAGGGCTGCGGATTCACCGAGATATTGAACCGTGCCAGGCGGCTTGCTCCGGCGATCAGGAACAAAAAAGCGGCCACCGCTCCCGCCCGCCCCAGGGTAACGATCAGATCAGGATTCGGGCTTCCGTTACCAATCTGGTTGAATCCCCACGCCCAGGCAAGCAGTGCGGGCGCAATGCCGAAGGTAATGACGTCAGCAAGCGAATCCAATTCGCGGCCGAAATCGCTCGTCGTGCCTGTCATGCGGGCGATGCGGCCATCGAGTCCATCGAAGAGAACGGCAAAACCGATCGCTTTGGCCGCATTGTCGAAGTGCGGCGGGGCTTGCATAGCAGTGTGCGTCGCCAGAGCAATGGCATGCGCAATCGTGCCATGAATCACTTGGAGAACCGCAAAGAACCCAAGCAGGACGTTCGCCGCCGTAAACATCGACGGCAGGATGTACATCCCCCGGCGCATGCGGCGGGGTCTCTGGTCTCCCACCCGGCGGCCCGGAGACTGCTCGATTGGGTTCTCCATCAACGCGTCCCCTGAGACAACTGGCTGTTTGCTGTTTTACCGGAGTGCTTCGGTTCTGCCCTCAGAAATGCCAAGACTGACGACCCGCCCTTCACCTGATCGCCAGTTTTGACCTGAATTGCCGCCGAACGCTCCAGAAACACGTCCATACGAGAACTGAACTTCATCAGGCCGATGCGCTCGCCGCGGCCAACCCTGTCGCCTACCTTCTTGGTGAACACCACGCGACGCGCCAGCAGTCCGGCGATCTGCTTAAAGACAACCACGTGTCCCTCTCCCTCAACCGTCACCGTGTTCTGCTCGTTGAGATCGGCACAGGCTTCCTTCATCGCATTGAGAAACTTCCCTTGCTGATACTTGGCGCTTCGAATTATGCCACCCATGGGTGACCGGTTCACATGCACATTGAAGACGTTCAGAAAGATGCTGATGCGTTGGTAATCCTGGCCGTTCCAGCTGGCGGGCGCGACGGCCGTCACTTTGCCGTCCGCGGGAGCAACGATCAGGCCGGGTTCAGACGGAATCGTGCGTTCCGGATCTCGAAAGAACCACATGAAGAAACCAGCGAGCAGCACTGGTATGGCACCCCAGACGGGGGTTGTGAGCCATCCAACGAGCATGGCTGAACACAAAAGCACGCCTCCGTAGTAGTAGCCGTCGCGAACCATGGGAGCTTAGGGAATTATAATTGCACGGCCCCACCGCGGCTTGTTAGCGGGAGATACTCGCCTGCCGAGGGGCCTGCTGCAAATACGAAAAGGCGCTTAATAGCGCCTTCTGGGTATAGAAATCCTCGACCGTCTGCGGACGGGCTTCAGCTCGAGGCTTTTTTTTAGGCGACCTGGCCGTGCTGAACCGCTTCTCGATACTGCCGCTCAATCGACTCCATCTGGTCCTTGAGGCGCAGTTTCAACTTCTTCAGCCTGACTTCTTCCAGTTTTTCGTCGTCGGTAAGGAAACGCTTGTGGGTGAGAGAGGAAAGACGTTGTTCGTAGGATGAGTGCTCCTGAGCCAGCTTGCGGAATTCTTCGTGCGTGGCCAGGAGTTGATCTCTAGAG
>Ga0157378_10000641_pt1 | contig 32867 bp, 32 predicted proteins | sample M65metaG_FD_115309 | JGI IMG/M metagenome (GOLD analysis project Ga0157378, IMG submission 115309) | Miscanthus rhizosphere microbial communities from Kellogg Biological Station, Michigan, USA - M6-5 metaG | ecosystem: Host-associated > Plants > Roots > Rhizosphere > Soil | place: USA: Michigan... | reverse complement strand
GGACGCAGGACTTGTCCCACCTGTGGGCGGATCTACAACGTCCATTCCCAGCCGCCGCTTGTTGACGAAATCTGTGATGTTGACGGCTCCAAGCTGGTCACCCGCGATGATGACCGCGAGGAGATCATACGGGAACGTCTTGACGCCTATGAGCGTCAGACGAAGCCGGTAGCTGAACACTACGGCCGGCTGGATCGGGTAGTTGAGGTGAATGGCGACCTCCCCGTTGATCAAGTGACCGGGGCATTAATCGACGCGATCGACAGGAACGCGCAGGGAGCAGCCGGGAGCAGTTAGACGAGAATGGCCATTGTCTGCAAGTCGCAGTCGGAAATCGACAAAATGCGGCGCAGTGGCCACATCGTGCGCCAGGTGCTCGATGAACTTCGCGGCATGGTCGCGCCGGGCGTCAGCACGATGGACCTCGAAAAGCTTGCCGAGCGCCGGATCAAGGAATCCGGGGCAAAGCCGGCGTTCAAGGGATATTACGGTTACCCGTGCGTGTTGTGCACGTCAATTAATGACGAGATTGTTCATGGGATCCCTTCGGCGAAGCGGGTTCTAAAATCAGGCGATATTGTTTCGATCGACTGTGGCGTGGTGCTCGATGGCTATTACGGGGATGCAGCGATCACGGCGGCAGTGGGCGATTCGGTTTCTGAGGAACGCAAACGTCTGATGGATGTGACAGAGCAATCGCTCTACAAGGCGATTGAGCAAGTGAAGATCGGGAACACGGTCAGCGACATTGGTGGCGCGGTTCAAGAGTTTGTTGAGGCCAACGGCTTCAGCGTGGTGCGCGAATTTGTGGGTCACGGCATAGGAACCAAGCTGCATGAAGAGCCTCAGGTTCCGAATTTCCGATCGCGTGGCGCTGATATGAGGCTCCGTGAAGGCATGGTGCTGGCAATTGAGCCCATGGTGAATTCTGGGGGCCCGGAAGCCCGGGTACTCGAAGATAAGTGGACGGCGGTCACATTGGACGGCAGTTGCAGCGCACATTTTGAACACTGCGTGGCAGTGACAAGGAATGGGCCGCTGATTTTGACGCAATAAGCTGCGAGTGAGCTCTGAGTGGTGAGCGATCCTAAAGGCAAGAGGTTGCTCACAGTTCGTTGCTCAACGGTCAAAGGTTGATTTAAGGAGTCGATGAGCAAAGAGGACGCGATCGAAGTCATGGCAACGGTTCTTGAACCGCTGCCCAATGCCATGTTCAAGGTGGAACTGGAAAATAAGCACCAAGTACTGGCGCACGTTTCCGGCAAAATGCGCAAGAACTTCATCCGCATCCTGCCGGGGGACAAGGTGGCAGTCGAACTCTCGCCGTATGATTTGAATCGCGGACGAATTGTTTACCGATATAAATAGGGCTCCTAGCACTTTAGCCACGAACGACTGGGAATAAGATTTATGAAGGTACGGGCTTCGGTTAAGAAAATTTGCGATAAGTGCAAGATTATCCACCGCAAGGGCGTGGTACGGGTGATCTGCGAGAACTCAAAACACAAACAGCGGCAAGGTTAGTAATTTCAGGCAAGAACCGGAAGGGCGCGCTTGGGTCGTGCCCAACCAGAACGAAACACTGCGGCTTTAGCCGCTGAGGTTAGGATTTATGGCACGAATTGCAGGCGTCGATCTTCCGCGGAACAAGCGGTCGTTTATCGCGCTCACGTACATCTATGGAATCGGTGTTTCGCGCTCGACCCGCATCCTCGAAGAAGCCAACGTGGATCCCATGAAGAAGATCCAGGATTTGGGCGAGGACGAGGTCAACCGTATCCGCCAAGTCATCGAGAACGAAGGGCTGGTCGAAGGCGATCTGCGTAAGGAAGTTTCGATGAGTATCAAGCGGCTCATCGAAATCGGCTCCTATCGCGGGAACCGCCACCGCCGTAACCTGCCGGTCCGCGGACAGCGTACGCACACGAACGCGCGTACCCGTAAGGGTCCACGCAAAGGCACAGTCGCGAATAAGAAGAAGGCGTCAGCCAAAACCTAGTTGCTAGTTGTCAGGGGCCGGCAAGGCATGGCCTCGGCAGAGCATACGGAGAACTGGCCACCGGCCACTGGAAAACTGAATTCTTATGGCAAAACCAGCAGCAGCAGGCGCAGCCGCGCCGGAGAAGAAGGGCAAGAAAAAGACCTTCAAGAAGAAGGAACGCAAGCACGTCTCTTTTGGTGTGGTGCACATTCAGGCGTCCTTCAACAACACGATCGTGACCATTTCCGATCAGGCGGGCAATGTGCTCTCGTGGAAGAGTTCGGGGTCACTCGGATTCCGCGGATCGCGTAAAGGCACGCCATTTGCTGCGCAGCAGGCCGCGATGAACGCCGCCAACATGGCTCGTGATCACGGTGTCCGCAGCGTGGAAGTGCGTGTCAGCGGGCCGGGTTCGGGCCGTGAGTCGGCAATTCGTGCGCTCCAAGCGGCTGGTATCGAAGTTCGCGCGATCAAGGACGTCACACCGATTCCGCACAACGGATGCCGTCCGCCCAAAAGACGCAGGGTGTAGTAGTTGTCAGTGGCAAGTGAGCAGTTGGGACAGGGCTTGCTGGGCCCACCCCGCCAGACTTCGTCCAGGAAGAAGGGTTGAGCCAGACCCGTAAACTGAACGTGAAAAAGCAATAGGAGAAGAAAACTTGGCCCGTTACAAAGATGCAGTATGTCGTTTATGCCGCCGCGAGGGAATGAAGTTGTTTCTCAAGGGCGCAAAATGTTTCACCGACAAGTGTCCGGTCGAAAAGCGCAATTTCGCTCCCGGCCAGCACGGCAAAGATCGCAAGGCAAAGGTTGTGGGCTATGGCCTGCAGCTCCGCGAGAAGCAGAAAGCCAAGCGCATCTACTTCACCCAAGAAAACCAGTTCCGCAATTACTTCGAAAAGGCTGCGCGCTCAAAAGGCGTTACCGGCGAACTGTTGTTGCAGCAACTGGAGCGTCGTCTTGATACGGTGATCTATCGCCTCGGATTCGGAATGTCGCGCCGTCAGGCCCGCCAGTTAGTTCGTCACGGTCATGTGGCGGTCAATGGACGCAAAGTGAACATTCCTTCGTTCCAGGTAAACGTTGGCGATGAGATTACGATCCGCGAAGCCAGTCGGAAGCTGCCGGTACTCGAGCAGGCAAAGGAATTTGCCGCGCATGGGACGGCGCCCACTTGGCTCGAGATCGACCGCGACAACTATCGTGGCAAAGTCCTCGCATTGCCCAAGCGCGAAGACATTCAGCTTCCGGTGAACGAGCAGTTGATCGTCGAGCTTTATAGCAAGTAGCGTTTTTCCGGTCCACTTTTCGTGCCAGAGCAGCCTTGGCTGACATTGACCTCAGTCGGACCACTGAGCGAGTCGGCCTTGAGCCAATTGGCCGAGAGGAGAAACAAATGCTTTGGAAGGGTTTTCAGAAACCGAAACGTCTCGCAGTTGATACTTCAACCCTCACTGATAAGTACGGAATCTTTTGGGCGCAGCCTTTTGAGCGCGGTTTCGGTACTACCATCGGCAACGCTCTTCGCCGTGTGCTGCTGAGCTCCATCGAAGGCGCCGCGGTTACCGCGGTGAAGATTGAGGGCGTGCTCCACGAATTCCAGTCGATTCCCGGCGTGGTCGAGGACGCGACCGATATCATCCTGAACCTGAAGCAGATTCCCTTCAAGCTTAGCGGGGATGCGCCGAAAGCCATTTACCTGCGTGCGGACCAGCCGGGCGTGGTGACGTCGGGCATGATCGAGGCCGACGCTGATGTCGAAGTCCTCGATAAGGATGTATACATCGCTACCGTCAGCGAAGGCGGACGGCTCGACATGGAAATGCGCTTAAAGCGCGGCCGGGGCTATGTTTCGGCGGACAAGAATTTCGATGAGGACCTCGGTATCGGGTTCATTCCGATCGACTCGGTGCACTCGCCCGTTCGCAAGTGCAACTATACCGTCGAGGCGGCGCGTCTCGGTCAGATCACCGATTACGACAAGCTCACGCTGGAAGTGTGGACCAACGGGTCGATAATTCCCGCCGATGCGATTGGCCTCGCAGCGAAGCTGCTGAAGGACCACATGAACATCTTCATCAACTTCGAAGAGGATATCGAGACCGGCACCACCACCGAAGACCGCAAGCCCGAGATCAAGAATGAGAACTTGAACCGCTCCGTCGAGGAACTGGAGCTCTCGGTGCGCAGCTATAACTGCCTCAAGAATGCCAATATTCAGACCATTGGCGAGTTGGTGCAGAAGACCGAGGCCGAGATGCTTAAGACGAAGAATTTTGGCCGCAAGTCACTGAACGAAATTAAGGAAATTCTGGGCACGATGGGGTTGAGCCTGGGCATGAAGATCGACGAGCACGGGAACGCTGTCCCCGGCCCGACCTCGAACCAGGTGCTTCCGGCGTCCGCCTACGGCCCCGACGACAACTACTAGGTGGTAGCGCGGAGGCCCTCCGCGCACGGTTCCCAGTCGCTGGTTCTCAGTTGCCAGAAAGGATTGGCGGCTCGAGGCCAGAGGACTGGGAAGGGACAACTGAAAACTGAGGTTCTCCATGCGTCACAAAGTTGCTGGATTCAAACTCGGACGTACCACATCGCACAGGCGTTCGCTGCTGCGCAACATGGTCACTTCGCTGATCCTGGAAGAGCGCATCGAGACCACGGTCCCAAAGGCTAAGGCTCTGCGTCCTTCCGTTGAGAAGATGATCACTCTCGCCAAGAAAGGTGACCTCGCGGCGCGCCGTAAGGCGGCTGCGTATGTCATGACCGACGAGGCGCTCGCGAAGTTGTTCGATACCATCGGGCCTCGTTTTGGCGATCGCAATGGGGGTTACACGCGCATTGTCCGCACGGCATGGCAGAAGGGCGATGGCGCCGAAAAGGCGTTCATCGAACTCCTTGGCAGCGAGAAGGTGCTTGATGAAAAGCGCCAGAAGCGTGCCGAAGCCCGCGCGAAGAAGGCCGAAGAAACTCGCAAGGCGATGGAAGCTGCCGAAGCTCAGCAGCAAGCCGAGGCCGGTGCCGAGGCCGCCTCTGAGGGCGAGACCAAGCCAGAGAAAGAGTAGCTCGCAATTGGCCTTGGGGTGCAAACGCCTCAGCTGTGCTTTTCTTCTTGTGGGGGTCGGATCTTCAAGTCCGACCCTTTTGTTTTGCGGCCCCGGCCTTTGCCTCATCCCACGTTCTTCTATAGAATCATTAGTTTGCTGATGCGCTCCCGATAGCCGCAAGCAGATTCCCACCTCAGCCAAAAGCGGCTGGAGCGGGCCCACCCAATCAGAAGTCCTGTGGGGAATTCGATAGCTAGATGAAAATTCACGAGGATCAGGCGAAAGCAGTTCTGAAGAAGTATGGTGTCGCGGTTCCGCGCGGCGAAATGGTCGAGAGCCGTGAGCAAGCGGAGGCGGCGGCCAAGTCGCTGTTTGACTCTGGCGCGAGTGGCGCAGTAGTGAAAGCCCAGATCCATGCTGGCGGACGCGGCAAAGGAGGCGGCGTCAAAATTGCCAAGTCGGTTGAGGAGGCGGGCGAACTCGCCTCGAAGATGCTTGGCATGACTCTGGTCACGCATCAGACCGGCCCCGATGGCCGCATCGTGCGTCGTCTGCTGATCGAGGAAACGCTGCCGATCGAACGGGAGCTTTATCTCGGCATCGTGCTCGACCGCACCGAGGCAAAACCAGTGTTCATGGCGTCGCAAGCCGGCGGCATGGAGATCGAGCAAGTCGCGGCGGAAAATCCGGGTGCAATTCTGAAAGAGTATATCGACCCCGGGATGGGGCTCGAGCCCTTCCAGGCGCGCAAACTCGCGTTTCAACTGGGTCTCAAACCGGCCCAGATCGGCCAAGCAGTACAATTCATGACCGGCCTGTACGGGGCATTCCAAGAGACAGACTCGTCCCTGATGGAGATCAATCCTTTCATCACCACGAGTGATGGCCGACTGTTCGCGCTTGACGCCAAGATCAACTTCGATGACAACGCGCTGTTCCGGCATCCTGAATTGAAAGAACTGCGCGACATCACAGAAGAAGATCCGCTCGAAGTCGAAGCGTCGAAGTACAGCCTGAACTACATCAAGCTCGACGGTAACGTTGGATGCATGGTGAACGGTGCAGGTCTCGCGATGGCCACCATGGACATCATCAAGCACGCTGGCGGCATGCCGGCGAACTTCCTCGACGTGGGCGGCGGCGCCAACGCGGAGCAGGTGACACATGCATTTGAAATCCTGCTGAGCGACAAGAACGTGAAGGCGGTGCTGATCAACATTTTTGGCGGTATCCTGCGCGTGGACACGCTGGCAAAGGGAGTGGTGGAAGCCGCCAACAAAACACAAATTCAACTTCCCGTTGTGCTACGCCTGGAGGGCACGAACGTGGAGCAGGGAAGGGAAATCCTGCAGCAGTCAGGACTGAACTTCATCGTGGCTGAAACTATGAAAGACGCCGCCGAGAAAGTGGTCGCCGCAGCGGACAAGGCATAGGCTGGGCCGAAAAGTGCAGAAACAATTTTGGGGCTTTCGCCCCGTGGTCTGAAGAAAGTTAAATGAGCATTCTGGTCGATAAATCAACGAAAGTCATTGTTCAGGGTCTCACGGGTCGCGAAGGAACTTTCCACGCGAAGGCGTGCGCTGAATACGGAACCAAAATCGTCGGTGGTGTGACCCCGGGGAAAGGCGGCACCACGCATGAAGGCTGGCCGGTGTTCAACACTGTCCAGGAAGCCGTGGACAAAACCGGCGCCGATGCCTCAGTCATTTTTGTTCCCCCGCCGTTCGCAGCCGATGCCATCATGGAAGCGGCCGATGCGGAGATCGAGCTGGTCATCTGCATCACCGAAGGTATCCCCGTCCTCGATATGGGCAAGGCATGGGAATTCCTGCAGACGCGCCGGGCACGTCTGATCGGGCCGAATTGTCCGGGGATCATTTCGCCTGGCAAATGCAAGATCGGAATCATGCCAGGTCGCATTCACAAAGAAGGCAATGTCGGCATCGTCTCGCGTTCCGGTACGCTAACCTATGAAGCGGTGCATCAGTTGACAACCCGTGGCATCGGACAGTCCACTGCGATCGGTATTGGCGGCGACCCAATCATTGGAACAAATTTTGTTGACGCTCTCGACTTGTTTAATCGCGACTCTCAAACAGAGGCAGTAGTGATGATCGGCGAAATCGGGGGCAACGCCGAAGAGACAGCCGCGGAATTTGTCAAAGCTCGCATGAAGAAGCCGGTCATCGGATTCATCGCCGGGCAGACGGCTCCCCCGGGGCGCCGCATGGGCCACGCTGGCGCTATCATTTCGGGTGGTCACGGGACGGCCTCTGAGAAAATTAAGGCGATGCAGGCTGCGGGAATCCGCGTTTGCCCAACGCCAGCGGAAATCGGCGAAACGGTTGCAACCGCCTTGCGTGGAAAGTAGTCGCAGGCGGTCTTCGCGGCCAATACGGGAAAGCAATCACGGCAAAGATCGAAGATATTATGAAACTTTGTTTTGAATAATGAACGAATTATGAAAACTCTTCAACGCACACTTACCATCGTTAAACCCGACGCCGTCAAGCGCAATGCGATCGGTGACATCATCGAGCAGTTCGAGAAGAACGGCTTTCGCATCATCGCTATGAAGATGCTGGAGATATCCAAACACCAAGCCGAGCAGTTCTATGCCGTGCACGCGCACAAATCGTTTTTCAATTCGCTGACCGACTTCATGTCCAGCGGACCGATGGTTGTACTCGCCTTGGAGAAAGAGAATGCCATCGCCGACCTGCGAAAGCTGATGGGCGCAACCAATCCAGCCCAGGCCGAAGATGGAACCATTCGCAAGAAGTGGGCAACCAGCATCGAACACAACGCGATCCATGGTTCCGATGCTGAAGATACTGCGCGCTTCGAGCTCAGCTTTTTCTTCGCCGGATACGAACTGGCGCAGTGAATTCGCGTGCCTGAACTTCCCGAGGTCGAAACCATCGCTCGCGGGCTCGCCAAGCGGGTTGCAGGGGATGTGATCGAGTCGGTGTGGTTGGGTTCCAAGCCGGAGCCACTGAAATCCTCGGCCGCCGACATAGAAGAGGCTCTTCACTCAAAGAAAATTCTGAATGTCCGCCGCTCTGGCAAGCACATCGTTTTCGATCTGGGAAAGTCCGGAAGGTCTTCGGGCGCAGAGAGTGCGCAGTGGATTGTCCACCTGGGCATGACCGGACAGCTGCTGGTTTGCGCAGCGGACAGCGAAGTTGCCAAACATACCCATGCCGTCCTGCGACTTGTTTCCGGAAGGGAATTGCGGTTTATCGATCCGCGTCGATTCGGAAGGCTTGCCGTATTGGAGAACTTCACTCCCCCAGGTTCGGAACCTCTCACCATTTCTGCCGCCGATTTCATGGCCTTGTTTCGAGCTCGCAAGACCCCGATCAAAAGCGCCTTGCTCAATCAAAAGCTGCTCAGCGGCGTTGGCAATATCTATGCGGACGAGGCGTTGTACCGCGCCGGCGTACGCCCTCGCCGCCGGGCTGCATCACTTACTACTGACGAATTCCGCCGGCTACATAGGGCGCTGCGGCAAGTGCTCTCGGAGGCTATCCGTCTTGGAGGTTCCAGCATTTCCGACTATGTGGACTCGGACGGTCGGGAAGGATTCTTCCAACTGAAACACCGCGTCTATGGCCGGGAAGGTCAACCGTGTCGGCGATGCGCAACTGCGATCAAGCGCCTTGTGATCGCAGGGCGAAGCAGCCATTACTGTCCACAATGCCAGACGTGAACCAGGCGTCAGCTCTGGCTCACGAAGGCTTACCCGTGCCCTGATCGATCACGTAAACCCGCCCCGGTCCCGCGGTCTGCACGTTGTTCTTCTCGAAGCATTCCTTGATGCGGCGCCGTAGTTCACGGCCTACGATCCACTGTTTATTCGGTCTGGTCTTGATGAGCATGAGGTACTCGGCTTCGCCGTTGCCAACCCGGTCAATTCCTGGGACCTGAATGTCACTTACGATGTCGTCGGAAAAACTCGGATCGTGTCTCAATTCTTCGCCCACCTGGGTGAGCAGGTTTACGATCTTGTCGCTGGGTTCTCCGTATGCAACAATCACCCGCAGGGCCTGCTGAGACCAGTCGCGAGTGGTATTCGACACAATCTGAATCGAGCTATTGGGGACGATGTGGACCGTTCCATCCTCATCGCGTAGTACCGTGTTGCGAAGGCTCATGCTCTCCACCGTGCCCTTCACACCCGCGATGCGGACGACATCACCAATGTCGTACTGGTTTTCAAGAAGAATAAAAAAACCGTTGATAAAGTCGTGAACTAATGTCTGCGCGCCGAAACCAATCGCGAGCCCGGCAATTCCCGCGCTGGCGAGCATGGGACCAAGATTGAGGCCCAGGAGCGACAATACTTCTAAGGCCCCAACGAAGAAGATAATAAATACGCCAACGCTAGTGAGAACGCTAGCCACGGTTCGAACCTGCTGGACACGCACCCCGGGAGGGAGTTTGCGGAGGTGAATGTCGGCGCTTTTTCTAGCGATTGCTCGCAGGATCTTGGTGAGAATGTAAGTACCAAGCAAAACCAGCGCGATCTTCGGCGCTTCGTGGCGAAGGAAGTTCATTGTGTCTTCTCGCCAATCGCGCAATAGAGCCGGCAGACTTGCCTCCGACGGCAGTTTCATTTGAAAGTTCAACGGCATAGAGTCCCTGAATTATAGCAACCGTTCCTCGCAACGCCGGATTGGCAAGGCGAATATAATTCTGAGTACAACGAGGTTCACTGTGCACCGAATCCCATGTATCGTGCTCTTTCTCGCGTTGTGTGCTTGTCCCCTCTCTGAAGTCACAGCACAAATCGATCCACAACACAGCATCCCGGGCGTGGGGCAAACTGGTCCGTCGCAAAACGAAGGCCCAAGCATTCCACCAGAAATGCGCCGCGATATGGAAAAGAAGGCCAACCAGCAACGCCAGGCGGAACTGAAACGGGATACCGAGAAGCTGCTAAAACTCTCTACCGAGTTGAAAGACTACGTGGACAAGACTAACGAGAACATCCTTTCGCTCGACGTGGTCAAGAAAGCTGAGGAAATCGAGAGGCTGGCGCACAGTGTGAAGATGAAGATGCGCGGCGACCAGTACGGCGGCAGCAACCTCCCCTAAGTGCGGTAGACCCTCGGCCTGAGGATTGGCGAGCGATGGCTGTTGCGCTACTCTATTGCAACAGAGTTTCATATAAGGAATAGCCCATGCCTTTACCAGAAACCGAAGCGCCAGGAAGATTGCAATCGGTTCTTGCCTCCCGCGGGGTTCGGCTGACGCATCAGCGACGAACCATCCTCAGCGTGGTCGAGACCGCGAAACAACACCTCGATGCGGCGCAAATCCTACGCCATGCACAGAAGTTGGATCCGGGAATTGACCGCGTGACCGTCTACCGCACCCTGAGCCTCCTCAAGCGCCACGGGCTGATCGACGAACTTGATCTGATGCACATGCAGGGCGAGAAACACTTTTACGAGCGCCGCCCACAGCGTGATCACATTCACATGGCCTGCCTGCGCTGCGGCAAGATCATGGAATTTGAGAGTGACTTGTTCGACCGTCTCAAAGGACAGATCCAGCGTGACTGCCGCTTTCACATTGTGGTTTCTCGCCTGGAAGTCGGCGGATATTGCGCGCAGTGCCGCACCACCTCGCCGGAATAGCCGTTGCAGGTAGTTGCAAACCTCCTGACACAGAAAATACACGCCTACTCTTGACCCGCCTGCGGGCTCATCCTAAGATGAACCTTGCAGTTATATATGCAACTGAGTTGCAACTAATATGAGACGAATAGCTCTTTTTTTAGCCTTGACCGCAGCCAGTACGACCACGCTTTGTGCCGCCCAGGAGAGCCCGTTCTTTGTCACTTATACCCATCATATGGAAGAGCCGGGAAACCTCGAGGTAGAAACCAGCAGCACCATGGGAATCCCACGCTCCGGTCAACGGTTCTATACCGCTCCCTACCTGGAACTCGAGTACGGAGTCACCACTCAATGGACCTCGGAGCTTTATCTGGAAAGCAGTTCGGTTTGGGGTGACAGCACGGTGTTCACCGGGTGGCGCTTTGAAAACCGCTACAAGCCTTTCCGGAGGGAGCATTGGATCAATCCAGTGCTGTACTTGGAATATGAGAGCGTCAACGAGGCCAGCCGCATTCAGAAGGAAATTGAAGGAAGCGGGCCGGACCTGACCTCGAGCAATCGCGAGCTTCGAGGCGAGCATGCCCACGAATTAGAGACCAAGTTAATCCTTTCCAGCGACTTCCGTGACTGGAACATCTCAGAAAACTTCATCGCGACGAAGAACCTGTCGGAACCCGAAGGGGTGGAGTTCGGCTACGCGTTCGGCGTCACGCGGCCTTTGGCAACGCTTGCATCGGGTGGACATTGCCGGCTGTGTCGCGAAAACTTCATTGCCGGCGTGGAGATGTACGGAGGCCTGGGCAGCACTCTGGGTTTCAGCCCCCATGGCAGTGCACACTATATTGCCCCGGTCGTTTCCTGGGCAATGAGTGATAACTCTAGCCTACGTCTTTCCACCGGGTTCGGGCTCACCGACCAAAGCAATCCGGTGCTGATCCGATTCGGATATAGCTACGAACTTGCCGGTTTTGGCAGCAGGATTTCAAGACTGTTTGGGGGCAAGCGATGAGGTTTTCTGTGCTCACTCTTGTGGTCGGAGCGTCGCTATTCGGCTTGGGACAGAACCCTTCCTATCAGTTGGATCCGCAATGGCGCGCGCCGGCGCCAGCGAACGCCCGCTCGAACCCTCTCGCCGATAAGCCAGACGCGGCTGCCGGTGGCAAAAAACTGTTTCTCCGTCACTGTGCTGAATGCCATGGAAACGACGGGACGGGATTGACGACCAAGCACTCGGCGGACTTGCATCTCGCAATTGTCCAGGAGCAAAGCGACGGAACGCTTTTCTGGAAGATCACAAATGGAAACGCGGGGAAGGGAATGCCCTCTTTCAGCAAATTGCCGGAACTTCAGCGCTGGCAATTGGTGTTGTTTATTCGCACGCTAAAAGAAGCGGGGCCGGCCGCAGCCGACCCGGCAAAGTAGAGGGAACGTCGATTAGTCTCCTGCCGCAGCTCCATGTCCTTTTACTTCCGCGCCAATCCGCATTCCGTAGAATGAGCGGTACACAAACGCGAACGACACGGCAAAGAATACCAAGGCGAGAATGCGCGTGAGTCCCTGGTTCTTCGAGGCGAGCTCGACAGCCAGTTCGACAGCCAGCAATCCGAACAAGGTGGTGAATTTGATGACCGGGTTCATGGCCACCGAGGACGTATCCTTGAAGGGATCGCCGACCGTGTCACCCACCACTGTTGCATCGTGCAACGGTGTGCCCTTCTGCTTGAGCTCGACTTCAACGATCTTCTTGGCGTTGTCCCACGCGCCGCCGGCGTTTGCCATGAAGATGGCCTGATAGAGACCAAATGCCGCAATCGAGATCAGATAGCCAATGAAGTAGAAGGGCTCAATGAACGCGAAAGCCAAAGTGGCAAAGAATACGCCCAGAAAGATATTCAACATGCCCTTTTGCGCGTATTGGGTGCAGATCTGCACCACTTTTTTGCTGTCGGAAACCGAGGCTTTTTCAACGCCCTCTAGCTTGATATTTCGCTTGATGAACTCCACAGCTCGATACGCGCCAGTGGTTACTGCCTGCGTGGATGCCCCGGTGAACCAGTAGATGATAGCTCCCCCGGTAATCAGGCCGAGAACAAACGGGGCATGCAGCAACGAGAGGTTCTCCTTGTTTTCTGTGAGGCCATTGGTGAGAGCCATGATGATCGAGAAGATCATGGTGGTCGCGCCCACCACCGCTGTCCCAATCAGTACAGGCTTTGCCGTTGCTTTAAAGGTGTTGCCCGCGCCGTCGTTCGCCTCCAGCAGGTGCTTGGCGCGTTCGAAATTAACGTCGACGTTGAAGTCCTTCTTCAGTTCTGACTTGACATTCGGTACCTGCTCGATCAGCGACAGTTCGTACACCGATTGAGCATTGTCAGTCACCGGACCGTATGAGTCGACCGCGATGGTCACCGGCCCCATCCCGAGAAAGCCGAATGCAACCAGTCCGAAGGCGAAAACAGCCGGAGCCACCATGCTGGCCGCAGCGCCGAGCTGTCCCACGTCGCTGACGTAGTATCCAGCCCCCATCAACGCGACCATCGAGAGCCCGAGGTAGTAGGCGGAGAAATTCCCAGCCACGAAGCCGGAAAGAATACCGAGAGACGCCCCGCCTTCCTGAGCGGAAGTCACAACCTCTTTGGTGTGGCGCGACTCAACCGACGTAAACACCTTCACCAGTTCCGGGATGATGGCGCCGGCCAATGTTCCACAGGAGATGATTGTGGCAAGTTTCCACCACTGTGTGGTGTCGCCCCCAAGATCAGGGATCATCAGCTTCGAGATGAGGTAAGTCAGCGCAATCGAAACCAGCGACGTGATCCACACCAGGGACGTCAGCGGAGACTCAAAATTCATCTCGTTCGCGTTGCCGTACCTCGCTTTGGCGATGGCGGCATTCAGGAAGTACGAGAGGGCACTCGCGACCAGCATCATGATGCGCATGACGAAGATCCAAACCAGCAACTGCACCTGAATCTCCGGTTTGCTAACCGCGAGCAGGATGAACGTGATCAGCGCCACCCCAGTCACTCCGTAGGTCTCGAAGCCGTCAGCCGATGGCCCGACTGAATCACCCGCATTGTCACCCGTGCAGTCCGCGATCACTCCGGGATTGCGGGCGTCGTCTTCCTTGATCTTGAAGACGATCTTCATCAGGTCAGAACCGATGTCGGCGATCTTGGTGAAGATTCCACCGGCGATACGCAACGCCGCCGCTCCGAGCGACTCGCCAATTGCGAACCCGATGAAGCACGGGCCCGCATAATCCGGTGGAACGAACAACAAAATGAACAGCATGATCAGCAGCTCAACACTGATCAACATCATGCCGATGCTCATGCCGGCGGAAAGCGGAATGGCATAAATAGGGTACGGCTTGCCCCCCAAGCTGGCGAAGGCAGTCCGGGAGTTGGCGAAGGTGTTTACGCGAATTCCGAACCATGCCACTCCATAACTACCCGCAATCCCGACAAGGCTGAATCCCAGAATGACGGGCAGGGTAAGAGCAACTGGCTTCCCGGGTACCGGTGCGAGTAGGCCGAAATATAGAAATATGATGACGGCTATGAATACCCACAACAGCAGAAGGAACTTTCCCTGGGTAACAAGATAGGTCTTACAGGTCTCATAGATCAGCTCGGAAATCTCTCGCATCGAGCGATGAACGGGCAGGTTTTTGAGCCGCGAGTAAATCACGAGGCCAAAGCCCAGACCGAACACGCAAAACAGGAGGCCGATCATCAATAGTTTGTGGCCGTCCATACCCAGGAACGACATCGACGACAGATCGGGCAGTTTTAGGTTCGCCTCGCCTCTTACCTGTTCAGGCTGGGCGGCGGCCGAAGAGGAAAACAAAGAGAGCATAAAGAGCGGCAGAGCAATGAGCGCTTGCGATCGAAAAGACGCAAACCCGGCGGGCCAGATGCGCATGCGAATTCCTCCAATCGATTTCATGATGACGAATTAGTAGGCTTGACTTTCTCCGCAGAAGCGCCTTCACCACGGCAGCGCAACCGCATCCGAGCACGCCCCGAGGCCAGACACAAAAAAGAAGTGCCGAGTTGGCGGTGTCAGACCTTGGATGCTGCCTAATGGGAGCTGGGAATTCCTGCCCGTCAGACCTGCACAAAACTAGCTTTTATAACATTTTAGGCAGGGGTGGTCAATGATGGCTCGTACTTCACAGGAAGTCCCACATTCTGCAGCTTCGATTACCAGAAACCAAAGATTCCATTGGCCCTTACAGGCGAGCGCAGGTTATCATTCCTAGTACACCTCGACTGCCTCGGTCCCCGATTTCCCTAATTTCCAGTTGCCCGGCAATGAGCGTGTGCAAAGACGAGGCCCTTCTGTGTCAGTTTTCCCCAGCGTCGGAGCGGGCTCGACAATCCTGAACAGGAGTTTGTGAATTGCAGAAAGGCAAGACTGCCGTAGTAGTCGGCGCCCAGTGGGGCGACGAGGGTAAGGGCAAAATCGTCGATGTACTGTCTGAGAGGTTTTCAGTCGTGGTGCGTTACGCTGGGGGCCACAATGCCGGTCATACCGTAATCATCAACGGTCAGCGATTTGTACTGCAGCTCGTGCCTTGTGGCGTTCTTCGCCAGGGCTGCCGCGCCGTTATCGGTAACGGAGTGGTGCTCGATCCAATGGCTTTCCTGAAGGAAGTCGCGGCGTTGCGCGACGCCGGCGTGCAGGTGGACGGCAACCTGTTCGTCAGCAACCGTGCTCATGTGATCCTGCCTTATCACCGCATGATTGAGCTGGCATCGGAGAATGCTCCGGGCCGGGTCAAGATCGGAACTACATCTCGAGGCATCGGCCCCACCTATGAAGACAAGGCGGGGCGCCGCGGTTTGCGGGTCGTAGACTTGTGTGACCTCGACCTCCTTAAGAAGCACATTGAAAACGCATGTCGCGAGAAGAACATGATCGCGCATGCCCTATTCAACAGCGAGCCGCTCGATCCAGACAAGATGTACACCGAATACGCCGAAGTCGCAAAGAAGGTAGCGCCTTTCGTCTGCGATACGGCAGTGCTGCTGAACCGAGCGATCCATGAAGGTCATTCCTTGATGTTCGAAGGCGCCCAGGGAACGATGCTTGATATCGATCACGGAACCTATCCGTTCGTGACCTCGTCCAGTGCAACCTCTGGCGGCGCTGTCATCGGAACCGGCGTCGCCCCGACTGCCATCAACAACGTGATCGGTGTGACCAAGGCCTATTGCACGCGGGTCGGGGAAGGACCGTTCCCGACGGAACTGTTCGACGCGGTAGGCGACGGGATACGAAAACGGGGCAACGAATTCGGAGCTGTTACCGGCCGTCCGCGTCGCTGCGGTTGGGTGGACCTCCCTCTCCTGCGTTATTCCGGGATGATCAACGGAACCTCCTGGCTGGTGATCACCAAGCTCGACGTCCTTGATGAGCTGAAGGAAATTCCCGTGTGCGTGGGATACAAAATCAACGGAAAGCCCATCGACGAAATCCCGGCCGAAGCCAGCGACTGGGATAGGATCGAATGCGTCTATCGCACTTTAGCTGGATGGAAGACCACCACGAAAGGGATCACCGAATACCACGAACTGCCCAAAGCAGCGCGCGACTATCTGGAATTCATCGCCCGCGAAACGGGTGCGCGGATCGGGATGATCTCGACCGGGCCCGGCCGTGAAGAAACCATTTTTGTTGACGAGTTCCTCGCCGAACTGCAATCTATGGAGGACGGTAAATCGCGGGCCCAAGCCCGTCGATAGGAGCGCATCAAGAATGGTCGTACTGGCAGTCACCTGGATGGCGAAGGCCGGTCGCGAGGCGGAAGTCGCGGCCCTGTTTTCGAAGCTGACCGGCGAATCACGCAAGGAGCCCGGCTGCTCTATGTATCTGGTCCACCGGCATCGCACCGAGCCGCGCAGGTTCTTTATCTACGAGCAATACCAAGACGACGCGGCCCTGGAAGCGCATCGGGCTGCGCCACATTTCCTGCAGTACGCCAAAAAGGAATTGCCCAAGATCGCAGATAGGGTAGAGGGCCACCTTTTTGAGCCCCTGGGGTGATGCCTAGCAGCGCGCTCTCCGCGAAACACGCCTCTGGTGGCTGGTCTTGGCCTTGAGGAACGTCTTTGCTCTCGATTTATTTCCTACCTACCTGCCAAAGCAGGAACGAATAGATGTCCACGAGGTCATCAATTTGTTTGGCGATAGGCTTCCCCGCACCATGGCCAGCTTTCGTGTCCACCCGCAGTAAAATCGGGCGCTCACGATCCTTCCCATTCGCAGCCTCTGCCTGCATGCGTGCAGCCATTTTCTTGGCATGCATCGGATCAACCCGAGTGTCGGTGTCCGCGGTCATGAACAGAATGGCCGGGTATTCTGTGTGCTCCTTGACGTGGTGGTAAGGAGAATACGCATAAAGCCACTCGAATTGCTTCGGATCGTCTGACGACCCATATTCCGGAATCCACAGCTTCGCGATTTGAAAATTCTGGTATCGCAACATGTCAAGGAGCGGTACTTGGCACACAACGGCTCGAAAAAGGTCGGGCCTTTGGGTGAGCGCAGCGCCCATCAGTAGCCCCCCGTTTGATCCGCCGCGTATCGCAAGGTGGTCTTTGTCGGTATACTTCTGCTCGATCAGGTATTCGCCCGCGGCGATGAAGTCGTCAAAAACATTCTGCTTCTTATCGAGCATTCCGGCGCGGTGCCACTCTTCTCCGAACTCAGCTCCCCCCCGCAGATTGGCCACGGCAAAAACGCCGCCGTGTTCTAGCCATGCAAAGCGGTCGCCGCGGAACTCGGGCGTATTGCTGACATTGAATCCCCCGTAGCCGGTGAGCTGGGTCGGATTCTTGCCATCGAGCTTCAGCCCCTTTTTGTAAAAGACGAACATCGGAACCCGCGTTCCATCCTTTGAATTGAACCAAAGCTGCTTGACTTCATACTGAGCGGGATCAATTCCAGGAGCTTCCACCTTGCCCCACAGGGTCGTGCCGCGGCTCGCCAGATCAATCTGATAGACCGAATCCGGCATGGTGAAGGAGCTAAACTTGAAGAACGCTTCCTTGTGGTTCCATTTGCCCCCAATCCCGTCGATCGTGCCAATCTGGGGCAGTTGGACATCTCCCAGCGGGTGTCCATCGGGTTGGAACATCTTCAACTGTGAGCTAGCATTTTTTTCGTACTGCGCCAACAGCTGCCCGTTGACAATGGCTGCGCCTTGAAAAATTGCGTCACTCTGGGGAATGATCTCTTTCCAATTGGCCCTTGCCGGCGAAGCCGCGTCGACAACGAACAACCGATATTTCGGAGCATCTTCATTGGTCGTGATGAAAATTTTCCCGTTGTAGATTTGCCCGCCATAGAGGAAGTTCTTTCCCTCGGTGATTCGAACAGGTTCCTTCCCGCTCCTGAGATCTTGCAAGTACAATTCGGACTTGGTCCAGCCCTGCTCTACGCTGATTAGCAGCCAGCGGCCGTCGTTCGAAAGATCAACGCCGGGCCAATCTTCGGCACCGAGGTCCTTGCCGAAGACGAGCGGATCATTCTCGGGATTGCTTCCCAATGCGTGGTAGAAGACTCGCCGGTGATAAAGCTCCTCCCCTTCCGCCACCTCGCCCTTCTTGGGATAGCGAGTGTAGAAAAATCCAGAGTTATCCAGTTTCCAGGCAATGCTGGCGGCGCGAGTCCGTTCAATGCTGTCTGGCAGCAACTTTCCTGTAGCGGTTTCGATGATATGTAAGGTGCTGATCTCAGACCCGCTTGGGGAAGTCCCATAGGTTACGTACTTGCCGTCTTCTGACGGCACCCACCAGTCAAGAGCAAGTGTTCCGTCTGCCGCGAGTTGGTTGACATCAACCAGCACGCGGTCGATTCCGTGCACTCCCTCCCGTACCAACAGCACCGGCTGGTTTTGTGTACCCGCGCGCTTTGTGTAGAAGAAGTAGTGTCCACCTAATTGCGGAGCGGAGATGCTGCCGATCGCCATCAATTCGCTTAGTCTTTTGTGCAATTGCTCGCGACCCGGCAGAGGATCGAGCAGGGTGCGAGTGTAAGCAGCTTCTTCCTCGACCCATTTCTGCGTCTCCGGACTCTTGGCATCCTCAAGCCAGCGATAAGGATCGACGATGCGATGGTTTTGCACGACATCCTCCACCGGCCGCTGCGGGGCAACCGGAGGAGTCGATGGCACACCGTTCGGTGAAGAATCATCAATCCAAGCGATTCCGCTCATCGCCAATGAAACCAAAAGCGCTAACGACACGCTCGTTCCTTTCAACATGTTCAACCTCTAACTAACGATTCTGGAACAACCTAGAGTAGCAAATCCGCTCGCCGAGCGGCTCGGTGGAGCAAGGAAACACCCTGGCGCCGCACTCATCGATCGACCCGTTCGCAATCACCTGACTACGCTAGTTGCAGGTTCAGCTTCGCCACGCTTGCCGCGGGGAAGTTAAATACCAGAGTTCCGTCCTTGATCTGTACCTTGGCCGACCGTGGAGCAATTGCCTGACGTTGCTCGAATGTATTGCGGGCGTGAATGTCAGGAGCTGTGAGTACGACGGCCGATCCTGAATTCACGCGCGCTCCACGGATCGCAATCTGTGCGTCGACTGAATCCTTTAGGCTCGGATTTACAGCAGTCAACACGATTTCGCGGTTATGCAATGACGCTGAGCCGTTCAAACCCCAGAAGCTTGCTTGCTTACCGTCGCGGTCATAGTGAATCGTAGGAGACGAAAATTCAGTTCGCAAACCCTGCCCACCCTGATGGTCCCCGTAGAGAGCGAAGGTGTGTCCCACCGGCGTCACACAGAACTTGTCCTCGTGCGCAAGGTAGAGGCTGTTGAGGCAATTGATCAATTGCGCGCAGCAACCGATCTCGACCTTTTCCGGATGACGGTTGAAAGTGTCCAGTGTCAAGCCGCTGAACACCGCGTCGCGTAAGGTTGGCAGCTGCTCAAGCTGATTCGTCGGCGTCAATCCGCTGCCGTCTCTGTACCACGGCCCCCATTCATCCACGACTAGCTTGATGTGATGTTCGTGATCAAACTCGCCCATAACTTGCCAATGGCCCTTGATCAGCGATTCCATTACGTCGCCTTGCTGCAAAAGCTCGTACCAATCAGAGGCGTCGAAATTGACTGCATCGCCCTTGCCTTTAACCCAGTCGTTCGTCTTACCGCGGCTCAGGTTCCACGCGTAGTAGTGCAAGGCAAGCCCATAGATTCCCATTACCTCCCTCGGGCCCTTCTTTACGATCTCCTCTAGAAAACCGCGAGTCCAGTCCCAGTGGTCATCGTTTGGCCCTGAGGCAATAAACGCTAGGCGATCCATACCGGGATACGAAGGTACCCATGCAGTGAAGCGACGGTATTCCACTGCGTACTCCTGGGCGGTGAAGTTGCCGCCGCATCCCCATGACTCGTTCCCAATTCCCCAGTAACGAACTTTGAAGGGATCCTTAAATCCGGACGCTGCACGGTCGTCCGCCAAGGAAGTGCTGCCAGCAGGAGAGTTGCAGTACTCAAACCAGCGGTATAGCTGCTCTGCGGGAAGACTACGTAGATTTGCCGCGAGATATGGCTCTGCAGACAGCAACCGGCAAAACTGGACAAACTCGTTTGTGCCGAAGCGATTTGGATCGTATCGGTGGGCATCCGGCGCTTCGGGTTTTTCGCCACCATGCCAAAAGTTCGTGCGGCGGGGACGTTTGTCCTCCGGACCGACCCCATCGCGCCAGTCATAGCTGTCGGCGAAGCAGCCGCCAGGAAACCGCACGATCGGTGGTTTGATCTTGCGCATTTCATCAATGAGTTCCTTCCGAATGCCATTGATGTTCGGCACCTTTGACTTTTCGCCCACCCAAATTCCGTCGTAAACGACCCCGCTCAGATTCTCGACAAAATGGCCATAGATATTCGGAGAGATCTCTCCCAAAGTTTCGTCCAGCAAAACCTCAATTCGAGCGTCAGCGCCTTGGGCAAAGGTAAAAGGAGAGGATTGGAAGACCATCGCTCCGGCGGCTACAGCTGAATTGCGGAGAAATTCTCTACGTTTCATAGATAATGACGCCTCGTGAAGACCCAAACCAGCTGCTCATAGTAAACGTTTACACATAAACGCGCTACAATCTTTTGCGATTGTGGTCTCTGCTGGCCAGCGTGTTGTCAGGCAAAAACCTTGATCTCAAAGCAGCTCTCGGCAAACTCAGGAAAGGGACCTTATGAGAACTCAACGACGGTTGTCTCTGATTGCTGCTCTTCCAATTCTTCTCTGTGCTTTTTTCTGTCAGCAGCGGGCTTTTGGCGCCTCAGGAAGCGTCGTGAATCCACTCTTGCCGAGTGGCCCTGATCCCTGGGTCGAATACAAAGATGGTTTTTACTACTTCATGAGGACCACGGGTACGAACCTCACGCTTTCAAAGACACGCAGCATGACAGAGCTTGGGTCTGCACCAAGTAAGGTGATCTGGACGCCACCTGCGAGCGGTCCTTACTCCAATGACATATGGGCCCCGGAAATACATTTCCTGCGGGGGCGTTGGTACGTTTACTTCGCGGCCGACGCAGGCACCAATCTAACCCACCGAATCTACGTTCTGGAGAACGCCAACGTCGATCCATTCCAGGGTGAATGGCAATTCAAAGGCAAGATCTCAGATGCCTTAGATAAGTGGGCGATTGATGCATCTGTCTTCGAAGATCAAGGCGTGTTGTATATGATCTGGTCGGGTTGGGAAGGCGATGACAACGGTACGCAGAGCATTTACATCGCGCGACTCAGCAATCCTTGGACGGTCGAAAGTAAGCGCACGCGGATTTCGACGCCTGAATATCCATGGGAAAAGGTCGGCGACTTGCCTCCCAAAATGGCAGGGGGGAATCCTCCTCACATTGACGTGAATGAAGGCCCTGAGGTGCTGATTCATGACGGAAAGGTCTTCCTCACCTATTCCGCGAGCGCATGTTGGACCGATTACTATGCGCTTGGAATGCTGACCGCTGCCTCCGGTTCAGACTTATTGGACGCGCGTTCCTGGACCAAGTCCTCGAAACCGGTGTTTCAGCAATCGACTAGCGCGAAGGTGTATGCCCCTGGCCACAACTCCTTTTTCAAGTCTCCGGACGGAAGAGACTGGCTCCTATATCATGCGAACTCGGCGCCCGGGCAGGGGTGTGGGTGGCATCGCTCGCCGAGGGCGCAACCTTTTACCTGGAACTCCGACGGTTCTCCGAACTTCGGCAACCCGGTTAGTTCCGGCGTGAGCATCCCATGGGACGACAGGCGAAAGTAGGGTGGAATATCTCCACATGCCTGCCTGCGCCCTTCCTCTAGGTGGCGTGCCCGCTTTTGACTAGTTTACCGGACCGGAATTCGGTAAATCGTGACCGAATACGGATTCAGCTGCACGGATAAGGTTGACGAGCCCAATGCAAGCGTCGAGGACTTCGGGGCTATGTTCTTCGGGTGATCGAGACTGTTCTCCGCGTTGAGGTCTGTGCTCTCCAGAGTCACAACCTTTCCAGTGCCGGACGGATTGAGGCCGCTTAGACGAATCTCTGCGGGCCTCGCATTTGGACTTACGTTGACCGCTTTCACAATTAGCTCATGCGCTCCATCATCGAGCGAGGCACTGGTGTAGAGCCCATCTTGCGCTTGCGGGGTCACAGGAATGAGGTGACGGCCAACGTTGTTCGCGAAAATGCTCTGGACATAGTAATCAGTACTGCCATAGGAGCGAAGATTATCGAACCAGATTGCATCAGGTGTCCATTGCCACGCATCGACGTGTGCTAACAAAGGTGCGTACGATGCCATCTGTACCACATCGCCATTGCGCTCAAGACCAGTCATGAACGCAGCCTCCGAGATCGCCGTTTTCCAGTTGTTGCGATTGTCCGGCCGCGCGACCCCCACAGACTGGGCGGCGTATTCGCCGGCGAAGATCTTCGGACCTGAGCGATCGTAATTGTCGTAGCGGCCAGTGTTCTTTAAGAACCACTCGGGCGCCATGTAGTAGTGTTCGTCTACTATATCGGCCTTCATCTGCCGCCAGTTGGTCCAAAGAGTGTTGAAAGGCTCGCCGGCAGGGAATGGCCCCGCACTAACAACCAACTTGACATCGGGATGTTTTGCTTTCAGAGCTGCCGCGAAAACCTTATATCGTTCGATGTAACGGGGGCCCCACTGCTCATTTCCCACCCCAATCATCTCCAAATGGAACGGAGCCGGATGCCCCATTTGCGCGCGCAGCTTGCCCCAGGTTGACGTAACCGGGCCATTGGCGAATTCAATCAGATCGAGAGCGTCCTGAACATATTCATGGATCTCGTTCATTGCGGCCGTCTCACTCGTGTTGAACTGACAGGCCATGCCGCAATTCAGAATCGGGAGCGGACGTGCGCCAATATCTTCCGCCAACTGGAAATACTCGTAGAAGCCCAAACCGAAAGACTGATAGTAGTCCGGCGCCGGCTTGTGGTCGAACTCGTCATTCCAGCGATTAATGATGGTCTTGCGTTCGGTGACGTCGCCGATTGTGGTTTTCCAGCGGTAGCGCGTAGCGAGACGACGTCCCTCCACAATGCAGCCGCCTGGAAAGCGAAGGAACCCGGGGTGCATGTCAGCAAGAAGTTGGACCAGATCCGTCCTAAGTCCGTTGGGCCGGTTCTTCCATGTATCGAGCGGGAACAAGGAAACCATGTCGAGATCGATCGAGCCCTTCTCGTCAAAGAACAAATTGATCTGTGCGTGTTGCTCGGTAGTGCTGGTGCGGATCACGGTTTCATACTTCTTCCAGGCATTTCCGAAACCCTCCAGTTTTCCGCTCCCGAGTTCACGCCCGCTCGTATCGGTGATCGTGGCGCGAATAGACGTTGGCCCCGCAGTTCGGACAAAAGCCGAGAACCGATATTCCGCCCCGCTTTCAACGCCGATGCCGCGGAATCCAGTGTTGTACACCCCGTATCCCGGTTCGTGAACGGTGACCCGGAGGTAATGGGGATTGGTGGGACGAAGGGGGTTGTCGGTCATTACCCCCATCTCACCTTTGTCGCTGTTATTGCCGCCCGACGTCATGGTCAGAACCTGGTGCCATCCCATCAGTGGCTTGTCAAATTCGAAGGAGCGGTTCTTGATGCGTTCGGGATAGAGGCCGCCATCCGCGCCGAAATTGATGTCCTCAAAAAAAATTCCGAACATTTGCGGAGAAATCATCGCGCCGGGATGAGCGACATCCACGGCGATAATGGCAGGGCCCTGCTGACCCTGGCCGATCAGACAGACAGGCACGATTACGAAAAGGAGAATGGCGAGAGAAGTTTTTCGCATGTTGGTCGCCGACCATTCTAACCCTCAGCTGCGCTCATGTGCGCAATGGGCCCGGGACCGGCTGGTGTGGGTAGGGTTGTCGCTGGAACGGGCTTTGGTTGGAGATTAATAGGACGCCTTGGAGACAAGCGCTGTGACCCCCGGCAAGCGCAGCCGTCTAGTTCGCCCTCGGATCAGCTTAGTTCGTGAGTTCTACCTGTCCAGTTGGTATCCCCAAATTCGTAAACATAGGGTTGATCTTCTTGCGTAAACTAAGGTTTGGAGAGCGGGAGACGGTCATGCCGGATTGGGTCTGGATTGCGGTTTTCGTCGTTGCGTACGTACTGCTGACGAGGTGGATACTTCCCAGGCTAGGGGTCCCTACTTGAGGCGGCAACAATTGCGCCGGGTCCCGGCCTGAATCTGGTGAGGAGAACCTTGGTAGGAACGGTCATCACCACACTGGAAATCCCTGAAGAGGGCGGTGCGGATCGTCGGTAATGGCCAATCTCATACGGAGGGGTTTCACCCCAACGGCTGCTTGGGCTGACCGGATCTCGAGACGCTCAGGTAGGCCGCGGTATGTCTTAGGAGGCCGGCACCGCCGGCACCCATGGATTGGAAGCGCCTAAGGCAGTCAGGTTCGCCAATTTTGCCTTTTCATATCCTTCTGCGCAATAGCACATGGCGCGATCAAAGAACTGGTCTAGTAGGCGCAACAGTTCCATCTCTCCGAAAATTTCGAGGGGGCCAAGCAGGAACCCTTCCCTTTGAAGGAAGTTCCAGATGTGCTCCTTGGTCAGAACGATTCCCCAGCAAACGTGCGCAAGAGAGATGTTTTGACAAGCGCGCGTAGCGCCGATTTCGAGATATCTCCGCTCGACATCATGGTCGGATTTCGAAAGCAGCCAATCGCTCAGATTGCGCAGAATCTCGTCGCTTCGATTCCGGAGCTCCTGGATCGGAACTTTCCGCAGCTCGCTGGTTCGCGGTGAAGTCTGAAACTTGTGCAACAGTTCGTCAGTCAATTCGTCCGAATGTTTTTCGATAAGCCGCACCAACCGAACCGCAATCATCGGCCTCTCCTATCCGCGAATGCCGCGTTGATGGAGAAACAGGCAGCGGCACCCCTCGATATGAGTATATCGTGTCACGATATAACAAAGCAACACGTTTGCGAGAAATGGCCATGCTTCGTCCAGCAAAGAGCGCGATGGGGAGGCCCATCCAGGGCCCGGATTGTTCTCGTTGGGGACTGTCAAATCTGACAGTTCTCCTCGCTATACCAGCAACTTAGAATCCGGCACAACTTCACGGGTACAGTTGCCCGCCGACTCAGGGGGCGGCGGGCTTCCAGTTCTTCTCCAGCACGCACTTCATAAACCAGTCTGTAAAGATTGACAGTTGCTGGACGTAGACTCGACTTATAGGGTCGAACGGTTCCTGAGTGAAAGAAAAACCAATGCGCGGGCTGCCCGGATCCAGCCGTCGACCGAAATCGGGCAGCCTTTTTAATTGCGGCAGGTTTGTGTGATGTGGACCTTCACCGCTCATGGCGGTGGCCCAGTCAGGGCCCGTAGCAGCCGAGTTCTCGAGCACCCAGAAAGCCGACCACATTGACAGGTCTCATTTGAATCGTGTATCTATGGTGCTCGTTTCAGGTGGGCGTAATTCCCCTCCGATCGAGAAGCATGGGAAGAGGCCAACGTTTGGTGCGGCATTTGAGTGTGCTGGGACCTTGCCGCACGAATGGGTTACGCCAGAAGGCGCCTTGCACCTGGGCCATGCTCGCTGCCCTTCTGTATACTGTCGCCGTGTTGCTGGCTCCTGCTGCCGACTGTCAGGCCTCTCGCTCGACTGAAACCCAGGCTGGTCACCCCTGGGGTCAGAATCCGAATGGTGTGCACATTTACATCTGGGCTGGACTGAAATCCCACTCTCCCGGGCAACACGACTATCCCCAATTTCTCGCTGATTGGAGCAAGTTCCTGACTGAGCATGGCGCAGTCGTCGACGGCGCGTTGCACGCACCCTCGAGGGCCGACCTCGAACACACCGAAGTGGTCATCATCTACAAGGGAGACGCGGGTTATCTCACCAATGAGGAGAAATTGGGGCTGGAAGATTTTGTCAAACGGGGCGGAGGACTGGTCAGCTTGCACGATTCATTGTGCGGCCCTGATCCAGATTATTTCGCGACGCTCGTCGGCGGTGCCAAGAAACACGGCGAAGTCAATTACACGCTTGGAGCCCCGATCGCCTACACGGTTGTCGATTCTGCCGACCCCATCATGAAGAGCATGTCGAATTTCACTATCTTCGACGAGGCTTTTTACAGCATGACTTGGGCGCGCGATCCCGCGATCCACGTGCTCGCCACAACCGTCATCCCCGGTACTCCGAGTGCGGGTACGCACAAAGGTGAAGTGGTCCCGCAAATCTGGACCTATGAACATGCCCGCGCCGGCGGGCAGTCGGCTCGTGCGTTTGTTTGGATGCAGGGACATGAGTACGCCAATTTCGCCAACTACCAGATTCAGCAGATGCTCTTACGCGGGATCGCGTGGTCTGCTCACAAACCCGTAGATACTCTGGTGGACTACGTGCTTCCGCCATCGCAACCGCAGCCAATCCCTGCGCCGCGATAGCGGGCGGGTTTCCCGTTCCGCCCACTTTCATTTGTGTCAATTCACGCCCGTGGCTCGCTTCACCGCGCCGTCCACCCGCCGTCGATTAGGATATCGGTGCCCGTAATGAAGCCCGCAGCCTCGGAGCACAGATAGCAAGCAAGCTCGCCAATCTCCTCCACTTTTCCCCATCGGCCGACCGGCAAGTTCGCGAGGAATTGCGCGTTGAGTTCCTGGTTGTTCATGATGGGGCGATTCATGTCCGTTCCGATCGGCCCTGGGCTGATCCCGTTCACCGTAATTCCATCTGAGGCCAGTTCCAGCGCCAAAGCTCTCGTCAGCCCAAGCAGGGCAGCCTTCGCGGAGCTATATGCAGTGCGACCGGCAAGTGAAACGTGGCTCATGATCGAACTCATGTTCAGAATGCGCCCGTATCCTGTTCCTCTCATTCCCGGAACAAATGCGCGGCACATCAGAAAACTCGAAATTAGGCTGGCGTCCAGTACGCTGCGAAATTCCTGTAGGGTGAAATCCACCAGGTTCTTCCTGAGATTGGTTCCGGCGTTGTTGATCAGTATTTGCGGGCTGCCAAACCTTGCTCTGACTGCATCGGCCAATTGGGCCACTTCATTCTCTTGGGTGACGTCAGCGACAAATACCGCGGCCATCTTTCCCTGCGCCGCAATCTCGTCCCGCACCAGTTCCATGCGTGCACGGTCGCGCGCCACCAATGCGATCTGCGCGTTCGCGCTGGCAAGGGTCTTCGCCATGGCTTCGCCCAGACCCCGGCTCCCGCCCGTAACCACCGCAGTGCGGCCACTTAGGTCGATTTTCACGATTGCCTCTTGGTACTTGTTGTTTTGTTTGCTAGCCGTTACATGCAATCCAGCCGCCGACAGGCGTCATTCGCGCAGTCTCCATGCGTAGAGGCTGTCCCCGGCGGCAAATACAATGTACTGCTTTCCGTCCAGCAGATACGTGATGATCCCGCTTGATTCATTCGCATTCAGTTCGTGATGCCACAGAATCTGACCCTTATCGGCGCTCAAAATAATGAGGTTCTTTTGGTCATCGCCTGAAATCAGCAGATTGCTCTCCGTTGTCAGGATGCTTGGGCCCAACGTGGTCGGCGCATTGTTCAAATTCGGATACGCATGCCGCCATATGGCATTTCCTGTGAGCGGATCGATAGCCTGCAACACCCTGACCGCGGGCCCGATGCCGACGCCCGTTCCTCCGTAGCCTGAAGGATTGTCGCTATCGTCGGTCAGGTAATAAATGGCCTTTCCTTCGACTGAGTTCACATACACCAACCCGGTCTTCGGACTGAATGCCGGGGCGGGCCAGTTCGACGCATTCACAATGTTAATGGAGCCCCCCACCGAGGGATCCTTCTCGGGGATCGGCATGGGTTCGCCTTCCGACGACAGCCCTGACGAATAATCGAGCGGAACGTACGGCTTCACCACCAAGTACTTACCGGTCACCCGGTCGAGAGTCACAAAAAATCCGTTGCGCGCCGCCTGGGCCAGCAGTTTCACGGGCTTTCCGTCCACAGTTTGATCAAACAGAATTGGAGCGGTGGTGTTATCGAAATCGTGCGTGTCGTGTGGCGACACCTGGAAGTACCACTTCAGCTTTCCGGTATCCACATCGAGAGCCACGATCGATTCGGTCCAGAGATTCGCGCCCGGCCGTCCCTGGCCTGCAAACACTGGATTCGTGTTTCCGGTTGGCCAATAGAGAAGGTTGAGCTCCGGATCGTATGTCCCTGGCATCCACGTCATACCGCCGCCATGGTCCGCTGCAGCCTCGTTCGGCCAAGTTTTCATCGCGGGATCGCCCTGGCGAGGCGTCGACCACCATGTCCACTGCAGGTCTCCTGTCACTGGGTCGAACGAGTGAAGAAACCCCGGCATGTCCATTGCATCTCCGCCCACTCCGACAATGACATGGTTCTTCACGATCAATGGCGCGGAGGTGGAGAAATACTGCTTCCGCGCATCGGCATAATTCTTTCTCCATCGTTCCTTCCCCGTGTTGGCATCAAGGGAAATCAGCCAGTTGTCAGGGGTCAGGAAAAATACCGTGCTATTCCAGATGCCCACGCCGCGCTGTCCCACCAGGTGTCCGCCATGATCCACCCAATCGTAGTGCCATAGCTCTTTCCCGGTCCGGGCATCGAGCGCCCAGAGGTGATCCGGGAGCGTCATGTAGAGCACACCATCTACCTGCAGGGGCGTGCATTTGATGATCGGAGTCGGGGCGCCGCGCTGCTCTCCAACCTCGGTAATCCGGTGCACCCATTGCGGCACGAGGCGGTTCAAATTGGCGGGATTAATCTGCGTAAGCGTGCTGTAGCGTTTTCCGCTGTAGTCGCCATTGAAAGTGGGCCAACTTGTCACCGGTGCTCTGCCGATTGTGTTTGGATCAACCGACACGATCTGCGCATGAACCAAGGCGAGCCCCAACCCGGCGATGGCCAGCACCGTGCAGAATGGGGAAGGCAGTTTCATTTCAGTGTCTCGAGGTAAGCGGTCACGTTGTGCATGTCATCGTTTGCCAACGTCATCACCAGGCGCTGGTGGGCCGCGAGCGGATCGTTCACCTGTACCTCAATGTCAGGACCGCGGTCGATTGTGTGCGTTTCGCCTGATTTGTCCAAGAGTGTGACCCGAAAATCGCTGATCTGCGTCACCTGTCCCGAAATCGTCCCGTCGGAGGTTTTGACGTTGGCCGTTATCTTTCGATCGCGCACCGGCCAGATCCAATTGCGTTGCAGTTGCTCGGGCGAGCGGTACTTGCTCGCGATGTGCAGGAATGTCTCCGGCCGGTGGCAAGACATGCAATGGGCCTGCACATAGGCTTTCCCCTTTGGAGCATTCCCAACAAGGATGTTCAGCACATGATAAGTTCCGCGGTTTGCCACACTCTCCACCTGCAAGTGCAGGAATTCGGTAATGTCCCTCAGCTGCTGGTCCGACATGGAGAACGCCGGCATGCCCTTTTCCGCCTTGCCTTTCTTGAGAAATGGCACTAGCTGCTCCCCATGTTCGTCTGTCAGAACTAGGTCCGACGTAATCAGGCTCGGCCCTATCCCTCCGCGGGCAGCCTGCCCGTGGCAAGCGGCGCAGTTCTGCGCGAAAAGCGGCATCCCGCGGGCAGCCGCAACTTTGTCTGGCAAGGCCCCCAATCCAAGAAATTCGCGCGTCGCGGCTGATCGCTGCGACAGGCTCGTGCTCGGATGGTCCTGCTCGACGTCTTCCTGGCTGTCCGCTCGGCTTTCCTGGCTGGTGGCATCGACCGTCGCGCTCCCGACGAGCAACGCGGCACAGATGAGTAGAGCACTGTATCTGACCCTCCTGATCTGGCAGAAGAGCCCGCCAAGGACGAAATCTTTTCTCAAATGGTGAGCGTGCGAAGATTCGAATAGCATACGGCCCCAGAGTCTTAAGCCCTTTTTTCCAGACAAAAAAGACGACCTCGACACAGCCGAAATGTTAACAAATTACACACCGTAGGCTGCGCTAAGGTCGAGCCACTTTGGCGCGGAGTCCTTTTCCGCGAGAGTGAAATGCCGCCGTTCTTCGTGCGCCAGCTGCAGCGTCCGCCGAAACAGTGCGTGACACCAGTGACATTGTGACGCCAATCACTTCTACGTCAGTAGGCTGCACTCAGGGAGTGATAATTGGTAGACTCTCGGATAAATGACAAGGCCCCCGGCTCGCGAACTCCTGAGCTATCTAGCCTCGTACGGTCCTCACGTCTCAAATCTAACCTTAGCGGTGCGCGAGGTGGTCCTGGAAGAGGCACCTCAGGCGATTGAGTCCATCTCGAAGGGCTACGCACTCGCTATCGGTTACTCGTTCACCGGCAAACCGCTGAAGGACGGCTTCTGCCACATCGTAACTTACAGCACTCACGTGAACCTCGGCTTTAACCGCGGCGCACTGCTGCCGGATCCCAAGGGAATCCTCACTGGCAAGGGCAAGTCGATTCGACACATCACGATTCGTGAAGAGAGTGAGGTGGAACGGCCATTTGTTCGTCGGTACCTTCAGGCGGCCATTGACCAGGTAGGTGGTCCTCCGACGGCGGCGGTCGTTCCCAGTCCAAGGTCGAAGCAGCAAACTCTAAAGCGACGTTGATTACCGCCCGTCAAGGCCAGCTTATTCAGCGACGCAGGCCATAGGAGACGAAGCTGAGCGATCCCTTACGTTCCGTCAGGAATAACCAATTTCGCTGGTTTCATTGTTGCTGACCTCGACGGCATAGGGTTGGATTCTCGCTCCTTGGCGGATCACGAGATGGCTCGAGCGCCCTCAACTAACTAGGTTCAACTCGCGGATGGCTTCTCCGGCGCCGCTGAGGTTCGCCAGTCGCATCTCGGAATACTTGCGAGACAGAATCACGCCTGGAGCTCCAGCCTGGAAAGCTGCCAGAACTGCTTCCTTGACGCTTTGCGGCGTGCACTTGCTGTCGTTGGCCTCGGTCGGGATGTCAATGTCAATGCCCGGCCAAATCAACGTTCTTGTGCCAGCAACCCCCTCGAGCGCACGCTTAGTTTCGCGATGTACATAGTCAGCGGAAAGCCCGGTGTGCGGAATCTGATCATATCCCCGCTCTCTGAATCCCATCAGTGCATAGTTGAGATCAATCAGGCTTGGCTTTGAGAGATCTCCATAAAGCGTCGCGCCGATGTTGTTTGCGTACAGCGCCATTCGCTCGCCTCCGCAATTGTTGTACATAACGACCTTTATAAAATCCGAATAGTTCGACAGCGCATGCAGGTCTTGTTCCGCCCGATAGATGGGATTAAAGGAATTATTGTGCCAAATGTGCCAACCCACCGGAACCGTCGGTTTCGCTGTCTTGATCGTCTTGTATATTGCGGCGTACGTCTCGCGAAGGCTGTCGGTCCATAGCATTTCCCAGGCCGCTAGTTCCGGATACCGTAACAAAAGCCGCCAAAATTGAACGTAGTAGCCGTCGACGGGGCGTATGCCGCTCCGCGCCGAGCGAACGAATTTTTCTAACTCCAGAAATCCCTGCTTGGTGCGTTCCACATTGATGCCGCGCTCCTTGGCTTTGCTCTGACAAAAACCACAGAAGCATGTAACCCTGTCAGGATCGACTGGCGGTACATCGTGGGTGGCTCCCAAAGAGTCCGAGAGCGCACCCTGACGCTCAGATCCCCACATAATTCCGTCGATATCGTAGGAACGGGCATAGTCCTCTACTAAGCCTGTCAGGAAATTCCGGTAGTCCGGATTGTTGACACATAGCGTCTCGGCATTCCGCCCATATAGATCTTGCTCTTGAAGCTTTTCAACGCTCGGCAAGTCAGTGCGAAACACGTCCTCAAGCCAGCAGATCACTTTCATGCCGCGCTTTTTTGCAGCCGGGAGCACCTCGGCGAGGATATCCAAGCCACCGTGGTCGGGCGCGCGGGTGTCTTTGAGAACCGTGTTTTTGTAGTACTGGGGATGAGGAGTGGCAAAGTTCCCGCCGTGGAAATTGAGGTCGTACTCCTGCTTGCCGTGGTCGGGCAGCGGCTGGCCCGGAATCTGTCTTCCGGCAATGCCTCGACCGTAGGTGAATACTGCAAGAAATATGGTATTCACCAGGGCACGTTCCTGAAGCACATCCAGAACCTTCTCAGTACCTTCATCCACAAACGAAACTGCTCCGGCTTGAATGCCGATCATCTTGGATGACCGGGCAGTTTGTGCGGAGGTTGGCATGGCCAAAGCAGCACCGGCTCCAGCAGTGATTTTCAGGAATTCTCGGCGATTCACGTCCGATTTCAACATGGAACGACTCCTACTTTCGCGGGATGAAATCACGCCTCAAGTATTGAAACGCAACAAAACGACATAAATAGTAACAGTTCAGATGCCCTGCCTAGGGCTAGCTTCTTGAGAGGGTGTCCCGTTTCGTGACCTGCTTCGATTCTGAATGGGCTGCCGACAGCCCGGCGATGCGGCGTCGTTGATCTCGGATGGACACACAGCCACCGTTCGCCGCCAAGGTTAAGTTCCACGGCCAAGATCTAGCAATTCAAATCCGGATTGAGTGTCGGCTTCGAAACTAATTTCTCGATCCGCTTCGGATACATCGGCGTGCAAACGGGAAACGGCATACCACGCAGCTCCTCCTAGCCGAAGCGGTCGCGAGCCGCAAACAGAGTGCGGTGGTTCTCGTCCCACAGCACGAACGCAAACTCACCGCGCAGTTCGTGCAGACACTGAACGCCGACGTCTTCATATAGATGCAGTGCGAT
>Ga0157378_10000639_pt1 | contig 32874 bp, 18 predicted proteins | sample M65metaG_FD_115309 | JGI IMG/M metagenome (GOLD analysis project Ga0157378, IMG submission 115309) | Miscanthus rhizosphere microbial communities from Kellogg Biological Station, Michigan, USA - M6-5 metaG | ecosystem: Host-associated > Plants > Roots > Rhizosphere > Soil | place: USA: Michigan... | reverse complement strand
CCGGATCTGGCCGCGGCGCACGCCGCGTATCCGTGGCTGGTCACCTGGGACGACCACGATGTCGCCAACGATTACGCCGGACTCGAACCCGGCGACGCGCAGCCGCGCGCCGAATTCGCCGCGCGCCGCATCGCGGCGTATCGCGCCTACTACGAGCACATGCCGCTGCGCGGCGTGCACCGCCCGCGCGCCGACGGCGGCCTGTGGCTGCCGTCGCGGATCGACTTCGGCGCGCTGGCACGGATCAACCTGGTCGACGACCGCCAGTACCGCGCGCCGCGTCCGTGCGCCGAGCGCGGCGTGATGCTGCGCGATTGCGCGCAGCGCTTCGCCGCCGATCAGACGATGCTCGGCGACGCGCAGGAACAATGGCTTGGCGAAGGCCTCGTCGGCAGCGCAGCGCGCTGGAACGTACTGGCGCAGCAAACCTTGATTGCGCCGTTCGAATCGCGCGCGGCCGACGGCGGCTACGACGTGTGGAGCGACGGCTGGGACGGCTACGCCGGCGCGCGTGCGCGCCTGCTCGATGGCATCGCCGCCGCCGGCATCCGCAACGTGATCGCACTCGGCGGCGACATGCACGCGTTCTACGTCACCGACGTCAAGACCGATTTCGGCGACGCCGCGGCGCCCGCGGTCGCGACCGAGTTCGTCGGCACGTCAATCACCTCGAGCGACGTCGATCAGGACGCGGTCAGCCGCGACCTGGCGCACAATCCGCATGTGCGCTATTTCGAGAGCCGCTGGCGCGGCTACCTGCGCTGCGAGGTGACGCCGCAAAGCTGGCGCACGGATTTGCGCATTGTGGACAATGTGGAAAATGCCGCAGCGCCCGTGCGCACGCTCGCCACGTTCCATGTCGAGGACGGCCGGGCCGGCGCGCAGACCTGAAGAAATGTCATTTGCCGCCGCGCACGGGAGCCGTTATCGTGACGTGCATTGCGCGGCACGGCGTCGCGCCATCGGACGGATGCAATGACGACGGACAGTGCGGATGCGCGCTATACGTTCGGCGAGGAACTGGCGAATGCGCTCACGCACGGCCTGGGCGTGCTGCTCAGCATCGCCGGACTGATCGTACTGGTCGCCGCGGCCGCGCTCGCCGGCGGCGTGCGCGAGGTCGCCTCGTGCGCCATTTATGGCGCGACGTTGGTGCTGCTGTACGCCACGTCCACCGCCTACCACAGCGTGCGCAGTCCGCGCCGCAAGGTGCTGCTGCGCACGCTCGATCACCTGGCGATCTTTCTGCTGATCGCCGGCACCTACACGCCGTACGTGCTGATCGCGCTGTCGGGTGTGTGGAGCTGGTCGCTATTCGTGCTGATCTGGAGCCTGGCCGCGCTCGGCGTGCTGTTCGAACTGACGCCGCTGCGCCGTTATCGCGGCGCGATGGTCGCGCTGTACATCGCCATGGGTTGGGTCGGTGTGATCGCGATCAAACCGCTGGTCGCCGCGCTGGCGCTGCCGGGACTGGTGCTGTTGTTCGGCGGCGGCGTCAGCTACACGTTCGGCGTACTGTTCTATCAGTGGCACAGCCTGCGCTATCACCACGCGATCTGGCATCTGTTCGTACTCGGCGGCAGCGTGCTGCAGTTCTTTTCCGTGCTCTGGTACGTGCTGCCGGCGCAGGCATGAGCGCGCTGGTCGTCCATCGCGGCGCCTGTCATTGCGGCCGTGTGCGCTTCGAAGTCGAGGCGCCGGCGCGGATCGAGGCGCTCGATTGCAACTGTTCGATCTGCCGCATGAGCGGCTTCCTGCACCTGATCGTGCCGGCGTCGCGCTTGCGCCTGCTTGCCGGAGCGGAGTTCCTGACCGAATACACGTTCAATACCGGTGTGGCGAAGCACCGCTTCTGCCGCATCTGCGGCATCAAGCCTTTCTACGTGCCGCGCTCTAACCCGGACGGCTTCGACGTCAACGTGCGCTGCCTGGATGCAGCGACGATCGCGCAGGTGACGATCACGCCGTTCGACGATGCGCGGCGCGACGACGCGACGCAGGCGATCGCGCACCTATCGCGCTAACGCGCCCTATTCGAACCCGTTCGCAAACACGGCGTCGCCCTGGTACACCCAGAGCGTGCCGTGGTTATCGGCGATGAACAGGCGGTTGTTCGCCACGATCACGCTTTGCTTGCGGAAACTGCTCGGCGTGGTGGCATCGGCCGCGCCCATCGACGCGTCGTTCCACAGCGTCGCGCCGGTGCGCGGGTCGAGTGCGGTGACGCCGCTGGATCCGGCGTAGTAGAGCACGCCGTCGACCAGCACCGGCGAGGTGCCGCCGGCGCTGGTCGCGCTGCCGTACACCTGTGTGCCGGTGTTGATCCAGTTCGGCGATCCGCTCTGGATCAGTGCCGGGAAATGCCGCTGTGCGTTCGTCGTCACCTGCGATGCCGACACGCCGAACGCGTTGACGATGATCAGCATGCTCAGGCCGTTGTTCGGATCGATCCACACCAGCGGCTGCGTCTTGACCTCGTTGCCTTGCGGCACGCTGCCGACATACAGCTCGCCACCGGTGTAGCCCGGCTGGCGCATGCCGCTCAAATCGTTCAGGTCGAGCAGGCGCACGTTGCCGTCCTTGCCGCTCTGTGCCCCGATGTTCGGCAGCATCGAACCGGGCGGCGCCGGCACGATCGTGATCGAGGTCGAACCGAGGTCGAGGTCGTAGTACATCAGGTTGACGTAGTTGACCGGCGTGTAGCTGTCGGCAGGCTGCGTCATCGCCGCGTCGAGCGCCGCCGGCAACGCGATCACCGAGTCGCTCCAGTTGTGGCCGCCGTTGTTGGCGTCGTACACGCCGTTGCCGGTGCTCAGGAAGATGCGGTCGGTGCCGGCGTCATAGGTCACGCCGGCGCGGCCCCAGATGCCGGCGTCGCCGGTCGGCATCGGGCCCGGATCGTTCGGCGCGTTCATCTGTTGCTGCGGGCAATCCGGCGTTTGCGTGATCGGCGGATTGGGATCGTTCTTGACGAAATGCACGTTGCCGGCATCGCTGCACACCGCGTTGAACACGACCTGCGTGCCGGTTCCCAGGTTGATCGCAGTGACGTGGCCCTGGTAGTCGCCGCTGTCGTCCGGCAGCCAGGCCGGGCCGCTGTGCACGACATACAGGTAGGAGTTGCCGTTGCGCGCGGTCGCGATCGCGAGCGCCGAGGAAACCTGCTCCAGCTCCGGCTTGAGCGTCGCCAGCTGCGGCCAGCCGCCGGTGGTGATTTCGGTGCCGTCGGCCACGGTATACTTGTGCACAAATCCATCCAGTGCGTAGCCGTACACGAACTGGCGGTTCGGATCGATCGCGGGCGAGGAGGCCGTCGTGCACTGGTCGTCCGCGGTCGGCAGCGCGCAGGCGTTGCTGCTCGCGGGATATCGCGACCACAACGTCGCGCCGGTCGCCGCGTCGAGTGCGAGCAGCGTGCCATTCTCGAGGGTCAGATACAGCACGTCACGCACGCCGCCGGCGAGAGGCACGGAGCCGAGCAGTACCGGCGCGCCGGGCGCTGTGCCGGGCAATGCCACCGAGTAGCGCAGGCGCAGGTTCGACACGTTCGCCGCGCCGAGCTGCGTCTCGTCCGGATTGCGGCCGCTGTGCGCGGGATCGAAACCGAATTGCAGCCAGTCGGCCGCGTCGGCTGCTTGAATGATGCAAGCGATCGCTGCACTTGCCGCGAACACGACCGGCCTGAGCATGGCATCCATTCCATCGCGAAGCGAACCATCGCGTGGGCGCTAGGGTGCCATCCGCATGCCGCGCGCACGGTGCGGCAGCGAACACAGCGCGCTGCCGGGCACGGCTGTGGACTACGGGCAGATTGCGGCGAGCGCGGCGCGGCTCGCGGCGAAGGTATCAGCCGAGCACGAACGCCAGCACGAACACGCCGAGCATCGTGAAGCACAGTGCCAGCTTGGCCAGCGTGCCGAACAACAAGCCTAGCCAAGTGCCGATGCCGACGCGCGTGGCGTGCTCTACCTTGGAACCGGACGACAGTTCGCCGATCAGCGCGCCGAGGAACGGCCCGAGCAGCAGCCCCGGCAAGCCGAAGAACAGGCCGACCAGCGCGCCGAGGCTCGCGCCCCACAACGCGCGCGTGCTGGCGCCGACGCGTTTCGCGCCGAGCAGGCTGGCGAAGAAATCGATCAGCAGCGCGATCAGCGCCAGCGTGCCGAGCAGGAGCAGCGTGAACAGGCCGATGTGCTGGTAGTGATCGGTCCAGGCGGCCAGCCACATGCCGGCAAACACCAGCGGCACGCCGGGCAGCACCGGCAGCACGGCACCGGCGAGGCCAGCGAGGATCAGCACGGCGGAAAGTATAAAAAGCAGCGTCTGCGCCATCGTCAGCGCGAGCCCGACGCCAGTTCCTTCACATCGACCGAAAAGGCTTCGCGGTATTCCGGCTTGAGCAGTTCGTAGAACACCTTGGCCGGCACCTCCACCTGCTGCTCGCCGCCGCTCGTCATGCCGAGTTGCGCCTGCGCGAAGATCAGCGTGAGCCCGATCGCCTTGCTGTCGATGCCGTCGACCAGCCATACCGCGAAGTTCGGCGCGGCCGGCGCGGTGCCGCGCGTCACGCCGTCCTGCATCGACTTGAGCGCGGCAGCGAGCGTTTTCGAGTCGCCCGTGTTTTGGCGCAGGCTCGATTCGTAGCGGCCCTGCAGCTGGCGCGCACATTCCTTGCTGAGCGCGCGCAGCGCGGCGTCGGGATCGGCGAACAGATCCGTGATCGCGAGCAGACGCGCGCCGTCGACCTGCAGCACGAACGCCGCGGCGAGCGGCTCGACCTGCGCGGCGCCGCGCAGGCTGCCTTGCGCGAGCACGCTGACGAAGGCCTCGGTGCGGCGCGCAACGTTGAATTCGAGATCGAGCACGAGCGCTGCCGCATTGGCGTCGCGCTCGCCAGTCGCGGGCAGATCGCTCAGCAGCTGCTGGATGCGCTGTCCGGCATACGCACGCATGGCCTTGCCCAGGGCCGGCCATTCCGGCGAGAGTTCCGGGTAGCGCACGTGGTACTCGTAGCCGTCGCCGCGGCCGTCTTCGGCCAGACCGCCGCCTTGCGACATGGCGGCCGCGGCGGCCGAGGCCGGCGCGGCGGGCGGCGTCGGTGCGTTGCAGGCGGCGACGAGGACAGCGAGCAGGCTGGGCAGCAGCGGCAGACGGAAAGTACGCAGCATCGGATCCGACGGAGGGAGAAAAACGGCGCACAGTGTAAGGGCACTGCCGCCCGCGATGCCATGTGCCGGACGTCGCCGCGCGCGCGGCGACGTCCATTGTCGCCAAGCGCTACAGTTGCTGCAGATCGAACGCGACCGGCACGCGCGCCCATGCGCTCTGCGCCACACCGTTGCGTGTGCCCGGGCGGAACGTCCAGTGCCGCACCGCATCGCGCGCCGCGTTGTCCAGGCGCGGCGAGCCGCTCGATTTCTCGATGTCCACTTGCTGCGGAAGACCATCGCTGCCGACCAGCACGCGCAGGATCACCGTGCCTTGTTCGCGCCGGGCCAGCGCGTCGCGCGGGTACTTCACTTGCGTTTTCGTGCCGTAGCCGAGGGCGGTGGGTGCGACGTCCTGGGCGGGCGATCCGATGTCGGCCGAGCCGGTTTCTGGTGTAGCGGGGTAGGACATGGTGCTGTCGGTGTTCGTCACCGGCACGTCGACGTGGGTCTGGGCTTCGTGATGCGGCACCGGCTTTGGCGGCGGCGCTTCCTTATGTTTCGGCACGGGCAGTACCGGCTCGACGATTTCCACGGGCTTCGGCGGCGGTTCGATCAAGGTGACCACCACCTTGTCGGGTTCGACTTGCCTCATCACCTGATACGCCACCGGTGGCGTCAGCAACAGCAACACGACGTAGATATGCAGCGACAGCGTGCCGGACAGCGCACTGATGCGCGGCCAGTTCAGCCGCGACGGCGCGGGCATTCGCAAGGCAAGTGCAGTCATGGTCACATCCCCTTGTTCAAGCTGCCGCGGCACGGCCGTGGCGCGGCGACAGCAACCGGGCGCTGTCGAAGGGATGCAACGGGTGAAAGTTCCAGTCGGGGTTACGGGGGTGGAACTCCGCGAGGGATTCTCATCTTACCGTTCGCCCTGAGCGTAGCGCCGCAGGCGCGAAGTCGAAGGGCCATGTGCAGCGCCTGGTGTTTCGACTTCGCGCAGCTTGCTCGACACGAACGGGAATGGCGTCAGGCACCTTCCGAAAGGAGACGGTCTTCAATCCAGCCGCTTGCGCGTGCGCATGATCGCAATGCCCAGCATCACGACGCAGAACGCGCCGATCGCCGCCAGCTCCGGCCACAGGTCGCCGAGCGAAGCGCCGCGCAGCATGATGCCGCGGATCAGGCGCATGAAGTGCGTCATCGGCAGGATCTCGGCGAGCCATTGCGCTGGACGCGGCATCCCGGCGAACGGAAACATGAAGCCGGACAACAGAATCTGCGGCAGGAACGTGAAGAACGCCATCTGCATCGCCTGGAACTGGCTGCTCGCGAGCGTCGACAGGAACACGCCGAGCGACAGCGAGGCGATGATGAACACCAGCGATGCGCCGTACACGTCGAGCAGGCTGCCGCGCACCGGCACATGGAAGATCGCCAGGCCGAGCAGCAGCACCACAGTGACCTGGATCAGGCCGATGCCGATGAACGGCAGCACCTTGCCGATCGTGAGTTCCGCCGGGGACACCGGCGTGGCGATCAGGAATTCCAGATTGCCGCGCTCGCGTTCGCGCACGATCGCCATCGCCGTGAACAGCACCATCGTCATGGTCAGGATCACGCCGATCAGGCCGGGCACGGTGTTCAGCGGCGCGCGCCGTTCCGGATTGTAGAAGTTCACAATTTCCACATTGTTCGCCGGCGCCGCCTGGCCGGGATTGAGCAGCACCTGCAGCGGCAGGGCGCCGAGCTGGCGCGCGGCCTGTTGCACGATCTGGTCGGAACCGTCGACCGCGATCTGCAGCGGCGCGCGCGCGGCGCCGCCGGCGTTCGATCCGGCCATGCTCGCCTCGGCCAGACGCCGCTCGAAATCCGGCGGGATCACCAGCGCCGCGCTGATCTCGCCGCCGCGCATCAAGTCGTCGATCTCCTGTGGCACGTGCAGGCGGTACTTGAAATCCATCACCGCGCTTTGCGTCAGCGCCGCGACCACTTCGCGCGAGCGCGCCGTCTGCGCCTGGTCGAGCACCGCGGCATCCAGGTGCCGGATATCCATGTTGATCGCGTAGCCGAACACCAACAGCTGCATGGTCGGAATGCCGATGATCATGGCCAACGTGAGCCGGTCGCGGCGCAGCTGGCGGAATTCCTTGATCACGATCGAAAGCAGCCGGCGCAGGTTCATGCGACGACCTCCTGCGCGCGCGGTGCCGTGCGCGTGGCCGCGACGAACACGTCTTCGAGGTTGGGTCGTGCGGGCGTCACCTTGGCGTCGATGCCGGCCTGCTTGAGCGCGGCGCGCACCGAGGTCGCGATATCGGTCTTGTCGACCGTCAGCACGCGCAGGCTGGCGCCGATCTGCGCCATCGCGTCGATGCCGGCGACGCCGCCGAGCGCCTTCTGCGCGGCGCGTGGATTGTCGCAATCGATCAGCAGTACCTGCCCGGGCAGCGCGTCTTCGAGTTCCTTCGGCGTGCCGTCGGCCACCAGCCGGCCGCGCTCGAGGATCGCCAGCCGATGGCAGCGCTCGGCTTCGTCCATGTAGTGCGTCGACACCAGGATCGTGGTGCCTTCGTCGACCAGCGCGAACAGCGAATCCCAGAATTCGCGCCGCGACTGCGGATCGACCGCGCTGGTCGGTTCGTCCAGCAGCAGCAGTTCCGGCCCGTGCAGCACCGCGGCTGCCAGGCCCAGACGCTGCTTCTGGCCGCCCGACAACGTCCCTGCAAGCTGGTTGCGCAACTTGCCGAGCCAGTAGCGCTCGAGCAATTCGCCGATGCGCTGTTTCGCGCGCGCGCGCTCGAACTCGTGCACCGCGGCGACGAACTCGAGGTTTTCCACGACCGTCAGATCGTCGTACAGCGAGAACTTCTGCGTCATGTAGCCGATGCGGCGCTTGAGCGCCTCGGCCTGTTGTGGAATTTTATACTGCAGCACTTCGATGTCGCCCTCGCTCGGCAGCAACAGCCCGCACAGCATGCGGATCGTGGTCGACTTGCCGCTGCCGTTGGGACCGAGGAAGCCGTACACCTGCGCGCGCGCCACGGTCAGGTCGACGTGGTCCACTGCCACGACTTCGCCGAAGCGCTTGGTCAGTCCGCGCGCGACGATCGCCGGCTTGGCGCCGTTCGTGCTCATCTCATTTTCCCGCCGCGTCCAGCGGCCGCGCCTCGCACGGCACACCGGCCGGCAGCTTGGCGGCGTCGGCGCCGTCGAGCACGAGTTCGGCGCGGTAGACCAGGCGGCTCGCGTCGTCGCCGCTGAGCGCGTAGTAGGGCGTGAAGCTCGATTCGCTGCGGATACGCGCCAGCGTCGCCGTGAACGGCTGTTTCGCTCCGTCGACGCTGACGCTGAAACGCGCGCCGGGCGCCAGGCCGGTGCGGCGTTCCTCCGGCACATACACGCGTGCATACGGCGCAGCGCCGACCAGGAAGCTGACCACGGTGGCGCCCGCCGGCGGGCGATCACCGAGCTTGAACGGCAACGCGTCGACGCGCCCGGCGCGCGGCGCGCGCACGGTCAGGCGCGCCAGCGTGATCTCGAGCAGCTGCGCGTTGGCCTGCGCCTGCGCGAATGCGGCTTCGCCCTGCGCGAGATCCTCGGCGCGCGTGCCGTTCAACAATACATCGAGGTTGGCGCGGGCCGCATTCGAGTCGGCGTTCGCCTGACGCAACGCGGTCTCGGCCGCATCCAGATCCGCCTGGCTGTTGAGCGCCATCTTGCGCATCTGCGCGGCGCGGTCGCGCGTGGTCTTCGCGTTGGCGGCCGTCGACTGCGCGCGCGCCAGCGCCGCGCGCGCGGCATCGATGGATTCCGGTCGCGCGCCGTGGCGCAGCTCGTCGAGCGCGGCCTGCAGCCGTTTCGCGTCCGCCTGCGCCGCATCGAGCTGCGCCTGCGTGCGGCGCGGATCGAGCGTCAGCAACACCTGATCGGCGGCGACCGCATCGCCTTCGCCGACCAGCACCTGCGTGATCGGTTCGGACACGTCGGCGATCACGCCGATGCGGTCCCACTCGAGCGTGCCGAGCAGCGGCGGCGGCGCATGGCTGCAAGCGGCGAGCGACAGCGGCAGCAGGGCAAAGAGTATAGTTTTTATCATTGTGGAATCTCGCGGCCAATGCTTGCGGGTGTCGTCATGGCTTGCTCCGTGTGCCGTCGATGCCGTGATCGAGCAGCGCCAGTGCGTGGCGGCGCAGGACGTCGCCATCGATGTCGTCCGCTTGGAAGATGCGCCGCCAGATCGGTGCGCTCGCGTGCATGAACAGGGTCAGGCCGAGCAGCGAGATCACCAGCAGGCGCGAATCCAGTTCCGGGTTCAGTTCGCCGCGCTGCTGCGCCGCGTGGAAGTGCCGTTCGAGTTGCTGCGGGATCTGCGGCGCGATGCGCTTGATGATCAGCTCGCGCAGCGCGCCGCCTTCACACAGCACCTCGCGCACCCACAATTGCGGGAACCAGGCGTGGCGCTCGATCAGCGCGAACATGGTGTTGACGAACCCGGCGCTCAGGTCGACGCCGTCGCCGACATTGCGCGCCATCATTTCGCGCATCTCAGCGACCACCGGCATCAGCCGTTCGGCAATGATCGCTTCGACCAGCTTGTCCTTGTCGCCGAAATAGTAATGCAGCAACGCGGGCGTCACGCCCGCCGTGCGTGCCACGGTGCGCAACGGCGTTGCGGCGATGCCGTGCGCGGTGAAGCAGCTGATCGCGGCATCCAGCATGCGCGCGCGCAGGTCGGCCCCGGCGACGGGGCGGCCAGGCCGGCGAGGCTTGCGCGGGCGGGCGGAGGCAGGCATGGGCTTATTCTAATTAAATGTTTAATTAATTGGCAAGAGCAGGGATCAAGGATCAGGGGATCAGGGATCAAGGATCAGGGAACAGGGAACAGGGAACAGGGAACAGGGAACAGGGAACAGGGAACAGGGAACAGGGAACAGGGACGGAGTATGGGAACGGGACAGGAAGCGCGGAGGCTCGCTTCGCACGTGTGATCTTCTTCGCCGGTCATCCCGGCGGGAGGCTCTTCAACAGCGGAGCTGGTCGAGCCGGGATTCAGTTCCTTGCTCTGACGTCGTCGAAGACACTGGGATCCAAGCGTTCGCCGGGATGACGAGCGAAGGTTACGCTCGTTCCGTTCCCCGTTCCCCGTTCCCCGTTCCCCGTTCCCCGTTGACACCGTGACGCCCGTCGCAGCCGTTGCGAACGCAAAGTCGCACGATGGCGCCGCCGACGGTATGCTTGGCGCTGCGCCGTTCGGCGCCTTGTCATCAACGATTCGAGGGTTCCAAAACGGTGACAGCGACGGGTTTGTGGCCGCCACTGGCGGCGCCGCTGCTCAACGGCATCGCCTTGCTGCTGGCGCTGGGTTTTCGCCGCAATCGCGCCGTGCTGGTGTTGACGATCCTGACGATCGCGTCGTTGGCGCTGGCGGCAATCAGCGCGCCGGAAACCGCCGAGCGCGGCACCGATGCCGCGCGCATGTTCGCGCCGTGGCTGCTGCTCGCCGCCGCGGCGTTGCCGGAGCGCAGCCTGCTGGCGCGACGCAACCTGTTGCTGCTGTTGCTGCTCGCCGCGGCCGCGTGGCTCACCCTGGCGGCGCCGGCGCATGTCTGGCCCGGATTGCGCGGCGCACTGCCGCTTGGCGCGCTGCCGTGGAGCGCCGGTGCGATCGCCGCGGCGCTGACGTTCCTCGCCGCCGGCCTGTGCGTGCTGCGCTGGGTGCTCAACGGTGCGCCGATGGAAGCAGGCCTCGGCATCGTGCTGGCATTGGCCGGCTTTGCGCTGATTCCGGTGCTGCATCTGGACATGGTGCGCGCCGCACTCGCGCTGGCCGGCCTGTGCTCGCTCGGCGCGGTGCTGTACGCGTCGTATCGCATGGCCTTCGTCGATGCGTTGTCGGCGCTGCCGAACCGGCGCGCGCTGGACGAGACGCTGGCGCGGCTGAGCGGCGATTTCGCGATCGCCATGGTCGACGTCGATCACTTCAAGCAGTTCAACGACACGCACGGCCACGACGCCGGCGATCGCGTGCTGCAGGTGGTCGCGCAGCAACTGCGCCGTACGCACTCGGGCCGTGCGTTCCGCTACGGCGGCGAGGAGTTCTGCCTGTTGTTCACCGGCGCGCGTGCCCGCGATGCGGCCAAGGCGTGCGAGGAAGCACGCGCGCGCATCGAGGCTGCGCGCGTGCGCATCCGCTCGGCACCGGGCAAGCAACGGCGCAAGTCGGACAACGTGCGCCGCGACCTGATCGAGGTGAAGGTCACGGCGAGCATCGGCGTGGCCGCACGCGACGCCGCCATGCGCTATCCGTCGGACGTGCTCAAGGCGGCCGACCAGGCGCTGTACAAGGCGAAGGCGAAGGGGCGCAATCGCGTCTTCGCCACGCGCTAGCGGACCGGCGCCCTTGAAGCGGAACTGGCGAGCCGCTTTCGAGCCGAGCGTTGCCAGCCACCCGCTGCTTTACAATACGCAGTATCGCTTGCCTGCGCTTGAGTCCTGCGGAGCCGTCCGTGCTGATCGTGCCGTTGCATCGCCGCCTGACGCGCGCGAATTTTCCGCTGGTCACGCTGCTGCTGATCCTCGTCAATTGTTTCGTCTACGCGTTTTTTCAATCCGGCGACGACCGCGTCTACCACCGCGCGGCGGATTACTACGCCAGCGCCGGGCTCGACAAGATCGAATTCCCCGCCTACCGCGAATGGCTCGGCAGCCGCCCCAAGGAGGCGCGACGTCTGGCGCTGGCGCAGAAGGGCACGTCCGAAACCATGCTCGGGCTGATCGAGTCGGACGATGAATTCCTGGCGGCGCTGCATGCCGACGGCGTGATTACGCCCGCGCAAGAAGGCTACGCGCAGTGGCGCGAGCAGCGCGCGCAGTTCGAGCGCATCTGGGACGGCGCGTTCACGCCGTCGCACGAGTTGCGCTTCTCGCACTTCGAGCCGACGCGCATGTTCGCCGCGATGTTCCTGCACGGCGGCGCGGAGCATTTGATCGGCAACATGATCTTCCTTGCCGTGCTCGGCCTGCTGGTGGAAGGCGCGCTCGGCGCCGGCTGGTTCCTGCTGCTGTACCTGGCGGGCGGGATGTGCTCGCAGTTGATCACGTTGGCTTGGCGCTGGGGCGAGCATGGCGCCGCACTCGGTGCGTCGGGCGCGATCGCGGCGTTGATGGGCGCCTACTGCGTGCTGTGGGGTCTGCGCAAAGTACGCGTGTTCTGGTGGTTCTTCGTCGTGTTCGACTACGTGCGCGTGCCGGCACTCGCGCTGCTGCCGGTGTGGTTCGGCTGGGAAGTGTTCAATCTCTGGTTCAACCGCGAGGCGCACGTCGGTTTCGATGCCCACGCCGGCGGCATCCTGGCCGGCGCGGCGCTGGCGTTTGCGCTGCGCCGCGCGGGTCGCGTGCGCGACGATTTCATCAGCGAGGACGAGCGCGGCGAGCAGCGCGAACAAAATGTCGCCGCGTTCGAGCGTGCGCTGCTGCACCTGGGCAAGCTCGAAATCGCCGAGGCGCGCGCGTTGCTCGTGCGCATCGACGCCGAGGAACCCGGCAAGCTGCCGGTGCTGGTGGCGCTGTACCGCTGCGCGCGCTATGCCGGCAAGCCGGCGCAGATCGACGCGCAGGCGACGCGCGTGTTCGAATTCCCGGCAATCTCGGTCGACGACATCCGCGAACAGAAAAACGTCTACGACGATTACCTCAAGGCCTGTGGCGGCGCGCCGCGCCTGGCGCCGGAGCGGCTGCTCAAGCTGATCACGCCGTTCCTGCGCATCGGTGAGGCGCAAGCGGCCGAAGCCGTGCTGCGTGGCGTCGGCGAAACGAGTCCGCAGCTGGCCTCGTTACCCGCCGCCTGGTTCGCGCTGGCGATGCGTGCACCGGAAGGATCGGCGCAGCGCCGCGCGCGACTGGAACATCTGCTGCAGCACTACGCGCACAGCGAATTCGCGCCGAAGGCGCAGTTCCTGCTGCGGCAGAACTAACGACTTACACCTTCTTCGCGGCTGCCTGCATGCGTTCGATCGCGCCGAGCTGCGCGTCGATCTCGGCGGTCAGCTCGTGCTGCGGATACGCCGTCTTCAAGTACTTGAGCAGCGTCAGCGCCTGTTCGTCCTGATTCATGCGCTCGTGCAGCAGGCGTGCCACGAGCACGTAGTTGCGCGGGATATCGCGGCTTTTCGGAAAGCGCTTGTGGAAACCCGACAGCAGGCGCAACGCGACTTGCGGCTGGCCGAACTGCGCCGCCTTGTGCGCCAGCCAGCTGATCTGTTCCGCATCGCCCGCGACGAACGCGGGATCCAGCGCCATGCATTCGCGCAGCAGTTCCAGCGCCGGGCGATCTTTTTCCTGCGCCACCAGGATGTTCAGGTATTCGCGGCCGTGACGCAGCAGTTCCGCGTTGTCGTTGCCCAGGCGCAGCAGCTTGCGGTATTGCGTGTGCACCGCGGCGGTGCCGCCCTGGCCGCGCAGGCGTCCGCGCAGCAGTTCGGTCGCCGCTTCGGGCTTGCCGTCGCGCACCAGCGCGCCGGCTTCGTCGAGCAGGTCCTGATCCGGATCGGGTTTGGTCAGCGTGCGCTTGAGCTGCGGCGCACTCGGCACGTAGCCGACTTCGCGGTGATACTGGTAGATCAGATAGCCCATCAGATGAAACGTCATCACCAGCGCGTAGTTGGAGATCACGTTGACCGCGACGATCGCTACCGGCGTGGGCAGGATGCGCGCGACGAACACCGCCGCATACGCTTCGCTCAGAAAAATCACCAGGCACAGGCCGACCACGGCCAGATACGGCCAGCCGATACGCGCGAAGATCGCGATCCACTTGCCCGGATTGAGTGCGGCGCCGAGGCTTTCGTCCATCGCCAGCGTCATCGTCGCGCCGGGCAGCGAGAAACCGAGGAACAAGGCCAGCACGCTGCCGCCGACCGGCCCCAACAGCACGATGCCGAGCGCCATCGCGGTGATGAAGATCGCGATCAGCCAGATCTGCTTCCACGCAACGCTGCGATCGATTCCCATGCCGATTTCCGGCGGTTCGAGAAAACCGTCGGCGGTCGCGCGCAGGCACTCGAACGCGTAGCGATACATCGCCAGGTTGACCAGCAGGGCGAGAATCCGCCCGAACGGCAGATACAGCGCCAGCATGCATACCGCGAGCCCGACGATCGTGACCATCGCGCCGGCGTGCGCGGGATACAACGTGATCTGGCGCAGACGGTTCCAGAACGGTTCGATCGGCGCGGCAGCGGCGGGCAGTGCGGACATGGCGGTACTTTGGCAGGCAAAACGGCGGCGTAGTGTAGTCGAGCGCGGTCGCTTGCGCGACGGTGGCGCCGTGGCGGCGGCGGCGCGCGGCGCGGCGCCGCATAAGAGCCAAAGCTTCCGCTGTCCTGCGGCCAGCGGGTAACTTTCCTGGGGAGCCGAAGCTTCCGCTGTCCTCCGGCCAGCGGGTAACTTTCCTGGGGAGCCAAAGCTTCCGCTGTCCTTCGGCCAGCGGGTAACTTTCCTGGGGAGCCAAAGCTTCCGCTGTCCTTCGGCCAGCGGGTAACTTTCTTGGGAGCCGAAGCTTCCGCTGTTCTCCGGCCAGCGGGTAACTTTCCTGGGGAGCCAAAGCTTCCGCTGTCCTTCGGCCAGCGGGTAACTTTCTTTGCTGGCACAAAGAAAGTCACCAAAGAAATGCCTTTTAGAATCTGAGCCGCCCCAGGTTTGACGCCGCTCAGGTCGGAAAGGCTGCGCAGATCCCTCCTACGTGTTCGTCGAGGCAGCGTAAAGGCCTTACGCGTATGCTTCTTTTCTTCTTATCGACGATGTCACTTAGAGGCAACGCGAATTCGGTGCTCCGTCGTATTGATTGGAACGGTTCGGAACATCCAGGCATGCAGGACGGTTCCTCCCATGGCGCGCTCTGCTCGCACGTGCTTTCTTTTCTGGTGACTCTGGCTCTTAGTGACGACAAGAAAAGACAACGGCCAAAGAAGGAACTGGATTCCAGCTTTCGCTGGAATGACGAGCACAGGGCATGAACTGGATGACCAGCTCCGCTGTTGAAGAGCGCCTCCCGCCTGCGCGGGAATGACGAGCGACAAGGGCGCAAGACCCGGATGACAGGCGGCTCCTGCCGCACGCCCGAGCGCGGGCGCCGGGCAGCCGGACCCAATCCTGGAAGCAACCATTTCCATTCAAAGCGCATCGACACTATGGTGTCATTGCGCTTCAGGCGCCGCGTGCGAGCGCCCGAAGAGGAATCGGGCAGGCAGTCGGGAGGAGACGAGCGTGGAAACGATCAAGTTTGCGTTGCGTGCGTTGCGGCAGTCGCCGGCGTTCAGTTTGCTGGCGATCCTGGCGCTGGGGTTGGGGATCGGAGCGAACAGCGCGATCTTCAGCATCATCAATGCGATCTTTTTGCGGCCGCTTCCGTATGCGCAGCCCGAGCAGATCGTGCAGGTCACCTCGACCGAACCCGAGCGCCAGCTCAACCAGGTTGCGATGTCGTGGCCGCGTCTGGAGATGGTGCGCGAGCGGCAGGATGTGTTCAGCGATCTGTCGGTATCCACGCCGACCGCGCCGACCGTGACCGGCAACGGCGACCCGGAGCAGGTGCAGGGCCTGATCGTGTCGAGCAACTATTTCCCGCTGCTCGGCGTGCAGCCGGTGCAGGGCCGCAACTTCCTCGCCGACGAGGACAAGCCCGGCGGTCCCGACGTGGTGATGCTGAGCTACGGCTACTGGGAAAAGCACTATGCGGCCAAACCCGATGCGATCGGCAAGTCGATCACGCTCGACAGCAAGCCGTACACGATCGTCGGTGTGCTGCCGCGCCATCTGTCGGGCTTCCCGCTCAACCAGGTCGCATTGTTCACGCCGCGCCCGAAAGAGACGCCGTTTCTGGTGCCGGCGCAAGTCGACGGTGGCGGTTTTTATTTCACCGTGCTGGCGCGGCTCAAGCCCGGGGTAAGCATCGAGCAGGCGCGCGCCGCGATGGACGTGATCACCGCGGGCTACCGCACGGCGCATCCGACCAATGTAGACGCGAAATCGAAAATCACGGTCGGCTTTCTGCTCGACGATCTGGTCGGTGGTCAGCGCCAGACGTACGCGATGCTGTTTGCCGCGGTCGCCGCGGTGTTGCTGATTGCGTGCGCGAACGTCTCGAACCTGGTGCTCGCCCGCTTCTCGCGCCGGCGCAAGGAGATCGGCATCCGCTTCGCGCTCGGCGCGCGGCGCAGCCACATCGTCGCGCAGTTCCTCACCGAGAGCGTGCTGCTCTCGCTCGGTGGCGGCGCGCTCGGCCTGCTGCTCGCCGCGGCCAGCCTGCGCCTGCTGGTCAGCACCGGTCACAACTTCATCCCGCGTGTCGACGACATCTCGCTCGATCCGACCGTGCTCGCATTCACGCTCGGCGTGTCGGTGCTCACCGGCCTGATCCTCGGCATCGTGCCGGCGCTGCACGCGTCGATGCACGCGGTCAACGACGCGTTGAAGGAATCCAGCCGCGATTCGACCTCCGACCGCAGCCGCAACCGTTTCCGCGCCGCGCTGCTGATCGGCGAGATCGCGGCGTCGTTCGTGCTGCTGATCGTGACCGGCCTGCTGATCGCGAGCTTCGTGCGCATGCACAACGTCGAGCCAGGCTTCCGCGCGGAGGGCGTGTTCGTCGCCTTCGTGGTGGTGCCGCCGACGCAGTATCCGGCGGAGAAACCCGAGGTGATCGGCAATTTCTATTCGCGTCTGTATCACCGCTTGCAGGAAATCCCCGGCGCCAAGTCGGTCGCGCTCAGCGACAATCCGCCGTTGTCCGGCAACAACGGGCCGTCGCCGTACGCGGTGGTCGGCCGGCCGCTCCCGCCGCTCGGCGAACGGCCGCTCGCGTTGCGCCAGATGATCAGTCCGAACCGGTTTGCGACGCTCGGCATTCCGTTCAAGGCCGGCCGCGATTTCGACGAGCGCGATACGCCGTCGAGCACGCCCGTCATCATCATCAACGAAGCGTTCGCCAAGCTCGCGTTCCCGAACGGCGAGAATCCGATCGGCCAGAAACTCGTCACCGGCATGGGCCAGAGGACCGCCGAGGTAGTCGGCGTGGTCGCCAACACGCGCACGGCGGGTTTGGCGCAGGAACCGCAGGCGGAGATGTTCTATCCGATTTTCCAGCGCGGCGAAAATTTCACCGCGATCCTGGTCGGCACCGACGCCGATCCGAACGCGCTTGCGCCAAGCGTGCGCGCCGCGCTCAAGGACGTCGACGCCGGTATCCCGCTGACCAATCCGAGCACGATGCAGGTGTTGGTCGAGCAGTCGACCGCGGACCGCCAGCTGACGATGTGGCTGCTGGCGGTGTTCGCGGCCTTGGCGCTGGTGCTCGCCACGCTCGGCGTGTACAGCGTGATGGCGTATGCGGTGGCGCAGCGTTCCGGCGAGATCGGCATCCGCATGGCGCTCGGCGCGCGCGCGCTCGACGTGCAGCACATGGTGCTGCGCCAGGGCATGCTGCTGGCCGGCGTCGGTGTGGCGATCGGCGCGGCCGCCGCACTCGCACTGTCGCGCCTGATCACGGCGCTGCTGTTCCAGGTCGGCAGCGCCGATCCGCTGATCTACGTCGGCGTCGCCGCGCTGTTGGGCGCGGTCGCCGCGTCCGCGTGCTGGCTGCCGTCGCGGCGCGCCGCGCGCGTGGATCCGATGCGGGCGCTGCATCAGGGCTAGCGGCGGATTCGATCTCGCGCTGAGCGCGCGAGCCGTGCGCACGCACTGAATGATCGCTCGGCGAGCGCGAACACTTGCAGCGTCGTCGCTGCGCGGCGGATTCGCCGCGGGCGCAGGGTCGCGGCGCATCGCCGGCGGCGTGCAACGCGCGGATGCCATCGCACCGCCTATGCGCTCCGGCGTACAGACCGGCGACGGGCATCGGCGTAGCGTGTCGCCACCGCTCGCAACGCGACGGCATCCACGGGAATGACGATGAATACGAAACTGCTTCTGGCAGCGACGCTGGCGTGCGCGTTCAGCGCGCAGGTACTGGCCGCGGACGTACGCGTCTACAAGGAAGGCCCGGTCACCGAAGTTACCTACGTCAAGATCAAGCCTGGCCAGTTCGACAACTACATGAAATGGCTGGACACCTCATTCAAGGGTGAAAACGAGGAGTTGATCAAGGCCAAGATCGTCACCGGCTACAAGGTATACGGCAACCAGGCGCGCGATGCGCACGATCCCGACCTAATTCTCAGCGTGACCTACGCGAACATGGCGGCACTGGACAACTTGAACGAACGCAGCGATGCGATCACCGAGAAATTCGAAGGCGATCTCGCCAAGCAGAACCAGGGATTCGCCGACCGCGGGTCGATGCGCGAAATACTCGGCTCGAAGTACATTCGCGAGTTGATCCTGAAGTAGCACTGCTCGAAGCCGTGCGAGCCGGGATAAGGGCTCGGTACGCCATGTGATCGCGACTCTCGTTGCGCGCGTTTCAAAAAAATTCCGCGTTGACGAACGCGATCCGTGTGCCGGCGGTATGCGAACGCTGCTGGCGCTGCCGCGCACTTTCGGCAACGCGTGGCCCCGATCGCTGCGCCATGGGAACTGCGCGCGTCGCACGCCTCTGCGATAATCGCGGCCCCGTTGGCAGCGAAGCGATGGCGTATGGACACGGCAGAACGACGCGACAAGCCGCAGGCAACGGCCGCGCAGCACGACCGCAAGCGCTGGTTTGCGCTGGCCGTGCTGTGCCTGGGCGTGCTGATGATCGTGCTGGACGTGACGATCGTGAACGTGGCGCTGCCGACGATCCGCGAGAGCCTGCATTTCTCCGAGAGCTCGCTGGCCTGGGTGGTCAACGCGTATCTGCTCACGTCCGGCGGCTTCCTGTTGCTCGGCGGACGCCTCGGCGATCTGTACGGGCATCGTCGCCTGTTCCTGATCGGCATCGCGCTGTTCACGCTGGCGTCGCTGCTGTGCGGTTTGGCCAACTCGCAGCCGCTCTTGGTCGCCGCGCGCGCGGTGCAGGGACTCGGCGGCGCGGTGGTCGATGCGGTGGCGCTGTCGCTGATCGTCGACCTGTTCACCGAGACCGGCGACCGCAGCAAGGCGATGGGCGTGTACGGCTTCGTCTGTTCCGGCGGCGGCAGCATCGGCGCGCTGCTCGGCGGCGTGCTCACCAACGCGTTCGACTGGCACTGGATCTTCCTGGTCAACATCCCGATCGGCATCGCGGTGGTGGCGCTGTCGCTGCGCCTGTTGCCGGCGACGCGCGGCCAAGGCGAGGATCGTCAGCTCGACGTCGCCGGCGCGATCACCGTGACCACGGCGTTGATGCTGGCGATCTATGCGATCGTCAACGGCAACGAGGCAGGCTGGATGTCGACGCAGACGCTCGTCCTGCTCGCCGTATCCGTCGCGCTGCTCGGCATCTTCCTGCTGATCGAAGCGCGCGTGCGCGTGCCGCTGATGCCGCTCGGCCTGTTCCGCCTGCGCAACCTCGCCACCGCGAATGTGGTCGGCGTGTTGTGGGCCGCGGCGATGTTCGCCTGGTTCTTCCTGTCGGCGCTGTACCTGCAATTGGTGCTGCGCTACACGCCGCTGCAGGTCGGACTCGCGTTCCTGCCGACCAACCTGATCATGGCCGCGTGTTCGCTTGGCGTTTCCGCCCGGCTCGTGATGCGCTTCGGCATCAAGCCGCCGCTCGCGGCGGGCCTGCTGTGCGCCGCGGCCGGACTGCTGCTGTTCGCGCGCGCGCCGGTCGACGGCAGTTTCGTCGTCGACGTGCTGCCGCCGATGCTGCTGCTCGGCCTTGGCGCAGGCATCGCATTCAACCCGGTGCTGATGGCCGCGATGAACGACGTTGCGCCGAGCGAATCCGGGCTCGCCTCCGGCATCGTCAACACGTCGTTCATGATGGGCGGTGCGCTCGGTTTGGCAATCCTCGCGAGCATGGCCGGCGCGCGCAGCGATGCGTTGCTCGCGGCGGGCGGCGAACAGCTGGCCGCGCTCAATGCCGGGTATCACCTCGCGTTCCTCGGCGGCGCGCTGTTTGCGCTGCTCGCGGTCGCCGCCGCGCTGGCGTTCCTGCGTCCGCGCGAACCCGCGGCGCAAAGCGCGGCGGAATCCGCCTGAGCGCCGCGCGCGACGACGCTAAAGCTGAGCCGCCGCGCGACGCAGCGCAATCAGACAGCGCGCCGTCACGTACGCGCGCTGCGTGTCGTAAGCGCGCCAGACATCCTGCTCGCTCATGTGGAACTCCCACACGCAGGCGCGTGAGGTCCAGGAGCCGTCCGCGGCCATTTTCGCAAGCAGATGCTCGACCCCGCGACGCATCGTCGCGGCGTGTTGCGGATGCGCGGCGAGCGCGGCGACCGCGAGCGCCGTCGCGTATGGATCGCCGTCGCTGCCCCACGAACCGTCGGCGTTCTGCGCGGCGACGATAAAAGCGAGCGCGCGCTCGGTCGCCGCGGCGAATGCCGGGTGGCCGTGGGTCAGGTCGAGCACGAGCAGCGTGGCGAACAACGGGTTCGGATAAAAATAGGATTGCCAAAAGCCGCGTTCGTCCTGCGCCTGGAGCAGCATCTCGTAGTTGACGAACTGCTCCAGATGCGTGCCACGCAGCGCAAGGAACACATTCGCGTTGACTTCCGTATGCGCCAGCAGATTGTTGCGCGGCGACGGCGCCAGGCTCAACGCGGTGGCGCCGGGCGCGTCGAACGTCACGAACAAGCGTTCCGGCGCGCGATAGAAACGCAGCAGGCACTGCGGCGCACGGTTCACACCCAGCCGTTGCAAAGTGCGGATCACATAGGCCGAGTCGTCGGAGTCGACGTGGAACACGCGGGTTTCCTCGCCATGATGCGGCCCCGGCGGCGAGAATCCCCAGACGCCTTCGTTCTCCTCGGACAGGATGCGCACGAGCACGATCGTCCGTTCGATTTCGTCGAGTAGGCCCGTCATCGCTTCGACCATGAACGAAGCGACGAACACGTGTCCCTTGTTGTCCGAGAATCGCGGCGCGCCGTCGCTGCCGCGGCAGGCGAGGCCGTAGTGCCCGGAGCGCAGGCATTCACGCAGGAAAGCCACACTCTTGTCGATCGCTGCTTGCATGGTCAGCGTGCCTGCTGCTGGGGAAGGCGTCGCCGCCGATTCCAGTGCTTGCGCTTTGCCGCCGACCTCATGCGCCTGGATCGTGGCGGGAAACGCCTTCGTCCCGCGCAGTGCCGACGCCTTGCCGTGCAGCGCGCTGCCGGCGAGCAGACCCGCCTCGCGCGCGAACGACAGCGTCAGCGGCGCAAACACGGCGAGATGGGCGCCGAGCATCATCCAATCGAGCGGGTTGCGCAGTGCGCACGCGAGCAGCACGCCGAGCGGAAACAGCACCGTGTAGTATTCCTGGCCGAGGATCGCATAGCGCTCGCGCGGCTGCGCGATCACGATCGCGACGTTCCACGCGCGCGACTTCCACGCGGCGAACAGTGCATAGATCGCCAGCAGCCCCACGGGCCACGCGCTTTGCACTTGCCAGAGCAGCGCGGCCAGACCGATCAGTTCGATCAGCAGCGCGAAACGCGCCACGCGCCACGCCGCCGCGCGCGAGTGCCGGATCACGAACGTCCGCACCGCGGCCTTGCGGTCGGCCTCGAAGTCGTACAGTTGATGCCACAGGATGCCGCGCAAGCCGTAGCCGAACGCCCACAGCGCCACGGCGCCGATCCAAATCGGCACCGGCGCATTGCCGCTCGCGCGCAACGCCAGCAATGCAGCCGTCAGGGCCGGGAACACGTGCGAGCCGCAGGCATCGGCAATCAGGCCGAGCGCGCCGCGTGTCTTGAGGCGCAGCGGCGCAATGGAGTACAGCGAAAACGCGAGCCACGCGCCGAGATACGCCGCGACCAGCGCCACATCGTCGCGCCAGCGCACGGCGAACGCGGCCGCGACACACAGCGGCGCGGCGAGCAGCAACGTCAGCTGCCAGACCGGCATGTGCGCCAGACGGTTTTCCTTGCCGGCACGACGATCGTCGGCGCGGTCGGTCACGTCGTTGATCAGGCTGACGTACGCGGCGCATGGCGCGATTGCCAGCAGCAGCGCGACAGCGGCGAGCCACAGCGCGGTGACGGATGCGTGGTTGATGTACGCGGTGGCATAGAACACCGCGTACATCGGCGCGAGCTTGTGGCCCCACCATTGTTCGGCGCGAACCGTGCGCGCAATGCCGGTGAGCCATCGTCGCCAGCGGATCGTGGTGGCCTGCGCACCGAGCCGATCGGCGCGAGCGTCCGTGGCGAGCGGCGCGGGCGCAGCAGGGATGTTGTGTGCCGGTCGATCAGGTTCGCGCGCGAGGATTTTGCCGCTGGTGTCGCACGTGGCAGCGCGCGCTGGTTCGGAGCTTGTTCGTGCGCAAAGCTCGCGAATGCGCTCGGCATAGTCGCTGAATCGATAAACCGAACGCACGCGTGCCGCGGCCTTTGCTCCCATCGCGGCAAATCGCGCCGGATCCTTGACGATGGACGCCAGCGCAGCGGCCATCGCCTCGATGTCCAGATAAGGAACAACGATGCCGCAGCCGTCCGCGAGCGCTTCCTTCGCGCCGCCCGCGCCGTCGAACACGATGGCCGGCAGTGCGCACGCCATCGCCTCATGGATCACGCAGGGAAACGGATCGTCGCGCGATGTCAGCGCAAATGCGTCGGCGGCGAGGAAGTACGGTTCGGAATCGGTCACTTCGCCGAACAACGTAATTGCCGACGCCAGGTTCAACAGCGTGATGTCGAGCTGGATCAGCCGGGCGAAATACGCCGTGCTGTGCTCGGCACCGATCCAGAGGAAGTGCACGTCGCGCGTGGTGCGTGCGCGAACGCGAGCTGCCAGCTGCACGAACAGGTCGATTCCCTTGCGCAGTTCGCGCGTGCCGCAGCCGAGAACGACGACGCAATCCGGCGCCAGCCCCAGCTTGCGGCGCAGCTCACTGCGCGCGGCGTTGCGGTCGCCGTGTCCGAAATCCGGATCGAGCAATCCCTGCGGCACGACCAGCGCATCGTTGAATTCGGGCAGCATCGCGGCGGTCGCCGACTTGACCGCTGCGGCCGAAAACACGACGCGATCGGAGTCGCGATGAATCGACCGCCACACGTCGGCTGGATAGTGCACGACACGCTCGTGCACGAGCGACACCAGATGCGGCATTCCCGCGCGCCGCAGTGCGCCCGCGAGTCGCCAGCCGTCGGCGCAGTTGCACAGGGCAAGTTGTGGCGCAGGGTCCGCGATCGCGGCAAGCAATCGTCCGAGGTCCGGCCCGCTGGACAGGTAGAGCATTTCATTCTGATTGACGATGACGTGCGCGATGCGCTGGTAGTCCTCCAGCAGCGGGCCGCCGCGCTCGAGGATCAGGAACAATTCGGCGCCGGTGCGTTCGCGCAGGGCTTGCATCAAACGCAGCAGGATCAGCGGTGCCCCGGAACGCGACGCTTCATGTCCGGTGAACAGGAGTTTTTCCACGCCGGGTGATCCAAACGCGCCATGCGCCGGCGGCGCGTGCCCCGATTGCGGGTAAAGCAAGCCGCGTTTCCAGAGTGCGTGCCACTCGCTGGACAACGTCTCTGCGTCTGGCGCTAGCTGTTGCTGCTCCAGATAGTGGATCAACGGATTGCCGTCGAGGTCGGGATTGACGCGCAGGTATCCGCTGGTCGAAAAATCCGCGCGCGGATCGCGGCGTTCGCGCCAGCCGTGCGTCAGATAGTGTTCGACCGGATCGACGCCCGCCGCGGCGACGTCGGGATAGGTTTGCAGATACCAGGCGCGGTCGACACCGCCTTCGCCGCTGGCCAGATCCTGCTCGGCGCTGCGCTGCGATTGCGCAGCTTGCTCGCCGCGATGACGCAGATGATGCACGAGCGGATTGCCGGCCACGTCCGCGTGCGCCGCGAGATAGTCGCGCGTCGAAAAATCCGCGCGCGGGTCGCGGCCTTCTTGCCACCCGTGGCGTACGTAGTGCTCGACCGGATCCTGCCCGGCGCGTGCGACGTCGGGATACGTCGCCAAGTACCACTCGCGGTCGAGTCCGCCAGCGCCGCCAGCGATTTCATAGTCGGTGCTGACTTCCTGTTCGGATGACGACAACTTCACTTCTCCCGACGTATCCGTTGCGAATGGCGCGACTTGCTGCCGAGCTCTGCCGCAAGTCGCGCGTCGACGCCGATAGTGTTGGATACGGCTGCTGCTACTTCAAGCAGCAGTCGGCGCCGAGGCGGCTTGCACGGTTGCCGCTGGCACGTTGCTGATCGAGCGTCGCGTCGAAGTTCGCACGCGTGATACTCTTTCTGCTGTTTGGAATTTCTCAAATGGACTCGCTAGCCCACATGGATTCGATCCGCCAGTGAAGGCACAGGGCGCAGCCTCTGCTGGCGACTGTATCCTGATTACCGGATCATCCGGGCTGATCGGCAGGGCACTCATCGCAAGGATGCGGCGAGCCGGCTACCAGGCGCGGCGTTTCGACATTCGCGAAGCCGCGTCGGCGAGCGCGCGCGATCTGCGCGATCGTGCTGCGCTCGAGCGTGCGTTGACCGATCTCGCGGGCATCGTTCATCTGGGCGGCGTATCGCGCGTGATCTGGGGCGAGCGCGATCCGGATCTTTGCCAGGCCGTAAACGTCGATGCCACGCGCAACCTGCTCGCGCTGGCACTCGCGCAGACCAGGCGCCGGCCGTGGGTCGTCTATGCGAGCAGCCGCGAAGTGTACGGTCAACAGCGCGCGTTTCCGGTTGCCGAATCGGCCGAGCTGCAGCCGCTGAACGCCTACGCACGCTCGAAGGTTGCCGCGGAGCGATTGGTCACGGCCGCGCGCGACAGCGGCTTGCGCACCGCGATCGTGCGCTTCTCAAGCGTATATGCGGACGCCGACGATCACGCAGATCGCGTCGTGCCCGCCTTTGCGCTCGCTGCCGCGCACGGCGGCACGATGCGGATCGACGGAGCGGAATGCGCATTCGATTTCACGCATGCGCACGACGTGGCTGACGGCCTGCTCGAAATTTGCAGCGCGCTGTCGATGGGCGAGCGGTCCATGCCGACGTTGCATTTCGTCTCCGGCCAGCGCACCACGCTGCACGAGCTCGCCACCCTGGCCGCGGACCTCGGGCAGCGGCCGACGCAATTCACGCTGGCCGTGCCGCGGACCTTCGACATCCGCGAGTTCTGCGGCGATCCGGCCCGCGCGGCTGCCGTCATCGGCTGGCGAGCACGTACTTCGCTGCGCGACGGCCTGGGCGAATTGATCAGGCAGTTCAAGGTACGTTCGACGGATGCCGGCTCGGAGCGGTGTTCGCGTCCTTGATGTTGCGTTCCTGCGGAAATCGTTAAGGGAAAACGGTTACATCGCATCGCGGCAAAAATGCCGTGATTTTTCTTCGCCCTGTTCTGGCTCCAGTACTCCAGCTGATATAATTTTCCCGCCCTTCGTTCGAGGGGTCCGATAAATCGACAGTGGGGTCGGGGAAAAGGGGCCAGGCTCGCTCAACGGGCATTTGCCGTGTCAACGCCGTTCGGCGCTGTCCGAGGAGTCTTCCAGATCGTTTCGATGCATCACGCCTTGCGCGTGAAGGCCGGTGCCATGCCCTGTGCGTAGCGCCGCTGACATCGTGCGGTCCCACACTCCGTCGTTTCGATTTTCGCTGCGGGCGCAAGCTGCCGGCGTGATTGCCGTATCTATTTGGAGTGACGTATGCAATTCAGGGGAAATCTTCGTGTCGCGGGCACGCTCGCGCTGGCTTTTGCCGCGACGCTGTTCGGCACCACATCGGCAGCGGCGACTACGCCAACGACGTGCAGCCCGATCGGCGAACCCTGGAATTACAGCGGCTTCTTCTTCGGCAATTTCTCAGCGCCGTCCTCGGACGTGCAAGGTCGCCTCACCGCGGCAGGCAACATCAGCATCAGCAATTACAGTATCGGCGACCAGCTCGGTGCGGCGTTCACCGGCGCCTCGTTGATCGCTGGCGGCGATCTGGTTTTCCCCTCGGGTCGCGTGTACTTCGGTGACATCCTCGTCGGCGGCAGCGCCGCCGGCGTCGGCGCGCCGGTGCGCAACGGCTTGTCGCCGAGCCAGCACCTGATCGATCACGCCACCCTGCCAGTCGATTTCGCCGGCGAGCAATCGCGCTCGGTCGCGTGGAGCCAGACATTGTCCGCGCTTGCGAGCAACGGCACGTATGTATGGCAGTACGGCGGCTTGACCCTGCACGGCGACAATGCGAGCGCGGTGCAGGTTTTCGCCATTCCCGGCGACAAGATGCTCACGACCAACAATTTCGTGGTCGACAAGATTCCCGCGAATGCGACCGTCCTGATCAACGTGTCCGGCACCAGCACGGGCATCAAGAACGTCAGCGTCGATTCGCTCAAGAACATCCGCCAGCGCGTACTTTTCAACTTCTATCAGGCGACCGCGCTGCAATTCGCCGGTATCGCCGTGCAAGGCAGCGTGCTCGCGCCGAACGCCGACATCAACAATCCGCAAGGCGTGGTGTGGGGCAGTGTGGTCGCGAAGTCGTGGAACGGCCAGATGCAGCTCAACACCGGGCCGTTCGTCGGCTGCGGTTTGCCGAGCTATGCGCCGAATCATCCGCCGGTCGCGAACGCGCAGAGCGTCACGACGAATGAGGACACCGCCAAGGCGATCACGCTGAGCGGATCCGATATCGATCACGACACGCTGACCTATTCGGTCGTGCGTGCGCCGAGCCACGGCACGCTCAGCGGCACCGCGCCGAATCTCAGCTACACGCCGGCGGCGAACTACAACGGCAGCGACAGCTTCGATTTCAAGGTCGACGACGGCAAGGCGAATGCGACCGCGACCGTTTCGATCACCGTCAATCCGGTCAACGATGCGCCGGTGCCGAACCCGCAATCGCTGACCACCGCCGAGGATACGCCGCTCGCGATCACGCTGAGCGCGACTGACGTCGACAGCCCCACGCTCACGTACACGATCGCGAATGCGCCCGCGCACGGCACGCTGAGTGGCACGGCGCCGGATCTCCGCTACACGCCGGCAGCGGATTACAACGGCAGCGATCAGTTCGGCTTCACGGTTAGCGATGGATCGCTGAGCGCCTCGGCCACGGTGTCGATCACGATCACGCCGGTGAACGATGCGCCGGTGGCCAACGCGCAATCGCTTGGCACCAATGAAGACACGCCGCTTGCCATCACGCTGAGCGCCAGCGACGTCGACAGCCCGACGCTGAGCTACTCGATCGCGACCGCACCCGCGCACGGCACGCTGAGCGGCAACGCGCCCAACGTCACCTATACACCGGCGCCGAACTACAACGGCAGCGATCAATTCATCTTCAAGGCCAGCGACGGGCAGTTGTCGAGCACGGCGGCGATCACGATCACGGTGCGCCCGGTCAACGATCCGCCGGTCGCGCAGGCGCAAACCTTGACGGTGGCTGACGGTGTCGCGCTGCCGATTACCCTGCTGGCAACCGATGTCGACGGCGATCCGCTCAGCTACAGCATCGACACGCCACCGCAACACGGAACGCTCAGTGGCAGCGGTGCGAGCCGCGTGTACACGTCCACCAATGGATACAGCGGCACCGACAGTTTCGTGTTCCGCGCCGCCGACGCCAGCACCAGTGCGACGGCGACGGTGACGATCACGGTCACCCACACCAACCACGCACCGGTCGCCAATGCGCAGACGCTGAGCGTCGCGCAAGACACGGCGCTGGCAATCGCGCTGACCGCGACGGACGCCGACGGCGACACGCTGAGCTATCGCGTCTCGACGCCGCCCGCGCACGGCACGCTGAGCGGCAGAGGTAGTTCACTCACCTACACACCAAACGCCGGCTATGTCGGCAGCGACACGTTCCAGTTCGTCGCCAACGACGGCCACGTCGATTCGGCGCCCGCGAGCGTCACGATCAGCGTCACGCACACGAATCACGCACCGGTCGCCAACGCGCAGTCCGTCGGCACCGATGCAGGCGCTACGCTGCCGATCACACTCAGCGGCAGCGATCCGGATGGCGACACGCTGTCGTACAGCATCGCCAAGCCGCCGCAGCACGGCACGCTGAGCGGTACCGCGCCGAACCTGAGCTACATGCCTGCCGCCAATTTCAACGGCAGCGACAGCTTCGACTTCCAGGTCAGCGACGGTTCGCTCAACGCTACCGCGACCATCACGATCACCGTGCGCGCGGTCAACCATGCGCCGGTCATCACCTCGACGCCGCCGACCAGCGCGCATGTCGGCGTGGCGCTCAACTACACGGTAACGGCGACCGATGCCGACGGCGACACGCTGACCTACAGCCTCGACAGCGCGCCGAGCGGCATGACGATCGACGCGCAGAGCGGGGCGCTCACGTGGACGCCGGCAGCCGATGCGCCAAACAGCGTAAGCGTCACTGCGCGCGTCAGCGACGGCCATGGCGGCACTGCCACGCAAACCTTCACGTTGAACGTCGTGCATACCAATCGCGCGCCGACGATCACCTCCGCGCCGCCGATGAACGTCGCCGAACGCGCCACGCTCAGCTACGCGGTGATCGCGACGGATCCCGACGGCGACACGCTCAGCTACGGGCTGCGGCCGCGCACCAGCGGTGCGACGATCGACGCGGCAAGCGGCCGTCTGAGCTGGCTCGCACAGAGCGCGCTGGCCGGGCCGGCGCTCGCCACCGATGCGGCTTGCGTCGCGCCGCAGCCGGATGCGACGCCGTTCGTGGATCTTTCCACGTGGCAGCTGTTCACGGTGCCGGGTTATCAGGAACGGCCGGATTGGTCCTTGCTGCCGGGCGATCCGACCACCGCTTACGAGGCGGTCAACGATGTTCCGTCCATGCTGATCGGCAACGACTGGCTGCAGGACGGCACCCTCGAGTTCTCGCTGAAGAACACCGGCGGCGATGACGACTATTTCGGCTTCGTCTGGGGCTTCCGCGACATCGAGCACTACTACCGTTTCCTGTGGGATCACGGCAACTGCCATTGCATGGTGATCGAGAAGGTCGACTCGGATGTGGCGGCGTTCGAAGCGGCCAGCATCGGCGTCACGACGCTGGCGCGCATCGACCAGCCGTGGGACTACAACATCGAATACCGCGTCACACTCGAGGTGCATCCGGGCAGTGCGCGCATCCGCATCAGCGACGGCACGAACATCATCGCGAATATCGGCACGACCGATCCGCGTTATGTCGGCGGTCGCTATGGCTTCATGAACTACTCGCAAGGCGGCGTTTACTATCGCGTGCGGCCGATCCCGAGCGCGGCGGCGCCGGATCTGGTCGTGTCGCAGCTGAGCTACGCCAACGGCATCGTCCACATCGGCGTGCGCAACCGCGGCGCGGCGCGCAGCAGCGCGAACGGCACGTTGCAGCTGTGGCCGGTCGGCTTCACGCCGCCTGCGGGCGCCCCCGCCGGCTACACGCCGCCGCCGCTCGCCACGCTGAACATCGGTCCGATCGACGCCGACAAGGAACTCGTGATCGACACGTTGTTGACGATCGCCGATCCGGCAACGACGGCGATCGACGCCACGGTCGGAGCCAGCGGCAGCGCCGCGCTCGAATGCGACGTGACGAACAACACGCGCACTGCCGCGCTGTTCGAAGCGACCGCCACCGATCCTGGCGCGCTCAGCGACGCGCAACTGTTCGCCGTTCAAGTGGACGACGTGAACGATGCGCCGAGCATGGCTTCCACGCCGCCGAAGGGCGTGACGCTCGGCCACGCGTTCACCTACATCGCGCAAGCGCAAGACGCCGACATCGGCGATCGCTTCCGCTACACCCTGTTGCAAGGCCCGAGCGGCATGACGATCGATGCGACCAGCGGCCTGCTGCTGTGGACGCCGCAAGCCGCGGACCTGATGCACACCTATCCGACGCGCATCCAGGCGACGGATCTGCGCGGTGCCAGCGTCACGCAGGATTTCAACGTGCTCGTGCATCACGATCCAGTGATCACGTCCACTCCGCAGGAAGTGGCTTACTACGGTGCGAACAACTTCTACACCTATCAGGTGCAGGCGACTGATCCGGACGGACAAACCTTAAGCTATCGCTTGCTGTATGGGCCATACGGCATGAGCATCGATGCGACTACCGGCCTGCTCAGTTGGCGCTACTACGCGCCGTTGGGGTCGCAGACGCGCAACGACATCGCGATCGAAGTCAGCGATGGCTTTGGCGGCCGCGCCGTGCAGGCGTACACGTTGACCGTTGTGCACGACGGCGATGTAGATCACCCGCCAGTGATCACCAGCACGCCGATCGTCGATGCCGCGGCGAACGTGCTGTATCGCTACGCGGTCACCGCGAGCGATGCCGACGGCGATGCGTTGCGCTATCGCTTGCTGCTCAAACCCGACGCGATGCAGATCGACGCTGCCAGTGGTGTGATCACCTGGCTGCCGGGCACGGTGCAGTACGGCGCCTTCGACGTGCGCGTGGAAGCGTCCGACGGCCGCGGCGGCGTCGCGATCCAGGACTTCGTGGTGAGCACGGTGCTGGGTTCGCACAATCACGCGCCGCAAATTACCTCGCGGCCGTCCGTGGTCACCAAGGCCAAGCACGCCTACAGCTACCAGATCGTCGCCAGCGATGCCGACGGCGATACCTTGCACTACACCTTGCTGACCGGGCCTGCGGGTTTGACGCTCGATCCGGCCAGCGGCTTGATCCAGTGGACGCCGACTGCGGAAACGCAGACGTTCGTCAACGTGCGCGTCAGCGATGCAGAGAGTTTCGTCGACCAGGCGTGGTCGCTGCAGGTGCTGCCGGACTACGTCGCGTTGTCGGCATCGATCACGGCCACGCCGCAATACGTCAATGCCGGCCAGTTGGTCACCGTGCAGCTCACCGTCAACGGCGCGGCGGGCGATCCCACGCGCACCGTGAACCTGGATGGCGCTCCGCTCGCCATCGACGGCAGCGGCAAGGCGACGGTCACGGCTGGCGCGATCGGGCGGCACGACGTCGTCGCCAGCGTGCATGACGACTTCGATACGGTCGCCGCGAGCACGAGCTTCTTTGTCGTCGACCCGAGCGACACCGATCTGCCGGTCGCGAAGATCACCGCACCCGACCCGGACGCGCGCGTCACCGCGCCGATCACCGTGCGCGGCACGGCGAGCGACAGTCATTTCGCCTCGTGGAGCCTGACCTTGCGTCCGTTGAGCGGCAACGCCGGAACGACGCTGCTCGCCTCGGGCGCGACGGCCGTCACCGACGCACCGCTCGCCACGCTGGATCCCACGCAGCTGATGAACGGCCAGTACCAGCTGGTGCTGCAAGCCGCCGACATCAGCGGGCACGTCAGCACCGACACGATCGCGGTGCGCGTCACCGACGACATGAAGGTCGGCAACTTCTCGATCACGTTCGAGGATGCGCACATCGACGTGGCCGGCATTCCGGTCCGCCTGACGCGCACCTACGACAGCCGCCGCCGCAACGAATCGCTCGACTTCGGCTACGGCTGGAGCGTGGGCTTCCAGGACGTACGCATCGAGGAATCGCAGACGCTGGGCTACAGCTGGCAGGTGGCCTCCAACGGCGGCACCTTCGGCGGCTATTGTGCGCGCAGCAACGGCAATCGCATCGTCACGATCACCTTGCCGGACGGCAAGGTGAATACGTTCCGTGCCAAGACGGTTCCAGAGTGCCAGCTTACCGCCTTCATCGACGTGGGCCTGGCGTTCGAGCCGCTCGACAACACCACGGCGACGCTGGAACAGACCGACTACGGCGCGCTGCAGATCGTGCAGACCGCCGGCAGCAGCGTGGCCAACATTGTCGACCCGAGCGACCCGGGTGTGCCGATCGATCCGTCGCACTATCGGCTGACCACCGCCGAAGGCCTGATCTACGACCTCGACCAGAACTTCGGCATCCGCAAGGTGACCGACACGGTCGGCAACACGCTCACCTACCAGAGCGACGGAGTCATCCATTCGAGCGGCACGCGGCTGTATTTCCAGGGCGATGGACAGGGGCGCATCGTCCGCGTCTACAACGACAGCAACCTGTTGATGACGTATGACTACGATGCTGGCGGCAATCTCGCGCACGCAACGGACACGTATTCGCACACGACCACGTTCGACTATCGCTACAAGATCGCGCACTACCTGACCGACATCACCGACCCGCGCGGCTACAAGGCGGTGCGCAACGAGTACGACGACAACGGCCGCCTGGTCGCGACGATCGATGCCGATGGTCATCGCATCGAGTACACGCACGATATCGCCGGAAGATTGGAGCAGGTACGCGACCGCCGCGGCAACCTGATGAGCTATCAGTACGACGATCGCGGCCGCGTGCTGGCGGAAACCAACGCGCTGGGCGAAACCACGCAACACACGTACGACGGCGACGGCAACGAGCTGTCGCGCACCGATCCGCTCGGCCACGTCACGAACTGGACCTACGACGCGCGCGGCAACAAGCTGACCGAAACCGATGCGCTGCACCAGACCACGACGTGGACGTACAACAGCCGCAACGACGTGCTCACGCAAGTCGACGCGACCGGCCACACGATCGCGACCAACACCTACGATGAAGGCGTCAACACGCACTCCGGAAAATTGTTGACCACGACCGATGCGCTCGGCCACACCACGCGCTTCGGCTACGACTTAGGCTACGGTTCCAACGGCACTGGCGAGCTGAACTCGATCACCGACGCGAACGGCAAGACGACGAGCTACGGCATCGACCTG
>Ga0157378_10000638_pt1 | contig 32913 bp, 31 predicted proteins | sample M65metaG_FD_115309 | JGI IMG/M metagenome (GOLD analysis project Ga0157378, IMG submission 115309) | Miscanthus rhizosphere microbial communities from Kellogg Biological Station, Michigan, USA - M6-5 metaG | ecosystem: Host-associated > Plants > Roots > Rhizosphere > Soil | place: USA: Michigan... | reverse complement strand
GGTCGTTAACACTCATGCTCACCTTCAGGGCCTCCTCCACCGTGGCAATACCTTGATCTGGATCAATGAAGCCCATCGGATACATTGCTGAAGTCAACGCGTGCAACTGAGCCGCTTTCAGGCCAGCTTGCCGTGCGCGTTCCGCGGCGGCTGTATACGCCTGGGCGGATTGAACCAGGGCGCCCAGCGCGAAATGAGCATCGCCAATGGACTCAAGAACTTGAATCTCTAGTTCGTCGCGAAGCGCAGGACTAAGTTTCACCGCGAGTTCAAGCGCATGGCGCAGTATCTCTATCGAATCCCGGTAAGCGAATCGTCCGGCCGCATTCTCGGCGGCGAGTATCAGGTAGCGGATTGCTTGCTCGTAGTCGCGCCCTCCCTCGAAATGCAAGGCAAGTTCAGTCGCCAATTCCAGTTCGCAGGGATCGCAAAACGCCGTGAGCCTCTGCGCCAACTGGAGGTGCAGTTTCGAACGAGTGACCTCGGAGAGCCGCCGGTACAGAACTTCCCGATAGAGCGAGTGCCGGAAAGCATAGTGTGCAGAAATCTGGCCGTTCGCCAACTCGTGAATTCCGACAGCCTGAATGAATTGCAGTCTTTCAGAGAGTCCCTCGCAAGCATCTTCAATGCTGCCGGGGTCGAGTTCGGCAGCAGTGGTTATGGCCCACACGGAAAAACGCTCACCTGCCACACTGGCACTTCTCAGGATACGTTGCTCTACCGCACTCAATTGCCGGAATTGCATCTCTATGAGCTGATCCAGCGTCTCCGGGACACTCGGCTCAACAGCTTCAAGAGCCACGCCGAGTGTCCACCTCCCATCGGCCTGCGCAATCAGTCCCTTCTTCACCATGTCCTGGAGGATGGTCGCCATGAAAAGCGGGTTACCGCCAGAGCGACGGTAGATCAGGTTCGCAAATCCGGAGGGAAAGCACGCGCTAACAAACTTGATGGCGACGTACTCGGAGACATCGGACTCTTCAAGCCTTTCCAGACCAATTTCGTGACTTAGACTGTGGAGCACCAAATCCTGCTTCAGTGCTTTCAAAGGACTCTGCGAGATGATCACATCTGCGGGGCGGTAAGTTCCCAAAACAAGCAACTTCGCCGGCCCACGGCGGCGGGCCAGCGCGGATATGAAATCGAGTGTGGACGGGTCCACCCAATGCAGGTCTTCAAGGACCAGGACGAGCGGGTCTTGCGCGGTCAACGATTCGAGAGCTTCGCAAATTTCGCGGACCATTCTCTCTCGCGTAGCCCCGAGGATTTCCTTCTGCAGCGCTTCCTTCTGTTCGGCCTTGATAAGCGAGGGAAACTGAATGAGCCACGTAGGAGCTTGCTTGGCCATGGTGTGGACCACGGCGCCGCCAACGCCCGCATCCCGAATCCATTGGCCCACCGCTTCCAGCACTGGATAATACGCTTCCTTGCCGCCGAACCCCTCAACGCACTGCCCACGAACGACGCGTAGATTGCGGTGCCGGGTGGCCATCTGATGAAATTCGTCGATAAGCGTTGTCTTTCCGACTCCCGCTTCTCCAGTGACGAAGATTATCTGGCGCTGACCTTTAAGGGCGTGGGTCAGGTAACCGTCCAGTTGCGCCGTAGAGGCTGCTCGACCAACTATTTTTTGGGCAGCGTGGACGCTCGCGTCTGAAGAACCGGCAGAGTTTCCTTCAGTCACTTGCGCCACAAACTGATACCCTCTGCGCGGGAACGTCTCAATGAATTTAGGTCTTTCGTGGCGATCACCCAGGGCCTTACGGATGCCCAGAACATATTTTTTTATGACCTCTGGGTTTACGTATGTCTCGGGCCAAAGTGCACCGAGGATTTCGTCCTGGGTTACCAGCCTATCTGCGTGTTCGACCAGATAGCGAAGTACATCAAAGGCCTTCGGGGTCAGCGACACCCGATCTTCCCCGTGCCACAGGCAGTGGTTAATGGTGTCGAGCCGGAAGGAATCAAATTGCTTCATTTGCCGGGCCAGTTCGCTTCTCAATCAAGGCAAGAAGTTAGGGGAAGAAGCTTCCGAAAGTCTACGCCATTAACCCGAAGTTTACATTAACGGGTGTCCGTGGGGGCCCGTCCTGCTCTTAGACGTGAGGTGATCGAATTCCTTTCGTCTTTGTGTCGCGGCGTCACCAAAATTAGACCCAAATCGTCACCCCGAGGTCATGTCAGCCTTCTGCTCACCTTGTACGCTGCACCTTTATCCGGTCGGGCGTCCAAGCCAGAACTGGTATCTCAAATAAAGGACAAAAAAATGAAGAAGATTTTAGGTGTAGTGCTTGCTTTACTGTGCGCAACATCGGCGTTTGCGTTCGATAATGACGATTCGATCGTACGCTGGAAGAGCATCGTTGGCGTGATTACCGCGCCAGCCGTCGACAACCCCGTGGGAAGCATTCACGGCGGAGCGGGACCCTGGTCCGTTCGCAGCGGTCGCGCCAGCGTGGATCTTGTTACGGGACATGCTTCTTTTGAAATCGAAGGACTGGTGCTCAACGGTGGAACCGCCAGTGGCACGCCGGGGCCAGTCTCTGCTGTTACCGGAACGCTCGTGTGCAACGCCGGAACCCAGACGCAGGCGATCCTCGACACCCCGGTAGTGCCTCTCAGCGTTCATGGTGACGCGCACTTCGCAGGCCAGCTGCAAAACATTCCGGTAACCTGCACGAACCCGTTGTTCCTGGTCCGCATCGCGGCTCCGGCCGGTGCCGCTGGCCGCTGGATTGCCACCGGAACAGAGCGCTTCATCGGCGACGACGGAAAGTAACAACACGTCGTTGCGTTCACAAAGGCGAGGCTGAGAGGCCTCGCCATTTTCTTTGTCTGGTCATCTTAAGAAGCATCTATGCCGGTCCAACACGCAGGCCTGGCGTCACCAAAATTGGACCGAAAGCGTCACCGGCGGGTCACGTCTTCTTATCTTCGCTCGCCTACTCTCACATCATGCGCGGAGCATTCGTAGTCCAACTAGGACCAGAAACGAAGCCGGCGGAGGGTCGATTCGAAGGCTGGGTTCAGGAAGTGGATTCCTCCACGGAGCTGCGATTCCGCACTACGGAGGAATTACTGAATTTTCTCGGACAGCGTTTTGAATTAGCAAGGGCGTCAGTCGACAAGGTCCCAGCGGCTAACAAATGCGAGGAGATCCCATCCAGGAAGAGGAATTCCCGTAAGGAAGGAAGCTAATCGTGTACGCCCTACGTACTCAATTTTTTCGCGCCATCGTGATGGTTACGGTGATCGGTTCAAGCATTTACCTGACATATGCGAAAGACAGTCCCCCTAGCGTTTACATCGTGCGCAACGTCGCCTGGAATGACTTCATAGCCCAGATCGCGCCTGTACCGTATGAATCTCCACAAGTTTCGCTCGGCAAAGAAATGTTGATCATCCAAAAGTTTCTCAAATCACACGAGACCGAAGTGAGAGTTGGAATTTACGACGTCGAAGTGTTTAAGGCCATCGACCAAGCACGAGCTCGCCTACAGAAAGCCGATAGGGATCTGGAAACACTACGAAACGAGCTGTCCTACAAGGAAAAGCAAGCAAAGTTGGGGAGGTGACCAGTGGAATTCAGGACAGGCATCGTCTGTAGCAAATGTAAGCAGCCGATTGTCTCGGGAGAAGGATTCGGTTTCGTTTGTTTCAAGATTCCCGGCACGGAGGGCTACGACTTCTTTCACCGAAGATCTCGTGGCGAAGACTGTTGGGAAGCTTACCTGAAGGACGCACGCAACGTCGTTTCCCTGAAGGAGGAGGTAGAGCAATGGGCGTAGTTGCAAAGAATCCCATTTCAAATTTGATGCCAGTTCCAGCGCAGCAAGTGTCGGGGTTTTCTCCTGATGATTCGGCCACACCAATACGAGTTATGCATTTGAAGGAAGCGCTCCGGCTAGCCCAATTCGTAGCGGTGATCGTTATAGCGCCTGAGGCCCCCGCTGAGGACGGACCTGCTCCGTCACAAATCGCAGGAAGCACTGCTCTTGCCGACAACCCAGCAAGGTCCGAACTCGGAACATTTCTGAGCAAGACGATAACGCGACTCAAGACCGGGAGCGCCGAAACGGACTTAGTGTTCGGCGATGTGAATGTGAACTTTTCGTCCATGGAAGCTAGGCTCAAGGGTGAGCCGGTGAAGCTTACGGCCATGGAATTCAAGACTTTGAAATACCTGGCTCAAAATACGAGACGTGTCATTTCGCGCGACGAATTGCTAAACGAAGTTTGGGGTTACGAAAACTATCCTTGCACTCGTACCGTCGACAACCATATCTTGAGACTACGTCAGAAACTTGAAAAAGATCCGTCTCGGCCGATTCATTTTCGAACCGTCCATGGTGCCGGCTACAAGTTTTTACCTTAGGTGCAATATCCGAATAGGGGCATCGGGGCATGAACTTGCCGCGAACGAAAGGTGAACAAGCATGAAGGACACACTTCCCGGTGCGACGGTCGAGAGGAGCGAGGAAGATGCCATAACGCGCGCGCAGCGAGGCGACCCCGTGGCTTTCGAATTTCTATACAAGGCGCACAACAAACGCGTATACAGCGTGTGCTTACGGATGATCAGGAATCCGGCTGAAGCCGAGGATTTGACACAGCAAACATTTCTGCAGCTGTTCCGAAAGATCGGCACGTTCCGCGGTGAGTCAGGTTTTTCAACTTGGCTGCATCGAGTGACTGTGAATGTTGTTTTGATGCATTTACGCCGAAAGAGGCTGACAGAAATTCCCATCGAAAACCCAGACCGACCGGATTCGGATCACGAAGATGTGGGCGAACAATGTCGGAGCGACTCTTCGATGTTCAGAGCGGTCGACCGGTTAAATCTGAAGCGTGCGATTAGCGAGTTGCCGCCCGGTTACAAACAGCAGTTTTTGCTGTACGACGTCTTGGGGTACGAGCACAACGAGGTCGCCAGACACTTGGGATGCTCAATAGGTTGTTCAAAGTCGCAGCTTCACAAAGCACATAAGCGACTGCAGCGATTGTTGCAAGGAGAAACGGGGTGAGCGAAACCCAAAGTCTGCCCCGCGTAAGGCGCACCGCGGACGAGCACCCATTAAACTCGAAACGCCCGCGATACGGCACGCCCAGACGTTCTCTTCACTCCGAATTACGGATTGTGACTTTTTTTGATTCGCGTGCTCGCTCGTATGCGCGCACAAACGTTTTTGACTCTTAGGAGGAGTTAGGTCGGTGAAACACAGAATTGGTATTTATGCTGTTTTGTTTTTTCGATTCGGATTTCTGCCGGTGGCAGCCAATTCTGCCGCGCAATCGATTGCTTACCGCCAGACTAATCTGGCCTCCAACGTGCCGAATGTCGCCAAGAATATTGCGCCAGGATTGGTGAATAACTGGGGGGTCGCCTTTCTTTCAGGCCAGCCATTCTTCACAGCCAATAATAAGGATGGACGCTTCACCCTCTCTTGACGCGACGGGGCTGAGTGTTTCCCCGGTGAATTCGTAGTTCCGAATTCCGCCCGGACTGGATTCGACAGCCCGACCGGAATTGTTGCCGATCAAAATTCGTTGTTCGGAAGCCCATCGCTCATAAAACCATTTATTTTAGTGACCGACGAGGAGAGCCATTGTCATCTGGGGTCCAGAAGCTCGAGGCGACGCCACGGTCATCGCCGGTCAGTCCGCTCAATTCATGCTCATGGTTACTGCTGCGGGCGGCTTTGCGAATAACGTCTCGTTTTCTTGTTCGCCGATTGTGCGGATCACCTGCGCGTTTAATCCCGCGACGGTAACGCCCGTCAACGGAGCAGCTAACACTAGGTTGACGGTCACAACCTCAGCCAGTGTTTCTCACTTCGGGTTTCTGATGCCGGACCTGATTGCGCCTTGTGTTCTGCTCGTTGCGTTGGCCTTGTTCGGCCTCGTAATGCGGCAGGACGGGAACGTTCGAACCCTTCGCGGTTCCCTGCTGACCGCTACGGCAGCGGCAGTCATTGTTGCATCGGGGCTCGTGATGGGTGGTTGCGGCGGCGGCCGCGCGCAGTCAAACCGCGGCGGTGCCTCAATCACGGTCGCTGCTCAGTCCGGAACTATTCCCCACACGACAAGCGTCAAGGTCATAGTGCAAGAGTGTGGAAAGATCCCGAAAGCGAATGAAATGTATTGAGCTGCAAATATGAGCAGGTTTTCCTTGCAGTTTCTGCAGCGGTTGCCGCTCGTCGGGCTTATGGCTGTGCGCTGGCTTTATATTGTTGTGCCGGCGCGGTCGCAAAGAAGCACGGAAATTCTACAATCTATTTCTGGAGTAACTCGATGAAATTCGTAAGTGTCTTTGTGCTTTCACTGGTGGTATTGACTCTTAACGATGGAGCCTTCTGTAGAGACACAAATTCCGCCGCACGGAACGGCAGTTTCATCACTCTCAAGCAGGGCGACGGGCGTGAATTCCGTGCCTTCGTTGCCGGACCTGCTGACGCTAAGGCTGCCGTCTTGGTCGTTCACGACTACTTCGGCATCTCCGATGCCACCAAACAATCCGTGCAGCGCCTCCGCTCTTGAATATCGCTTCGGTCGCCGCCAACCTTTATGGAGGCAAATCAGCGACCAGCCATGAAGACGCTGTCAAGCTGATGCAGTCCTTGGATCGAAACGCATCCAGCAAGATTTTGCAGGCTGGCCTGGATTATCTCAAGCAACCAGGCAGAAAGCTGGCCACCATAGGATTTAGCATGGGCGGACTGGAATCGCTCAATGCAAATTTGAACGACCCGGAAGCAGTGAGCGCGAGCGTAGTTATTTACGGGTTCGGCTTCGACAAAATCGACACAAAACAGCGGGATGCGAATTGGAGACGCTGTGAACTTCAGTGCAGAGCAGCTCGACGGTAATCGCGTTTTCCTTTACACGCTGAAGACAGGCGTTGCGGTGAATACTGTCCTTCCTGACTTTGCCGTTTCTGCGCTTGCCGCAATACCAAGAGTCACTGACAAACTGAAAACTAGAGAGCATTGTGCGGAGCTGGCAGACTCTTTTGCGTAGGCTTTTCAGCTGGCAAACATACCGGATGGACATGCGCATCGATTCCGCGACACATTCGTCGAATTGCTACTCGCTGGCGTATACCCATCGAAAGAGTTTCAGTCTTGCTTGGCCATCAGAGTGCGCGAATTACTGAGAAGCATTACGCGCCATGGGTACGTTCGAGACAAGAACAACTTGAGGCGGATTTGGCGCGTGCGCGGAATCGGGACCCACTCGTACTCTCGAACGGCGAGGTACACCCGGGGTACATTCCAAGCAGTGAATCAGGAACTCCTTCAAATTCAATGGGAAACAATGGTGCCCGGGTGGGAGTCGAACCGACTACAGAGCTGAAACCGCGCAAGTTGTTGATTCCACGATCGCGCAGAAGCCGCAAATTCCAAAAACTCGCTCAACCGAGGTGCACGGCGGGTACACGGCTTTCAGATCTGTGGTCATTTCCAGAATTTAAGAGCTAGCGTTTACGCAGGATAATCCTCGCTGCCTGAACCGATCATCTGTTCAAGTTTGTCGTCAGATCGCCCGCCACGAAGGAACAGACCTAACATCCGACGCCGATGTTCTGTACTCGCGCGGCAACCGAGCGCACTTGGCTCGGCGTGGATCGCTCCTTCTTCTCTGCTGCTGGTACTGCGATTGGAAAAAGCAAAAATCTCAATCATGACTGGCGGCCTTACGCAGGGCTTTGCCCCCGAAAAACTGGCTCTCATCCAGCAAAGCATCCGCTGCGCAATAGTCGGGGACGATTTCTTTGATCTTTCCACGAACAGGGGAGGGACCATCGACGTGGAGCGAAGCTCCGAGTTCGTCGAGCTGGCGACACAATTCAGACCAGTTGCGGTGTGGGCCGTTGGTTCGTTTGATTTTGTCGCAGGCAGTCGGCGTCACGTTTTCCTGGTCGTAGAAAAGCTCTTCTTTGAGTTTTTCACCTTCGCGAAGTCCGGTGAACTTGATTTCGACATCTTCTTCGGATTTGCCAGACAGGCGAATCAGGCTGCGCGCCAGATCGAGGATACGGACCGATTCGCCCATATCCAGGACCAGAATATCGCCATGGTTTCCTATAGCAAAGGCTTGCAGCACCAGGGCTACCGCTTCTGGCGTGAGCATAAAAAAGCGTCGGATGTCGGGATGCGTAATGGTCAGCGGTTGGCGATTGCCAAGCTGCTGCTTTAGCACTGGGATCACGCTGCCGCTCGACCCCAAGACATTTCCAAAACGAACCGAGACGCAGCGCATTCCATTCGGAGGACGCGACGAGAGGATTAATTCGCAGATGCGCTTTGTTGCGCCCATGACGTTGGTCGGGTTAACTGCTTTATCCGAGGAAATCAGGACAAAGCTCTTGCAACCGGCGGCGTCGGCCAAATCCAGCAGACCGAAAAGGCCCAAAACATTGTTTTTCACAGCTTCCTGTACATTCGACTCCATCATAGGGACATGCTTGTAGGCGGCTGCGTGGAAGATGACTTCTGGAGAGAAATCAGACAGCAGTTTGCGAACGCGATGGGTATCGCAGACGTCGGCTACGCGAAATACACAGCATCCGCCTTGCTTGTGTTCAAGCAAGCACAAGCGAAGGAGATAAAGGCCGGTCTCACTCTGGTCCAGACAAATGAGCTGCGCTGGAGCGTAGTCGAGAATCTGGCGGCAGAGCTCAGAACCGATGGAGCCCGCGGCGCCGGTTACCAGCACGCGACGGCCGGCGAGCTGGTTGCGAACTGCTTCGAGGTCGATTTGCACGCGCTCGCGGCCGAGCAGATCTTCGAGGCTGACTTCACGCAACTGGCTGACCGCAACTTCCCCTGCGATGATGTCTTTAAGGGCGGGTACCGTGCGGAAGCAGATTCGCGCGCGATTGCAGGCTTCAACGAATCTGCGCATTTGCGCGCCGGTGGCGGAAGGCACGGCGATGAGCGCTTCCTCAGCGCTCTGCGCGGAAAGGACTTCGGGAAGTTGCGAGACTGTGCCGAGGACGCGCACGTTATCAATCCGAATGCCCTGTTTTGATTGGTCGTCATCAACGCAGCCGATCGCGACATAAGGACTGCCGGGACGCCGGATTTCGCGAAGGATGGTATGTGCCGCGGCGCCGGCGCCGATGATGATGACCCGCTTGCAGGAAGCGATGTTTTCTCGAACCGATTCCGCGAAAAGCCTGGAGAACATCCGGACACCAACCAGCAAGCCCGCGGTCATCAGGGTTTCAAGAACGTAGATCGCGCGCGGAAAGCCGATCATGCCGAGGGCGTAGCGAACGAACAGAAAAAACACAACTGAGCCCGCAGCCACCGCCTTCAGAATGTCCATGCCATCACTGATGCCCGTGTACCTCCACCAGCCGCGGTGCAGTCCGAAGCAGGCCATGGCGGTGATGCGAATCACCACAAGGATCGGCAGGGCAGAAAGAAAGATTGTTCGGTAAGGCAAGCTGAAATCAAATCGCAACAACCAGGCAATCAGCAACGCGCCGGCTACGAGACAAGCCTGGAACGCAGCGATGAACCAGGACCTGCGCCTGAGAAGCGTCGACGGTTTTTTGTGGGACATGGGACTCGGTGGGGATTCGGGTAATAAGGTCGTACGAGCCGAAGCTCGGCTTGCCTATTTCTTTGAAAAAAAAGATAAGGAAAGCGTTTCCAGGATGATTCGGAGATCACTGTAGAGCGTGATGTTCCGCAAATAATTCCGGCTGCGCGCGAGTTTGTCGGGCAGAATCTGCGTTCTGTAAAAGCTTTCCGGATCGTCGTGCTTCGCCAGCAAATCTTCCTCGTGGCGGTAAGCGAGGCTGGAGGGGTCGGTGATCCCGGGTAGCGCGGACAACACGGTGCGCTCTTCCAGTGTATATTGCGCGACGTAAATCGGAACCTCAGGCCTTGGACCGACCAAACTCATATCACCGCGCAGGACGTTCCAGAGCTGGGGCAGCTCATCGAGCTTAAATCGACGCACAAACCTGCCGACGGTTGTGATCCGGTCGTCCCCTGCGACGGTGATGGTCGAGTGGTTTTGCAGACTCTGCTTCGACATTGAGCGAAACTTCCAGATGCTAAACGGCCGCCCGGCTTTGCCAATGCGGGTTTGTCGAAAGAACACCGGTCCTTGCGATTCAAGCTTGATCGTGACGGCTATAATCGCGAAGGCCGGAGCCAGAATGAGCAGACCAGCCGCGGCAGCAAAGATATCGAGCGCGCGTTTCCCGTGTTTTGCATAGAAACCTTGCGCAATATGTGCGCCCGAGACGGGCTTGCTTTCACTGCATGCTGGTTGGGTCTGCATGTACAGCTACCAAGCGGTCGACTCGGGATCCATTGATTGTGTTCAGGACCGCACGAATGACGTGGTTCGTTTCGGCGTTCGACATGCCGGGGAAGATCGGCAACGAGAAACAAGCGTGATACTGGTTTTCTGCGACCGGGAAATCGCCGGCTTGGTATCCGAAGGTGCGCTGATAGAAAGGCTGCAGGTGGAGCGGGATGAAATGGACGCTGCAGGTGACACCCTGTCGCGCCAGCGACGCGACAAATTCGCTGCGATCCACATTCAGACGATTCAGCCGGAGACGCAAAACGTAGAGATGCCAAGACGTTTCCCGACCTTCGGCGACGCAAGGGTTGATGAGTTCTTCGCAGGGAGAAAAGGCTGCAAGGTAGCTGGCCGCGATGGCTGCGCGCTGCTGGCGCATGCTATCGCATTTGCCTAGCTGGACCAGCCCCATCGCCGACTGTATATCGGTAAGATTGTACTTGTACCCTGCCTCCAGGACCTTGTAGAACCAAGAGCCGTCTCCACGATATCGCTTCCACGCGTCGCGCTCGATTCCGTGAAGCCGCATGAACCGCATGCGCTCTGCGGCGCAGGCGTTGTCGGTGGTGATCATGCCGCCTTCGCCCGTGGTCAACGTCTTGGTCGCATAAAAGCTGAAACAGGTAAATTCGCTGGTTTGTCCGATGGATCGGCCTTGATACTTCGATGGCAGGGCGTGGGCAGCGTCTTCGATGACTCGCAGTTGATAAGTGTGCGCGAGCGCGTGAATCTGCTTGAGGTCGCAGGGCTGTCCGCCCAAGTGAACAGGGATGATGGCCTTGGTTCTTGCGCTAACGCGGCGCGCCGCATCCTCCGGATCCATGTTCATGGTCACGGGGTCGATGTCAACGAGCACTGGACGCGCGCCGGTATACACAACGGCTTCCGCAGTTGCCGTGAACGTGGTTGTAGGCAGAAGAACTTCGTCGCCAGCTCGAACTCCCGCCGCCTCAAGGGCCAAGTGCAGAGCGGCCGTTCCGCTGGAAACGGCGACAGCCCCCTCGGCGCCAACATAACGGGCGAATTCCCTTTCGAATTCAAGTGTTTTGGGGCCCATCGTCAGCCAACCGGAACGGATGACGTCGCTGACGGCACTGACCTCGTCCTCGCCGACGCTGGCGCGGTGAAAGGGCACGTGCAGAGTAGTGGAGACTTCGGCCGATTGAGACTGCGGAACGAGCGACTGGGTCATGGCACCTCCGGGACCTACTACTGGATTGGCAGGCCCGATCGGATGGGCCGCAGTGATGGTTGCTTGAACAAATAAACGAGTCCGAAAAGAGTTCCGGCGCCGTACGCGGAATGGAACAGCAAAGTAGCAAACGGTTGAACGAGGGCTACCACCCATCGGCCGTCGCGAATCGACTTCATGGAGAAGTAAAAGCCGATCAGAAGATAGCCGCCGAGGACCAAGAGAAGGGTCGCCCGAGCTGCGCTACTGATTAGGGAGACCGACGCGAGGAGGAGCAAGCCTAGCAAAAAAGCTGCGGGAGCGAGATGGCGCACGCCCATGGATCGCTTGTTTTCCCGAAGCGTAAAAATGTGCCATTGACACGTCCGAAACGCGTACTTCAGTAATCCGGAGAAATTTTTTACGGGCTGGTGGCGAGTGGTTAGCGCCGGACTGAGGTAGATCTTGCCACCGGCAGCTCTGATGCGAGAATTGAGTTCGTTGTCCTGGTTGCGGACCAGCTTTTCATTGTATAGGCCGACCCTCGCAAATACTTCTCTGCGAAAGGCTCCGAACGGAACCGTGTCTACCCAGCCTTCCATTTTGCCCGTGCGAAATTTCGAGTCTCCGACTCCGAACGGATTGCTTAATATTGCCGCTACCAGCCGGGCGCTCAGACTATCGTCGGCCGCGGCGGTCACCCACGGGCCTCCCACATTGTCGGCGCCTGTACGCTCGAGGCATGTCACGCAGTTTTCGGCATAGTCACGCGGATAGATGTTGTGTCCATCGGCCCGGATGATGACTTCGCCGCGTGCGGCCCGGATGCCGATATTCATCGCGGTTGGAACGATGCCTGCGGGATTATCCAAGCGAAGCACGTGAGGATGGTTCGAGCGAATTTGGTCGATGATTTCGCACGTGCGGTCCGACGATCTCCCATCGACAACGATGATTTCGTAGTCCGCAGCCGGATAAGTCTGATCAACAAGAGATTGCAAAGAGGCGCCGAGGTACGCTTCCTCGTTCCTAACGGGCATGACAAACGAAACAAACGTCATCGCTCCGCTCGATCAAGCGACATGCGGTTGACGCGCTGCCGCGAATGCGATCCGAAATAGCGGGAAGTCAGATATTGGATAGCCTTTTTCTGGCATTCGTAGGTGAATCGACTCAGTGCTTTGCCTGTGCTCTGGTGTTCGTTGTGAAGAACACACAACGTGGGTTCGTAAATCACGGGCAAGCTCAGCGACCGACACATCTCCGCGACGGAGATTTCTTCGCCGTAAAGAAAGAGGTCCTTGTCCAAATAGCCGCCCGCCTCGAAGAACCTGTGCGAAAAGATGATTAGAGAACCGTGAGGGGCGTAGATGAATTCGCGTTTGGCATTCTTGTTTGAGGTCGATTCGGTACACTTGGCCTCAAACCACGATTTGAGCGCCGACTTTTGGCGCCAAAGCCAGTCCCAGAATATAGCCAACGGGTAATTAGAACCTACGAGCCGTAGCTGTGCCCAACGGAGTCGACCCGGCCGGTCCCGCATAAACGGATTTTGATCTGAATGGCTCTGCTGGCGTTGGATGCGGGGAGCAATGACCCCGACCGCATCGGAATCTTCGCGAAGCAGTCTTTCAAAGAATTCTCGGCCTTCGATTACGACGTCGTGATTGCACACAATCACCCAATTGGGAAGTACGCGCCCGTTTGCCAAGTAATGATCCAAGGCAAATCGCGCCGCGCCAAAGTATCCGCGGTTCTCCGGTGATTCAAGCACTTCAGCATTGCCGAGGCCTTGGACAACCGAGCGAATTCGTTCGAATCCGACCGGGACAGGCAAGTTGTCAACTATTACGGTTCCCACGTTTTGCTTCGCGGAGCATCGGTTTACGCTGGCCACCATTTCTAGTATTGATTCACTGGACCGGTAGTTAACTGCAATGAAGAGAGCAGAAGCGTGTTCTGGTACTTTATCCATTTAAAACCTGCGTCGAGACTTCTACGTTGTGGGATCAGCTACGAACCTGGGCTTGACAGCAGCAATGTGAACGTGGGAACTCAATACAACGGCTCCGACAAGCCACGCCAACACGGCGCCGTTGTATGTAAAGATCGAAGTCAGGGGAGAACATAAAATAAATGCATAGTAAGCTGATGCAAACAGAACTGACATCGACCTTCCGCGCCAAAATGAACTCAGCAACGCGCCTGAAACAAGGCTGGCTGAAAACACCAGGATCAGCGCCCCGGCTAACGTGAAATCCTGAATCAAGCCTCGAATCGCAGTATAAATATTGGTTTCCTCTCCTCCCGGGAGAGTCACCATGCCCTCGTAGAGGCCGATTTCCCGATGCTTGATCCTCAATACATCGAAAATTCCTCCAAATGTGTACGCCCCAAAACCCAAATCATGAGATATGGACTCATGAAACCAATTCGAAAAGGCCGCTAGAGAACCAAATGCGTACTTGAACAGACGCTGCGAATCCAACAGCAGGTTGAATGTCTGGCCGTCGCTAGACTGTCGGATTGCATCAATCGACATGAACAATGTAATCCCAGCCATGCCAAGCACAACTAAGAACAAAACCAAGCGCCTCCGAAACAATACGTAAGCTCCAGAACTCCGCCAGTGCTTGACCGCAAAATATCCAGAGCTCCAAATTATGGCCGCAATTAGGATGCCGGCGCGGGCCGCGACTATAGTGCCGACGAGCAAAGAGGGTAGGAATGGAAGGAGACAGTACCACCTAGCCTTGCGATCAATGGCGCTCGCGTAAGCAATTCCTCCCAAGAGAGCTGCTGGATACACCCACATTACTGTGAGGCGCACAGGCCACGGTTCAAGTTCACCGTACTCGTATCGCTGCACAGACCACAGATGACCAAGTCCCAGCAATGAAAGCGGTGACGCGGGCAGATCGAAGCGTGAAAAAGTCCAAAAAACGAAGTAGATGGCACCCACGGAGGCAACAATGCTGAAAACGATCGAAAACCCTACCAGTCGATTCGCTGCTCCTGCAAACTCCAGACCATGACAATCCGGTCGCTTCCGCTTTCCGCCGACCATATGTTCCCCAATAAAAGCTCCAGCCTGAAGTGCGAAGACCAAAAGCACGATGACCCATACTGCAGACGCATAAATGGGATAGTCGGTAGAAAGCATTGAAACCCAGACAAAGACACACCACAGCAATGCCGCAAATGATCCAGTTGAAAGCCAACTGCTTGAAAGAAACCTGCCTCCAATAGCCATCAGAAGAAGAAAAGACGCTGGAAGTAAGGGTGATGTCAGAAGAGAGAGCATAGCTTGCCCGGCGTAAGGCGGCGCTAATAAAACCTTGGCTTGTCTGATGTTCTAGTGATTGACCGAAGAGTCTTCTCTCACACACAGAAGACTGGTTGAGAGTTCCGGCAGCTTTCTAGTGAGTGGCCCTAATGCCTCCGAAGTGTATCGCGCGCAACCGCGAACGGGCCCTGGCAAGGAATTGTTTGTCGTACCTTTTGTGACCTTCTCCACTATTCCCCGCAATCGATATCCAATATTGAGACTCCCGGTCCCATAAACGCGGTATCCGCGCTTGCGAAATGCAACTGGCTGCCAGTGTGACAGATGCCGTTGAAAGCTGTTGCCGTCGTACTCGTCCTGTTCGAAACGAATATTGGGCGTTGTCACGATGACTCGTGCAGCGATTCTTTCTAACTCGTCCAGTAGCTTCTGGCCGGCATCCTCGCGCAGATGCTCTATTACTTCGGTGCAAGTCACAACTTCAAATTCTTTGGTGTCAAAAGGCAAGGGAACCTCATTCAGGTCTCTCAAAACGGTATAGTCGTAGAAGCCCGCCTTTCGGCTGAATTCTAAATAAGGCTCAAACCCGTCTACTCCCACTAAACAGTTCACTCCTCGGTATATTCTGCACATGGCACCGATGATTCCCCGTCCGCAGCCAACATCGAGAAGCGACTTGCAACTGACCGGAATCGCATCGAGTATCGACGGTAGCGCCCGATGGGTCCAGGTAACGTTGGGGACGGCGCTTGCCAAACTGACATCAGTCAGGCTCATATCACCAAACCTTAATCGAATTGATTTGTTTTTCCATCGACGAGAGCAACCGCTGGAAGCGAGGCCGAGCGACGAAATTCCGACCACGGAGTTAGGCACGCCGCGGCAAGCAGGTATGTCAGCGGTGCAGCGATCGCCACATAGGCTGCGGCTGGATACCCATAGGCAGGGATAAACGCGTAGTTCCCGGCCACACTCAAAGCGAGCGCAACCATCATGCCCGCCAGCATCCGCTTTGTAAGGCACATGAGCTCTAGGGGTTTATGAACTAAATACGAAATCTGCCAGAGAAAACCGCCAATCGCCAGCGGCAAGACGAGTGAAGAGTTCAATTCGGACTTGCTTCCCAAGATCAGTTGGCTAACCTGCCTGGTCAATAGGCTCAACGCCAGAAAAAACAGCAATGAGATCGCTATTTGGTATTTCAAAGACGATCTGATCAGGGAAACTGCGCCTTCTCTGTCACCTTTGTTCCAGCGCTCCATCACCAGAGAGTTACTAGACATGACTAGCGGAAAGCAAAGCAAACTAAAGGAGCGAACAATTACGTCGTAAAGAGCGGCGTAAGAACCTGCGTTGGCGCTTCCGGCATAGCGTTGGATGAAATAGCGATCTATCGCGCTTTGGGAGGTCAGGCACATGCTCCAGACCCCTACGGGCCAGCCGTACGCCCAAATCGTCTTTAAAACTCCGACTTCTTTCTTCCACGACTGGGGCCTAAGGCTTCCCTGAAGATTCGTGTTTCGAGACTGCTTTTTCCCATGAGCGACCAACAATGGAGTAACGTATCCTGCCAACGCCCCTGCGAGTAAGACATCGGCCGTCTTCCGTCCCGCCAAAAGGACCACGCAGACGGGCAGGACAAAGGATGAGATTGTTCTTAAAGCCTCAAAATAAGCCACGCTGCCAGAATGCAGCATGGCTTGCAGTTCGATCAGGAATACACTGTAAAGCATGCCACCAGCCAAGAGCAGAACTCCGAGGAGACTGTCCCGGAGTGGCTGGCGTTCAACCCAGAGAGCTACGCCGAGCACCAAGGTCCCAACGAGAATGGAGAGAATCGAGCCCAACAACGTTGCTGACTTGAAGCGCGCAGCCTCAAGTTCGGTCTGGGACATGCTGAAGTATCTTAGAATTCCCTGTGGCAACCATCCCGATAGTCCGGCAGTGCATGCCGTGACTATTGCGAACAACACGCTATACCTGCCGTACTCCGCGTTGCCCACCAGCCTCACAAAGACCAAAACAGAAAAGAGCCCCATCAGTCCTGGAATCGCCTTGCTCAGAAAATAGTTAAACGAGTCACGGATCAGTTTGCTCTTGAGAACATGTTTCGCTTTCACTTTGCCCGTGGTTGTCACAAGCGACTGATCTTCGACTTCTGTTCTGATTAACTGCTCCGCGTTATTGAATTCAGACATTTCGCCGATGCCCGATCGCACAGATTTCTGCGACGTCAATGTCCACAGCGACCGACCGCTGGATCATTTCAAGCGAGACCACGACTCGGAGATGGCTCTTTTGTCGCCTCAATATTCCCTCGAGCCCTGCGAAAGGTCCGCCGGAAATGCGCACTTGCCGGCCAACGGTCAGGAACGGATGCGGAACGGCATGCGGGTTCCGGCAAAGTCCGGAGCGGAGGACTTCCATCTCTTCGTCCGGAAGCGCGGCGGGCAATCCGTTGAAGCTCACTAGGCGCACTACACTTGGAATTTGCAGCAGGCGAAGCCGTTCGCAAAGGGGAAGCCGCACAAAAACGTAACCAGGGAACAGCGGAAGCTCCAATTTCACGCGACGATCTTTCCAGCGACGCACAGAGCTGTAGAGCGGGAGAAAATGCTCAACTTTGCGCGCACCCAGATCCGCAGCCACTCGCTTCTCATGGTTGGCGCAGGTATACGCAGCGTACCAATGAGGCTCGACCTGCGAAGCTGGCAAGGCCAGAGTGTCCGGAACCACGGCTGGTTCACTCGAAAAAGACGAATTTACGGAGGTCCGCAAAGTTTTCTCCAGAGACGGCTTCGCCCCGTCACTTACAGGGCGATTTGTGACCTAACCCTAATGTTGTCTTCTATTTACGGCTTTCAGCTGCCGTAAGAACCGTTTCTAGGCTTCGTCGTGTTCTCTCCGTCAGAGCCTACGTCCGCGCTTGGCGAGTCCGCATTTCCATTTCTCGCCGCCCACGGCATTCGCACTTCCAGGCTGTGGGCAACCTCCTGAACGAATTTCTTGCGTGGATCTTGTGGGTCTACGTCACGCCACCGTGCTCTGCCCAGCACAACGATCACGGAGCATGCGCAACATAGGAATGTCCCCAGAAACATGATTACCAGGCGAGGCGGAAACGATTTCTTTTCCGGAACTCGCGCCAGATCCAACACCTTGACGCTTGGCGTCTCCTTCGCTTCTTGCACCTTGGCCAGTTCGTATTGCTCGGTCAGCAGTTCGAAGACGGTTTCCTGCACTTTCGCGCGGCGGTAGTAATCCGCGTATTTGGCGCCAAGCAGGGGCAAGCTTCGAATCGTGGGGTACGGTAGACCGCTGGATTGCGGCAGGACTGGATCGCCGGATTGGCTCTGCGTTGGTGCTGGGGAATTGGTCACGGCTGCGTCCTTGGCTTCGACCCCGCCGAGCCTTTCTAGTTGGCGGCGAAGTTCGCCTACGCGAGCGTTCAGAGCGCGCACGCGGGAACTGTTGTCCGTATAGATTTGCCGAAGGCCCTCGAGCTGAGATTGGGCTGCGATCATTTGACCGGCGATGGCGCCTGCCGCGTCGAGCATCGCTTTGCCTTCCTGCTGAATGTCGAGCGTGTGGTTCTTGCTGGAGAATTGAGCGAGCTGGCTCGAAGCCTCGTCGAGATCCTGTTTGGCCAGCTTGAGGCGATCCTCCAGAAAAACCCGTTCGCGGTGGGCAGCGGTAGTGGAAAGTCCGGCCACCAACTCGTTCAGTTGGTCCACATAAGAACTGGCCATCGCGGCAGCGCGTTGTGGACTATGATTGGTTACGCTGATAGTGATGATTCCGCTTTTTCTGTCCTCAGAAATCGACGTGTTCTCGTCAAGTTCTCTTCGCGCGTCAACGACCAGACGCTTGCCATACACTTTTCTCAAGTCGAACTGCTCGATCAGATGCTCTTGAGCTGTTTGGCTCCTCAAAACACCGATAAACATCGCTCCAGAACTCTTGAGACCAAACAGGTCCCCGGCCATCGCGCCCAGGCCGCCTCCCTTCGCAGCCATTGCGGCCATCATGGCCATACCAGAGGTAGATTGCGGGTCCGGTGGCATGAGCTGTGTGGTTGCCGTGTAGGACTTGGGAATCAGAAAGGCCACCAGCGTTGAGGCCAGAAGACCGGCGGCAGCTGCATGCAGGAAGAAGCGCCGGCGACTCCAAAGTAAACGCAAGCGCGCCGCTTGCCACTCGCGCGTGTCTTCGAGCGAGGACTCTGGAAGCGGAATTCCCCCGTACCGCTCGCCTGGAGCGGCTTCCGGTTGCAGTTTGGCAGCTATCTGCGTCACGTCCTGTATCTACTCCGCACTCTCGTCCTTGCGATTTCGCCCCCATGCTTTGTGCAGCGCGGGCTGCAAACTGAAACCGATCGAGGTCACGACATTCGATCTGGGCAACGGGTCAAGTACCGGGATAGCCCATTTCTCGTACTGCAGCGAACCGGTGAGCATTACGGTCTTGCTCAGCCAGAATTCCCCGACTACGCCGGCGTCGTTTAAAGTTCCGCCCTGCGGGAGATACTGCGGGTTAACTTTCTGATGGCGATAGGTGAACTGAATTTTGTCGCGCGAGTTAAACCAATAGGTGCTCCAGGCTTGTTGGCCCTGGCCGGCGCGCCCCAGCCAGCTGCCGATGAGAAAGCCAGAATTGGTGTACGAACCGTCGGGGTAGCGGTTGTTGACGTAGAAGCAGCCGACGCAGGTCGGAAAATTTCCAGGAACCGTGGACCCGCCTTCTGCACGAAAATCAAGTTTGGGAATCCCCGGAATGCGCGGCATATAGATGCCACCGCGGTACGCCGATTTACGCGGATAACCCAGGGGTGAAAACTCATCCTCAGTGAAAGCTTCTCCGTAGAACAGGACCCGATCGCGCAGCTTCGGAAGGCGGTAGGTGAAGTCCACGCCGGAGCGCCGGTCGCCGGGGTCCCCAGGTCCTCCTTGCGCCTCGCCGCCGCCGGTGAGGGAGTAGCTCTTCGCCAAGGTATGAAAGGTCAGTGCAGTCGGGCCGCCGGCGAATGCCGTCGTAGTCGAAACGCTGAACTCAAAATTTCGCGTGGGCTTGAAGCTGAGTTTCAGTCCTTGCAGGGATGGTTGTCGGCTGATCGCCTTCCCGAACTGTCCTACAATTCCGGTATCGGTCTGATAAACGAACTGCCGGCCGGAGAACTGACCGAGAAACCACTCAAAGCGCATCGGCCCAAGCCAACCCAGGATGCTGGGCAACTTGAATGGCGAAACGCGATTGATGCGAAACATGTTCAGCGGCTCGGCATTGTCGCTGAACATCATTGGACCGCCCTCGGCCGGGCTCCACCACAGGCTCTGTTTTCCGAAGGAGAGTTGCCAGCCTTGCACATTCAGTCCGACGTACGCGTCGAGAAGCTGTAGGCGGTCAACACCGGCATACGGCGACGATGGAGGAATCCCTGGAACGTTGTCCACGGACTGAATGAACTGCCTGGCGCTTAGCGGCAGAGCCGGGCCGGCGGCAGCGTGCTGGTATTCGCCGCGCACATATCCGACCCAGGGCCCCGAGGTGGTCCACGCCGAAAATCCCAAAACCGAATTGAATCCCTGTTGATACGGGCGGCCGAAATCGTCGCTGATCGTCTGTCCGAAGTGATTGCCGTCGGTCAGCGGTTTACCAGCAATCGCGGTCACGCGTTCATAAACCGACTCCACGCGCGCCTGAACGACCTGCTCCGCCACGTCTTCGCTAAATTCCCTGTCGAGGACTCGATAGAGCCCCTCTGCTTCCGCTCCCCCAAAATCTTCGCTCACGACGCGATCCGCCGCCTCGTTCAAGAGGCGTCTGCACTCCGAGCGGGTCCACGGCTTCATTCCGGCAAAGGCGCTGTCGATTGCGCCCAGCGCAATTAGACGGTCGAGGGCCGGATAGATCCAGCTATCGAGCGGGACATAGGGTGATCCCATGTGCCCAAGGCTGCGCCCGGGATCGCTGCGGAAGAAACTCGAAAACGAACGCCACTCCGTACCCCCGAGTTGCGGGTCGTGATGCCGGCTATAGATATCTTGTGCAATCAGATTTCCGAGCAAGCTTCCGACAAAAACGTCGGTGGGAAAGTGCTCGCGGGCGCGCACGCGCGAAAAATCAACCCAGGAAGCCAGGCCGTAAACGATGACCTTAGTGAAAAAGTTGGGGTATTCGTGAGCAATAACTCCCGCAATCGACCAGGCTACCGCTGAGTGCCCGGAGGGAAACGACGTACCATTCGAAAAAAAATGGCCCGCGCCATTTCCCTGGTAGGGCCTCTCCCGGCCGAAGGAATATTTCATCGCCTCAACTGCAACCAGGCTGTTGAGTGCCGCTTCACCGGCGAGAAACCCCGTCTCCTGCCAATGTTCGTTGTGTCGTGCGCGACCGAGCAGCCACATCCCGCCACTCGCGCCAATCAGCGCCGCTATACCCACGTTCGACTGCGTTTTGTAATGACTGAGTGTTGCGGGATTTTGCGACAACCGGCTGCTGACGTCCCGATCGGTAACTAACAATCCCGCAGAGATTCCTGCGACGGGCACAAGCCAGTTCGCATCCGTTAGCCGCAGCTTCGAGGGGCTCGTCCAGATTTGCTGCTGATCCCGCAAAAAATCCTTTCCGAGACTTGACCAGCGGTGCTGCGCGGTCGGAGAAAAATCGTCCGGCGCCTCCCTCTCGCTGTGTAGAGCTTTGCTCGACTCTTCTCGCACTTTCTGTCCGGTCTCGATCTGCTTCTCCTTATGCTCGACCTCGAGTTCTTGTGGAAGAGCCATAGCGAATGCCCCGCTCGACGCCAATCCCCCGATGAATGTCCATCCCACCAACAACATGGCCCGTTGCCTCGTCACACAACGCTCCCCGTTACGGATGGATATAAGCGACGGCGAGTGCTACCGAGGAGGCCACCTGCGCCGCCTGGAAAATGGTTGACCAGTTCCGCGTGCCGATCCTTGGAGCCTTTTCGGGAACTACAACCGTGTCACCCGCCCGCAACGTGCTGTTTAGAGGATTCCCAGCGAAAAATCCATCGCTATTGCCCTTCGCGGAGAGCACCGAGCCGTCCGCGCGCACGACGAAGACGGCGTTCTTGTCGGCGATCTGCGTCAACCCGCCGGCCTGGCTCAGATACCACTTCGCGCTTCTGCTGCTCTGGTAGCTGACCGCCGTCGGGTGGTAGACCTGGCCGTTCACCAGAACATATCCGGGACGCTTGGGCACCAGGAGCACGTCCCCATCGCGCACGGCCACGTCCGCCGGGGTGTTACGCCACTGTTTGATATCGGACTGAATGTGCACCACGACACGGCCGATCGGCGTATTGGCCTGCAGCTGCGTTAAGGCTGTCTCAGTCTGGGCAATGGCGTTCAGCTTCTGATTTTTCTGTTCGGCGTCGGTTTCCGGTAGCGATTTGAGGTTGCTCTCCTCCATCTTGAGTCTTTCCGTCAACTGCAGATGGGCTTTCATCTCAATTTCGCGAACCTCCCGCCGCATCAGCACGGCTCCGTACGGGTACGCTTCGCTGTTGAATCCGCCCGCTCTGGCCAGCACGGAACTCAGTCGTTCGCCGGGTTTGATTCCGTACGTTCCGGGATGCTCCAGCTCTCCCTTCAGCGTGATCATCGCTCCGATGTCGCTCCAGCCGGGATTCTTCCGAATCGTCAGAACGTCTCCGTCATTGAGGCTCACCGCATCATTGCTCTCGGCGGGGTAAAGCTTTACCTCGAGATGGGTCGCAGTTTTAAAACCGTCGTCGGGCGTGTAGTGTGTCAACTCGGCTCCCGCGCTGTCCGCGCTCCGTTTTAGGCCGCCGGCCACCCGCAGCAAATCCTCCGGGCGCATACTGGCGGTGAGCGGATAGCGACCTGGCTTGGCAACCTCGCCTTTGATGTAGACCGTCGGAGGATCAACCCTCGCCGCGACCTTATGCACCAGAATGCGGTCGCGCGGCTCCAGCAAGATGTTGTCAATCGGATTGCCGGCGAGAGCCTCGCCCAGGTTCACGCTGATGACCTTCAAGGTTCCGTCTGCCTGCGTCCGGAAAAGCTGCGCCGAGTCCATAGCCGCATCTGGCGAAGTTCCACCGGCAAGGTGAATCGCGTCGCGCAAATGCGCTTGGCCCGATGTGCCATATTTTCCGGGGCCGCGTACTTCGCCTCCGACCCACACGGCGGGCGGCGCTTGGAAATCAAACCGGCTGAAAATTCGTACGGTGTCCAGTGCGTGGATCTCCGGTGCGCTCTCGGGGCGCGCCAGCGCAGCCGCCAGGTCAAAACTTTCCACGCTCGGACGGAAATCCGGAGCATTCAAGCGAATGATCTCGGCGTAGTGCGGGGCCGGTTCAGGAAGCAGATCCTTGTAGGAACCGATCAGATCGGTGAACTTCATTCCCTCTTTGTAGGAGTACCGCCCCGGCCGCAATACATGCCCGTCGAGGTAGATCGCGCTTTCGTTGTAGGGGGCGATCGGGAAGATGTGCACGACATCCCCATCGCTGATCTTGAAGGCCTCGAGCTGTTGCTCGCTCGCGTCGCCGCCGGTGGGCGAGAGATCGAGCGTCAGCATGGTCCTTTTCTCGTGCGCCTCGACTCGTTGCACTTCCACATGGCGCAGTGTCGCCGTGGGCAGGACGCCTCCGGCAAGCTCGAGAACTTCGGCCAGCGAGTTCTCGCCGTGCAGCTCGTAGATCGCAGGTCGCCTGACCATTCCATCCACCGTAACCTGCGGACCCACGGGCGGAATCAGCAGCGTGTCGCCGTTTTCAAGACGACGCAGATCCGACCGCACGCCATGCAGGAGCAGATCGTAGGCGTCCACTTCCTCGATGAGCTGCTTGCCTCGATAGTGCTTCAGAGCGCGCAATGAGCCTCCCGCCTTTACCCCGCCCGCGGCAAACAAAGCATTGAGCGGTGTCGAGAGCGAGCTGATGTCATAACTTCCGGGCTGGTTCACCTCGCCTACAACATAGACCCGAACCGTCCGCAGCCGGGAAAGTGACACGTCAGCCGAGATATCGCGGTACTCCGTGCGCAGTATCTGCTGGACCGCCTGCTGCAGTTCTCCAAGGCTTCTGCCCGCCACCAGCAGCGGCCCTACATCGGGCAACGAGAGCCGGCCTTGCCGGTCAACGACGCGAAATATGCGCTGCGAAGCCGCACCCCACAGGTCAATCTCGATTCCGTCTCCCGGGCCGACGACATAGTCGGGTCCAACCGGCAGATCCATGGGAATCGCCCGCGGATCGTTCCCCTCGCCATCGAAAACATTCAAGCCGAAGCGAGTTCCCGGTTTGTTTGTCGCCGACGCTTGCGTGTACATCTCATAAAGCGACGGCACGTTCGCGTAAGGATTCGGACGGCGCACCATCTTGACCGGAATTGCGTCTTCTTCCCGCCGCCACGGCGATCCCGTGACATTCGGCCGCCGATGCTCTTCCGGTGCGCCAGCCGAAGGCTCGATCGCGCGGGCCCCGTCGCTCCCACCCGCGGCAAAAGTTTGCTGTGGCGGAAGCGTTAGAACGACCTCATGGTTCAGAAGAGGCAGGGCGCCCGGAGGAACGTTTTCTTTCTTTAACGGTTCGGCGCCCCACTCGAGCCCTGTTCGCATGGCCGAGGGCTCGCCAGGCACGCCTTCCGGCTGCAAGTCTTCGGCCTGCAGGAGCTGCGACGCCGAACGCGCCGGCGGCTGCGGCAAGCCTTCCTGGTTCTGTTCGCTCGATCCGCCCAGGTCGTCCTGGCTCCGGTGTTTGCGCCACTGGTCGGAGTTTGCCGTCCCCGCGCAGTCAGCTTCCCGGCGCGAATCGCACTCAGGTCCGAGCGTCCGCTCGAGGCGCGAAGCTCGCTGCTCGCTGCCGGAAGTGGCTCGGGAATCCTCTTGCGACTCGATCTGGACTAGGCGTCGCGCCCGCTCTTTCAGGACGAACTCTTTTTCCTTGGCCGCGTCCGACTCCGGGTTTGCCACGGGTATCAGATACCCGTATCGCTGAACGATGCGCGTTGCCACCGCGCGGAATTCCACGTCCAGATCCAATCGTTCGAAGATTGCTGTCTCGGTCAAGTCGGAGTCGTCCACTACCTGTCCGCTGTCCGTAGCCTCTTTGGCAATCCAGTGCTTCAGTTCGATCAGCAGGCCCTCGTCTTTCGCCAGCACCGCCTTGATTCGAGCCGCCGATGCCGCTACCCGGCTTCGGTTCTGCTGTCCCAGATCGGAAGAGTCCGTAGCGCGAAGCGGCTGCGAGGCGTCTTCGCGTGTGCCGCGTGGTTTGTCATTCACCTGCTGGGATAGAACAGCAGTCCCGGCGAAGAGGAAAAGCACAAAGCGAAGGGCGTGTTTCCAATAACGCCTCCGGTTCGCCGTCCATTTGATCGTTCTCGTCATGCTATCTCAGTTCTTCAGCCCAGTGAGTGTCAAGCTGCGTAGAGTGCTTAGAATCCCCTCCTCCGAGGCTTCGATATTGCTCGCGTGAATGTCCAGCGAAGCCCAGTAATAGACGACCGACTCCTTCCGAGTAGCCACGGCGATCACCCGCAGGTTCGGGTGTTCGCGCAGCAGCTCGTCGCAAATCGCGGGCCGTTTGTTCGGATCATCCAGGGCGATCACCACGAAATTGGGATCGGTCGTGCTGACTTTTGCCCTGATCTCCGACTCATCCTCGACTTCGCCGACAATCTCGATGTCCGGCTGATCGGAGAAAGTCGAGAGAATGAGTTCCCGCAACAGCCGGGGTTGGTTGGCCACGAGGACGCGTATAGCTCTTTGCATGTGCAGCTCCGGGCGGCACAAGTGTCCACGTCTTTTCCTTGCAAGGTAAGACTCAAAACTCAATCATTGCTGGCTCACAGGGCAAAGACCGATTTCCACCCATCCGCCATACCAGGGGGCTAAGAATGAGTACCTAAAATGACCCTATGCAGTGAGTTGAATGTGGCAACCGTGCTTCGGAGGGAAACCGAAAAGAGTTCTGGCCCAAGACAATAACTTAAACCTATGAGTATCTCCTCTGCAGTATAGTTATATTGGCAGCGTTACAATTTAATTGACATTACTGCCCATCAGAGATTATTTTGCTTCGCGACGGGTTCTCGTTGTTGCAGGCAACTATTCTCGGATTCTGGCATCTTTGAAAATCAAATGGAACCGCCCAGCCATCTGGCGCCAGCCTCGCAAGTCCGTGTATTTCTGGCTATCCAAAACCGCCTGCTGCGGGAGGCGTTAGTTCGACTCTTCCGCAAGCGTGCGGACCTCTTGGTGGTAGGACAGGGCGCTCCCGCCGACACCGACACAGCCACCGTACTCGAGGCCCATTGCGACATTTTGCTTCTGGACTCACTGTCTTGCGCATCGGGCAGCGCGGAATTGCTTGCTCTGGGAACGCTGGTGGATGCGGTCAAGACCATTCTGATCGGCATGGACGCGGACGAAGAGCAATTCATCGCCGCGGTGCGCACGGGAATTAGGGGTTATCTCCTTAAGGACGCATCAACCAGCGATGTAACCGCGGCCGTACGCATGGTGTCGCGCGGCGAAGCGTTTTGTCCTCCCCGGCTTTGCAGCGCGCTCTTTCGTTTCGTCGCCCTCACACCTCGAGAGTCCGCTGCCGAGCGCAGCACCAAGCCGGATCTCACCCTGCGCCAGCAGCAGCTGGTGTCGCTCGTGGCGAAGGGTTTGACCAACAAGGAGATCGCATCTCGATTGAACCTCTCAGAATTCACCGTTCGCAACCATATCTACAGGATCTTGAAGCAAGTGGATGCAGAAAGCCGCAGTCAGGCGGTTGAAACCGTCCGCTCCTACGGCTACTCGCTTTCCGCATGAACTTGGCCCGAATCAGTTCCCGTAAGGCCGATGACAACTGGGTGCAACGGTCCCTATCATGCCCATTTTCCTGACCGGTGCGGGCATCTGCGCGCCAGGCATGACCCGATCTAGGAGGCGCGAACGTAGTTTTCAAAAGATGTTTACATGATGTAGACCGAAGTCCATTGACATTGCCGTCGCTCTGTACTTATCTGTTGCAGCCTCGTGTCCTTTGAAAACCAATCAGAATCGCTGAGCGCCCCGGATTCGGTTCCGCAGGTCCGCGTATATCTGGCGATTCAGAACCGTTTGTTGCGGGAGGCGTTGGTTCGGCTCCTCCGCAAACGAGCAGATCTAACGGTGGTTGGAGAGAGTGCTCCTGCGGACACAGCAGCGGCTGCTGTCTTCGATTCCCAGTGCAATGTTTTGATTCTGGACTCGCTCTATCGCCCGGCCGGAAGCGGCGAGTGGAGCGCTCTGGGACCTCCGCTGGACGCGGTGAAGACCATTCTAATCGGCATGGACGCGGACGAAGAGCAGTTCGTCGCGGCCGTGCGCGCAGGCATCATGGGGTACCTCCTTAAGGACGCATCCACGGGCGATGTCATCGCGGCCGTACGCACCGTCTCGCGCGGCGAAGCGGTTTGTCCTCCCCGGCTTTGCAGCGCGCTCTTTCGTTTCGTCGCCCTCACGCCTCGACAGTCCACTGGCCAGCGCAGCACGAAGCCAGATCTCACCCTGCGTCAACAGCAACTTATCTCGCTCGTGGCCCAGGGTTTGACCAACAAGGAAATCGCGTCTCGATTGAACCTCTCAGAATTCACCGTTCGCAACCATATGCACAGAATCTTGAAGCAAGTGGACGCGGAAAACCGAAGCCAGGCAGTTGAGGCCGTCCGTTCTCACGGTTACTCCATTTCCCTCCATCAGACTGGCTGCCTATAAACTCCTGCGGAGGGACCAATCCAGGTTATTTTGCTGGAGCCGGCGGATCTGGCGCTGAGCATTGGCCTGTGTAGAAACACGGTCCCCCCAGGCTGCCTCGGGGCGGCAGATGCCGAATGTAGAGAACTAGCGACCACATCTCATCTTCGTTCAGAATTCCTTGAGACGCCGGCATTCCCGAAGGCCATAAACCATTCTTGATAATCCAATAGATCTGCTCGTCGCTGTAGGATTGCACCTTCGCCGAGGCGAGCGAAGGGATCGGCGGCGACATCGTTTCAAAAAAAGGGATGCCCGTGCCCTGACCATCGAAGCCGTGACATGCAAAACAGTAATGAGAAAAATTTTCACGGCCGTCCGCAATATTTTGAGCAGTGGCCGTCAGGGGATTTACATTGGATCTTCCTCGAACCAGGATCCTGTGCTTGGCGACGCCAGTCATCCACGCCTCCCATTTGCCAGCCGGCAGCACCTGAGCGCCCGCAGCACAAGACAAAGCAAAATCAGCAAAACAGCAGAGAGCACGCCTAAAAGAAAAACCACAACGGTCCTGAGCATGCCAGCTCAGTCCACCACGTCGACCAGTAGGGTCATGGAACCATGGCCTTTACCGCAAAAGTAGGCGCACTTGCCGGTAAATTGGCCGGAGCGTGAGGGTGTAATGGTGATTTCGGTGTCTTTACCTTTGCGGATCTCCGCCGTGATGCCCAATTCGGGAATCGTCAGCCCGTGCGTCACGTCCGTGCTACGAAAAACCAGCGTTACTGGCTGGCCAACTTTCAGCGTGATCTCCGCCGGGCTATAGGAGAAACGGCTGGCGACAATGTCGATTTTCGCCGGCTCGCTCGCCCTGACTGGGGATAGGGCGCAAAGAAGGCATACCATAACTGTCAGCACATTTTTAGTCACGACTTGCTTCTCCCGGTGCGGGTTCTTTATGGAACGAGATACTGCAGAATCAACTTCTCGTCTTCCGCGCTGAGCATCGCCCGCACTCTCATCTGCCGTACTACCGCGCGCGCCTCCCGCGGAGAAATCTCCTCGGGAGGGTTGTGGCATCTCCCGCAGTTGGTGCGAAATCGCCTTTCACCTTCCGCAGCGTTTTTCTTGGCGTCCTGAGCTCGCATCTGCGCGTCGTCGGCCTTGGGCTGCGCCTTTTGGCTGAGCGCAAAGGGAGAAAGTGCCAGCACGCAGAGAATGGTCGTTAGTAGAGGGCGGCGCCAGGTCACTTTGAACCTCCCGGCCACAGCGGAAACAGGAAACGGTAAGTAATCCCAAACTCCCAAACGTTGCTGTCCGTGGTGTTCGAAAAATACTGGCGGGCATAGCTCCCGTTCAGCCGAATTTCGTGCGGAAGATAGTAGTTCAATCCGAATTCCGGTCTCTGCAGATTGCCTGTAGGCAAGAAATCGTCCGGCACCGGCTTGGAGCGGAAGAATTGCTGCATGCGAATCACCGGCTCCAGCCGGCCCAACCCCGCATCCCTTCCTGTGAGATGCGAAAGACGATAGCTTGCCTGGATCCAATAGCCGTGCCCGCCGTCGGAATGCGCCCACTCGCTCTTGATTTCCACTGGCGCGGCGTACGGAGCCCACGACAAATCAATCCCTTGGAAGTTCTCGCCGTCCCCTTGCAGCGTCCGCCGGTAGGATGCGCCAACCTCGAGACGTGTACGCGGGAGAAAAATGCCGATCCGTCCGCCCGTTCCGCGCTGGGACTCGAACTCGTTCACTGTACTCAGCGTGGAAAAATACACTGCATAGTTCAGCTGGTAACCGGGCTTCGCCACCAGGGGTCCGCGTAGCATGAATCCGTCGCTGTAGCCGCGGCCCGTACCGATCGCCGCGATTACAGGGGGATCCTGAAATTTGCCAATCCAGATGGCGCTCAGGCGCTCGTTGAAAATTCCGAAAGGAGTCAGAAAGCGGCCTGCGGTGATCGTTACGTGCGAATTGGCTAGATAATCCAGCTGCAAATATTCGAGCGTACCGAAAAACTTTCCCTGGTAAGGTCCACTTGTTCCATTTTCGCGGGAAATGAATCCGCGCAGGTCGGCTCGCGATTCAACCAGCCACTTTGCCCCAAGCGGAACGGTAAGCACGGGCGCAAGAACCGGCTGATAGAAGTGCACCCCGCCTTGCGCAGCGCCGAAAAAGCCCGCGCCCCCGGAGAGGATAGGGACGTTCTCCTGCGCCTGCCCGCGCACGCTGCAGCTGAACAGAAACACCATAATTACAAACCATCGGTACTTCACGCAGACAGTTCCTTGGCGCGAAGGCATGAATTGCGATCCGGGCCTGGCAGTGCTCAGAATCGCTCGCCAACCGCGTCACCTACTCAAAGCTAGTTCTCTCGGCTCGTGAAGTCGTCACCGCAACGTAACGAGCGTGTCACATCTTGCGAGCCGGCCGGAAATTCTGGCGCCCTGGAAAATTCTCAGCCAGAACTATCGGTTTCGCGCAACAACGGATTTGCAAATCGCTGACACTTCGTTGACAACCCCGAGTCTCACTCTCGCTTACTGTCGGGCTTTTTCCGACCTCTGCTTGCCCAGGAAAAACATGAACCGTATTTGTCTGCCCAGCGCGCAGCTACACAATCCGGGGATTTCCCATTTGATCGCGGTATCTTTAGGAAGGCTTTTCACGCGCGCAGCGGGTCTCATGAAGTTGTCTTGCGCTTTGCTGGCTCTGGCGGCCCTGGTCGCACCCGGTATCGGCGCGCAGACGCCCGGAACCGGCGCTGTTGCCGGCGTGGTCCTTGACCCTTCGGGAGCCGCCGTCGGCAACGCGACGGTCACTGTCGTTGATGATGCCATTCGCGTCGAGCGCGACGCTGCAACTGCGACCGACGGCTCCTTTCGTTTTAGCCTTCTTCCCCTTGGCACTTATTCCATCACCGTCAAGGCGACGGGATTCACGCAGGAAGATCTGCCGGCGGTCGCCGTCCCGGCCAGCGAGACGACCACGGTCGTCTTTAAGCTGAAACTTGGCACCGGCAGAACTGTGGTCGAAGTCGCCGATGCCGTGGATCTGGCTCAGACGCAGAGCTCGACGGCGGGGCGCGCTCTTGATGACAAAAAGATCGTTTCCCTGCCGCTCGCCAATCGCAACTTTTCTCAGATTCTCGCTCTTTCTCCCGGAGTGGTCGTTGGCATCCCGAACGCAGCGGCCTTCGGCAAAAACACCCAGAACGTCTCCGTAAACGGCGCCAAGACCACCGCCAACAATTTCCAGTTCGACGGCGTCGACGCCAACAACCTCTCTGAGAATTCCGCTTCGGGATTCGCTCCCGAGCCGGGCATCGCCATCCCGGCTCCAGACACCATCGCCGAATTCAAAGTGCAAACCGCGATGTACGACGCCGGCTATGGGCGCAGCGCCGGCGCTAACGTGGACATCGTGAGCCGCAGCGGCTCAAACCAGTTCCACGGCGAACTGTGGGAGTTTTTTCGCAACGATGCCTTGAATGCAAATGACTTTTTTTTGAATCAGAACTCCCAGCCGCGTCCCGTGCTCAAGCAAAACCAGTTTGGCGGCACGATTGGCGGCCCAATTCGACACGACAAAACTTTCTTCTTTGGCTCCTACCAGGGCAGCAGGCAGACCAACGGACAAGCCCCCGGCGCTCTGGCTAGCGCCTTTCTGCCCCCTTTGACCGATGACCGCTCGGCCGCCGCTCTTGGACAAATCTTCGCGGGACAAACCGGCGCTTTCGGCGGCGCCGCGGTCGCGCCTGACGGTTCAAATATCAATCCAGTTGCCTTGGCCATCCTAAATTTCAAGCTGCCCGACGGTACCTACGCGATTCCCACTCCCCAGACCATCCTTCCCGGCGGCGTCGGCGAATCCATTTACTCCATTCCAGGCAAATACCGCGAAGATCAATTCTCGGTAAACCTCGATCACAATTTCTCGCAAGCCGACCGCCTCGCAGGACGGTACTTCTTCTCGCAGGATTCCACGAACCAGCCGTTCACTCCCTTTGCGGCCACGGTCCCCGGTTGGGGAACCACCTTTGGCGCGCACAACGGCATCTTCGTGCTTTCGGAAGCCCACACCTTCAATTCGAATGTCACGAATCTCGCGCGTTTCGGCTACACGCGATTCAACGGTCTGCAGACCGGAGCAAACGCCGTTCCTGCCGATTCGGTCGGCATGGCCACTCCCACCGGCCTCCCGATACTTCCCGGCATCCAGATCCAGGGGCTGTTCACCATCGGCTCTTTCGGCGAACCATTCTACTTTCAGAACACCAATACGTTTGTCTGGCAGGACACTGTGTCGCTCGTGCGCGGGCGCCACAATCTCCGGGTGGGCGGCGAAGCGAAGCGCCACCAGCTCATTCTGAACGCGCCTTTCGTCACCTCCGGCTTTCTGCTAATTCAAAGCTTCCCCGATTTTCTACTTGGACAAAGCGCCGGGCAAAACGGCAGCAGCTTCAGCAACATCTTTCAAAGCACCGGGGCCGCAGGAAATTTCCGCAAGGACCAGCGCTACGCCGATTGGGCTGGATTTTTCCAGGACGATATTCGTGTCTCCTCGCGTCTGACGCTCAATGCTGGTCTGCGCTATGAATACTTCGGCCCGCCCACCGAAATACACGGCTATTTGTCGAGCTTCGATCCTTCCATTGCCGATCCTTTGGCGCCCCCCACCGGCACCTTCTCCGGGTTTGTCGTTCCCGCAAACCTTAAGGTTCCACTACCCGACGGCGTCACACGCTCTTCGCGCTCGACTTTCTGGAATCCCGACTTCAAGGATTTCAGCCCGCGTGTCGGTTTCGCTTGGCGCCTGCCCACTCCTCACGTTCTCGTCCTTCGTGGCGGCTACGGCATCTACTATGAACGCCTCTCCGCCGAACTTGTCCTCCTCGATGTCGGACAGCTGCCGTTCTCGCTCACACAAGCGCTTTTGGGTTCGTTGAACTCCGCCGCCACTCTGCAGCAGCCGTTCGTGCCTCCTCTGCCCCCTACTTCTGCGTTTCCCATTTTCATTCCACGCACCCCCGACAGCGCGCTCGCTCAGGGCGCAATCTCAAGCCATATAACCAGCCCGTACACGCAGCAGTACAACCTGGGTCTGCAATACGAATTTGCCCATGACTTTTTGTGGGAAGCGGCCTTTGTCGGCTCGAAGACCACTCACCTTGCTGGCTGTGTCGAGTTCAACCAGGCTCGAATCGCCACAGCACAAAATCCCATCAATGGTGAAACCGAAACCACCAACGAAAACATCGCAGCTCGCCTCCCTTTTCAGGGACTCGCCGGAGGCTCCTACATTTGCCAAACCTCGTTCGACGCCAATTACAACTCGCTGCAGACCAGCCTAACCAAGCGCACCAGTCACGGCCTCGACTTTCTCGCCAGCTACACCTTCTCAAAAGT